>Ga0210396_10000975_pt1 | contig 32738 bp, 31 predicted proteins | sample IncBWH17OmetaG_FD_155466 | JGI IMG/M metagenome (GOLD analysis project Ga0210396, IMG submission 155466) | Forest soil microbial communities from Barre Woods Harvard Forest LTER site, Petersham, Massachusetts, United States - Inc-BW-H-17-O ...
TTAATCGCCCCGGATCGATGTCCTGCCCATAAAAGGCCAGGACCATGGCCGCAGAGCTGACGGCGCACCCCTCCTCTCCCATCGTCGAGGGCGCCGGTCCCAACTCATCGTCAGCCCATCTTGGATCGTTCTGAGCAAATCGCTGGACTGGTAGAACAAAGTTCGAAAAAAAATAGAGCCCGCCAGCCGAAGGGATTTTCCTGGTTCCGACGTAGTAATACCAGGCAGTGAGAGAGACCATGATCCCCACGATTCCGGCCAGCACATAAGTGCCAGACTTTCGCGAATTGCTCCTATGAGACGGTACACTAGCCGGAGAGAGAGTCTGCTCAGCTTTCGATCGCATCTGCTTTTCGGTGGACCAGAATGCCACTTAGCGCAACATTTACTGATAAAGATTAGAACTAATATTTCGAGTCCTCCCGGGCAAAACAGTGTATTGCGCGGTCCAATCTACCAATTTTCTGAATATTCAACATGACATGCCAAATGTGTAGGTTAGAGACTTGAGCTCCCGAAATGTATTCGAGCGAGCGTCAAAATCGCTCCTTCTATTCTCGCCAGCAATCGTGCGTGCCGACGAGGCTACTGAATATCGATGAACGGTCATTCTCTAAAGCGCAACCAGAGGAATTTGAAAATTCTGCTGATTATTGGACCGCTCTTGATCGGCAGCATCTTATTTATCGTCTCGAAACGGATCTATGCGGACCACCGCGAGGCGATGAATCTTCTGAAGCGGAGCTACGAAGACCGCGAGCGGTTAAATGGATTGCGAGATGATCTGGATGAGTTGCAGGCGGGAGAGACTGGCTTTCTGCTCACCGGCGATCAGTCTTACCTTCGGGCTCATCAATATTCCTATGACGACACCTCGGTTCGTCTTGCGGATCTCAACGTTTTGTACACAGATCGCCCCGGGCAATTGGAGCGATGGCAGCGGCTGCGCCCGCTTGTCGAAGCGAAATTGGCTCAATACCGCGAGGTGACTGCGCTCAAAAAGTCCGGGCAAGACGATAAGGCGCTTAGTGTAGCCAACGGAGATGGACACGCCTCGATCATTGACCAGATTCGATCGATCATTGCCGAAATGCAGGTAGCCGAAGACGGGATGCTTGCAGATCGCAAACGCGTTAATGAAACCAAACTCGATACGAGTGACGCCGTCTCGACGGGTTTGTTGTTCCTGAGCGCCACGGTGGTTATCTATGCCGGCGTGTTGGTTTTGAGAATTCGTCAACTGCAGAGTATCATCACTATCTGCGCCTGGACGCAAAAGGTTAACTTCAATGGTAAATGGATGCCCATGGAAGACTTTTTGTGGCGCCGGTTTCGCGTCAAGGTTTCCCACGGCATCTCCGAGGAAGCATTTGAAGGGGTCATGGGAATGGTCGGAAAAAATCTCAAGGTCTCCGACGGTCGCGCGGATAATTTCAACGGCCCTAAGAGTAAGACAGATGCCGATAAAGGACACTAATGCATCGTCTGATAAGTGGGAGGCATACCGCCCACTTATCAGACGATGCACGAGTGAGCAACCAACCACTCAAAAACGGATCGCTCGCACGCTATGTCTACTCGGCCTGTTTCTCCTGTGGCAGTCCTGCGCGGCGACCAGCCAGGTTGGCGAATCGAAGGCTACACTTTGGAAAGTGCAAGGAGATCACAACAGCGTTTACCTGCTCGGATCCATTCACGTCCTGTCGAAACAAGCTTATCCTCTCAAACCGGTGCTCGAGCGCGCGTTCGATGACGCCAGCCAGGTCGTGTTCGAAATCGATCTCACCCGTTTCACCCAGAAGAGTTTCAAGGAAGAATTCAGTCGCACCGCATTTTATCCGCCCGGGCAATCTCTCTCGAAAAAGCTCACGCCCCGGACGATGGAGCTATTAAAAGGCTTACTTCCTCTTTACGGGTGGTCGTTGCAGAAGGTTGAACGCCTGAAGCCTTGGTTTCTCGCCGAGGCACTGAGTTCGCGCACTCTGGAGATGGTTGGTTTCAGCGACCGACTTGGGATCGACCTTTATTTTTACCGGAAAGCGAAGGCCGCGGGCAAACCGGTGCTCGGGCTCGAAACCCTCCGTGATCAAGCGGAGATCTTTGACCGGTTCAATGACGAACAAAACGAGCAATACCTGCTAAGTACTCTCTCCGGGTTGCCCGCCTACGCCGAGATGATTCGCCAATTGGTCAACGCCTGGAGAGACGGGGACGTCGAATCGCTTGATCGACTTTTAAATCAAGACCAGAAAGCCGACCCCGCCACCCATGATGTTCTGTTCTCCAGGCGAAATTCCAAATGGGTGCCGGAAATCGAACGTTTTGCTCATGGCGACGCCAACTACCTGATCATTGTCGGGGCCGGTCACCTTGTCGGTGTGGATGGTGTGGTGGCGCAACTCAGGCGAGCAGGCTATTCTGTGCAGCAACTATAAGCCAATTTTGTGCATCGTCTCATCGGTGGGAGACATACCGTTGGCTTCGAAAGGGTCTGGAAGGTTATTCTCCCGCTTCGCTTTGTGCAGCTCTCAATGCGTCGGAAATCTTTTCCACCTTTATCAGGTTTGTCTTCCCCGGCATATTATATGGCGTACCTGCGACGATCGTCAGGACATCCTCCGGTTTAGCCCCCAGAACCTTGGTCGCTGCTTCGACGCTCAATCGCACTAAGTGGGCGGTCCCCGCGACAGGTTCAAAGAGCAACGGTCGTACCCCCCAGCTCAAAGTCAGTCTCCGACACACTTCTTTAGAGGAACAGAGCGCGAGGATCGGCATTTTCGGCCGATGGCATGCGACTCGCCGAGGAGTACTTCCGGACGCGGTCGCTGAGACAATCGCTTTGGCCGTCACCGAACTTGCAATGCCGTGCGCCGCGTGCGCGACAGCGGCCTCCAGGTCTGCGCGATCCGGAATCGATGGCGGAATCGGAAGTTCGCCTGTGATCCATGCCTCTTCAGCGCGGGCGGCGATCGTGGCCATCGTGGCGACCGCTTCAACCGGGAACCGGCCGACTGCCGATTCCGCAGAGAGCATGACCGCATCGCTGCCATCCAGAATCGCATTGGCAATGTCGGCAGCTTCCGCCCTCGTCGGCTTATGAAAACTGATCATCGATTCCAACATTTGCGTCGCCGTGATCACCGGCACCCCCTCGTCGCGACACACCGTGATGATCCGTTTCTGGGCAATCGGGACATCCTCGAAACTCATCTCCAGAGCGAGATCTCCTCGGGCGACCATTACGCCATAACATTCACGAACAATGTTTTTGATATCGTCGAGGGCGTTCTTTCGTTCGATTTTGGCGATCACCGGAATCGACGCGCCTCGCTCGGCCAGCGCCTGCTTGAGAAATCGGACATCTGAGGATGATTGGACAAAGGAGAGCGCCAGGAAGTCGAGCTCCTGGGAAACCGCAAAATCGAGATCCTGGTAGTCCTTGGTGGTGAGCGACGGTAACGAAACCAGCCGGTTCTTGAGGTTCACGCCTTTGTTGCTTTTGAGCTCGCCGCCACGAACAATCTCGCACACCACGTCTCCCGCCGCTCTGATCTCCAGCACTTGAAGTTCGATATTTCCGTCGTCCAGAAGCAAAATGGAACTGGGCGCCACATCACGGTAAAGGCCTTTGAAACTGACGGCGATCTTTGCCGCCGTTCCGACGGTATTCTCCGACGTCAAGATGATCTTCTTTCCCTTTTCCAGCTCAACGCCGCCGTTCTCCATTTCCCCAACGCGAATTCTGGGACCGCGCAAATCCCCGAGGATACCGATGAATACCCCCATCTCATCAGACACCTTACGAATCCTTTCAACCAAAGGCTTGGCCATCTCAGCCGAGCGATGGGAAAAGTTCAACCGAGCCACGTCCATCCCTGAATCAATCAATCGGCGCAGCATCTCTTCGCTATCGCTCGCTGGCCCTATCGTCGCTACAATCTTCGTTCGTTTCGAAAGTCCACCCATTAGTGAATACTGACCGAAGCGCGCTTAGAGGACAAGGCCGAAGCGCAGCAAAGTCACCGGCGAGCGCATCGCCGGCTGGAGTCAGGTGTCAGCTGGTCGGGAGCTAACGGCTGGCTCCTGACTTTTATCTTCGCTTTGTTCCGGATTCATAGAAAAATTGATCGAGCGCAAAATTTAGCGTCGCCTTGGAAGCGTTTATTGCGCAAAAGTGGATTGAATTGCCGAGATGATTACGATAGCGAAAGAAAATCCCCGTTCCCCAGATGTGTCGCAACTGCTGTCCGCCTTCGTCGATGAGGTCAAGAAGCGTTACGATGTCCCTCCCGCGGATGTTGGAATCTTCGATCCAGATCTGGTTTCGGTTCCCAGAAGCGCTTTCCTCGTCGCGCGTCGCGATGGAAATGCCGTTGGATGCGGAGCGCTTGTTCCGATGGACGAATACTGCGTCGAGGTCAAACGAATGTTCGTCGCCAGGGGTGCGCGCGGCCTCGGAATCGCCACCATGGTTCTGGAAGAACTCGAGCGTTTAGCCCGGGAATTCGAATACGACGCGATGCGGCTTGAGACCGGCGACAAACAACCCGAATCCATTGCCCTCTATGGCAAAGCGGGTTTTTATCGGATCCCTAATTTCCCGCCATTTGAAAACGATCCCTCCGCGGTCTGCTTTGAAAAGAAGATCTGAGGCACGGTCCAGCGCAGGGATTCAGTCGCGAATTCGCAGCGATTTGTTCTCTCAGCGACTGGACGCCGGTTGATGTCCTCGGTCCGCGGTCTTTACTCTGAATTGCTGGCTCCTGAATTCCTGCAACTCCTATCTCAGGAGGCCTTGTCAATCACTTCGAACCCGGCGAAGCGCAGAGCTTTCACCGCGTCGCCCAATTGCCGGTCGCGAACCAGGACATAGTCTGTTTCGAAAGTGCCTATCGGAAGAATACCTATATTGGACTGTGCCAAAGGGACAGTCACCGAGACCAGGCTTCCGACGAGATCTAAATCCAGTGGCCCGACAATCTTAAGGCCTCGCCAACCGCGACTCGCCTGGACTCCGGCAGGAACAAAGTGCTCCTCACAAATAACCGAAAGTTCATCCCGGGTACGGCTAATCGAGAGGAACGCTTCACCAGTAGCCCACTCTGGAATTGGAGCATGGGTATCCAATCGGCATACCGCAAGCCGTTCTGCCAGAATGACCAGCTTAAGCAAAGGAGGATTCATCGGGCCGGCAACATGGCACTAAAAACGTTCCAGTGCCAACGAGAGTTTCAAAAGACGCCTGCAGATTCGTCGGATTCAGCAAGGCATCGGCCCGAAATGTTTGCTTTTCGCTGGGTTGAAGGCATCCTTTCGAACCTTTCCTATGCAACGGCTACCTGGATTCCGTGATATTTATCCGGAGGAATACGCCTTCCGGAGTTACCTCTTCGAGAACTGGCGCCGTGTTGCCAGATCATTTGGATTTCAGGAATACGACGGTCCCACGTTGGAGCCGACCGAACTCTACAAAAGAAAGAGTGGAGAGGAGCTCAAAACGCAGTTGTTCCGCTTCGTCGACCAAGGAGGCAGGGATGTCTGTCTGAGGCCGGAGATGACCCCAACGTTAGCTCGTCTGGTTGCGGCGCGCGCCCGGGAATATCGGAAACCGATCAAATGGTTCAGCATTTCTCCCTTTTTCCGATTTGAAAAACCGCAGAAAGGCCGACTGCGGGAGTTCTATCAAATTAATTGTGATATACTCGGGGACGACACTCCGGCAGCCGACGCGGAACTGATCGGGCTTGCCATCGCCTTACACCAAGCCTTTGGTTTGACCGCTGACGATTTTTTTGTCCGGGTCAATAACCGTAACCTCTGGGCGGAGTTCCTGATCAAGCATCAACAGCCAGTCGATCGATTGTCTGAGTTTCTCTCGATCGTCGACAAACTTGAGCGCGAGAACGAGGACGTCACGATAGGCAAACTCCAATCTTTTCAACTCGACCTCGCCGATGTTCGGGAATTTCTTCGAACGCCTTCAGGATCGATGCCCGGTTTCGGTGACTTGTTCCGCGAACTACAATGGCGCGGCTTGGAAAAATTTGTCGAGCTGGACCTGACGATCGTACGCGGTCTCGACTACTACACCGGTCTTGTTTTCGAGATTTTTGATCGCAAAAAAGCAAATCGCTCGCTCGCCGGCGGCGGCCGCTACGATAACCTGATCTCAGCGGTCAGTGAAGGCGAGGTAGACCTCCCCGCTGCTGGTTTTGCGATTGGGGATGTGACGTTCACCAACCTGTTGCAAGAGCTCGATCATACTCGCACTCGGATCGCAGATGCGCTCAAGGCGCCCCGCGGCGCGTTCATCGTCGTTGCCGACGAAGGCCGGCGTCCGGAAGCGATAGGACTTGCCAGTAGCCTGCGTCAATCAGGGATGGTGGCCGACTATTGTCTTCAACCGGCTAAAGTCGGGCGCCAATTTCAGCAGGCGGAAGCTATGGGTGCCAAATACGCTGTGGTGATTGGTCAAGAATGGCCGCAGGTACGAGTCAAACTGTTGTCAGAACGAACTGAAAAGATCATGTCCAAAGATGACCTCCCTGATGTTCTGGGAAGCAAGTGAGTTTCTTCAATTATTCGAACCATGTACCGCACACATCATTGCAACGAACTGAGGACCTCTGACATCGGTCAAGAAGTCACCCTGGCCGGCTGGGTTGATTCCACACGCGATCATGGCGGTGTAATCTTCGTTGATCTCAGAGACCGGGAGGGGCGAACTCAGGTTGTCTTCCGGCCCGAGGAACACGCCGACGTCGCCGCGACCGCACACACGCTGCGAAACGAAGATGTGGCCCAGATCGTCGGTATGGTCACGCGCAGGGTCGAGGGGACCCAAAATCCAAAGCTGAAAACGGGGGAAATCGAAGTTGTCGCTTCGTCTTTGAATATCCTGAATCGAGCCGACGTTCTCCCTTTCCCGCTTGACTCCGACGTCGGCAACGAAGATCTCCGGCTTGCCCACCGCTATCTTGACCTGCGCAGACCCTCGCTGGTGCGAAACTTGAAAGTCCGCCATCTGGTTGCCAAAGTCACCCGAGAGTATCTGGACCGAAACGGATATCTCGAGATCGAGACTCCGATCCTCTCAAAAAGCACTCCGGAGGGCGCCCGGGAGTTTCTTGTACCGAGCCGGCTGATCCCAAATCACTATTACGCCCTTTCACAATCACCCCAGCAATATAAACAATTGCTGATGGTCGGCGGAATCGAGAGATATTTTCAGATCGCAAAATGTTTTCGGGACGAAGATCCGCGTGCGGACAGAATCACCGAGCTGACCCAAATCGACCTCGAAGCATCATTCATCGACCGAGAGGATATCTTTCGGCTTATCGAGGGTCTTTTGCAGGAGATATTCCGCGCAACAAGAGGTGTCAATGTTCACACGCCGTTCCTCCGCTTGAGCTATCGCGAAGCCATGGATCGATTTGGCGTCGACAAACCGGATCTGCGGTTTGGGATGGAACTCGTCGATTTGAGCGGCCTCTTCTCCGAATCGAAGTTCAAAGTCTTCCGCGGGGCCCTGGACATGGGCGGCGTGGTGAAATGCATCAACGCGAAAGGTTTCGCCAAAATTACGACCGGTCAGATCGAGGATCTGACCAGCCTCGCGAAAGAATCGGGCGCCAAAGGGCTCGCCTTCATCAAAGTTGAGGGAGGGGAATGGAAATCACCGATCGTTAAATTTTTCTCCGAAACCGAAAAGGAAGCTCTCCAACAAAAGCTGGGCGTTGAGGAGGGCGACCTGCTTCTGTTCGGAGCAGATCGTTGGGAGGTTGTTTGCACCGTACTCGGGCGCATACGGTTGAAGGTCGCAGAGACCCAGAAACTGATCAAGGATGCGAACGAGTTGCAATTTCTGTGGGTCTTCGACTTTCCGTTGTTGGCGTTTGACCCTGCGGAAAGCAAGTGGAGCGCTATGCATCACCCGTTCACACGCCCTAAAACGGAAGACTTCCCGCTCCTGGACGCTGGTGAATACGGGAAAGTGCGCGCGGAGGCCTACGATGTCGTGCTGAACGGCGTCGAGATCGGCGGCGGCAGCATCCGAATACACGAACAAGACCTCCAGGATAAAATGTTTCAAGTACTCGGCTTCAATCGCGAACAACAGAAACGACTATTTGGCCATCTGTTGAAGGCCTTTACCTTCGGCGCCCCGCCACATGGCGGGATCGCCCTGGGAGTCGACCGTTTGGTGATGTTGATCACCGGAACATCGAACATCAGGGAGGTTATCGCGTTCCCGAAGAACAGTCGCGGCTTCGATCTAATGATGGAGGCGCCCAGTGAAGTTTCCGAGAAACAACTCCGTGAGTTACATATCCAGAATCGGAAATCCCAATGAAGCATTGGAAGTTTGGCGTTCGGCGTTCGGCTTGCCTAAGTAAATAAGGCTTCCCGCCTCACCTCTTCAACTGCAGGCCGCCCAGAGCAAGCCGGGACGGCTTGTCTACAGTAACCCCAGCCGGCCCGCCGAATCTCCGATACGTTTCCGCTAAGACCCGGCCGGTTTCTTGTCGGGGCCGTTATCGGGCGGTGCGTTCGGGTTTGGAGTACTATTTGCGGCATTCTTCTTAATGTTCAGGAGCTCCACCTCAAAAACGAGGGTTGAACCCGGGGCGATGTCGTCACCGGCGCCTTCATCTCCGTAAGCGAGTTCCGAAGGAACGTAGAGTTCCCATTTTGCACCAAGAGGCATCATTTTCAACGCTTCTGACCAGCCCTTGATCACGCCATTGACCGGGAAACTGGAGGAGTTCCCATGTTTCGCGGAACTATCGAACTCTTTCCCGTCAATCGTTGTGCCCCGATAATTGGCTTCGACGACATCCGTATCTTTCGGCTTATCCCCAGAACCCTCTTTGATCACCTTGTACTGCAGCCCGCTGGCGGTCGTTTTCACGCCAGCCTTCTTGGCGTTGTCCTCGAGAAACTTTTTGCCCTCGGCCTTATTTTTCTCGGCGACTCCCTTCATTTCCTCCTGCTTCTTGGCCATCGCCTCCTGCTGCTTCTGTACCATTTTCTGCTGGAAAGCCTGCAGTGTCTCTTGCAACGCCTGGTCAGTCATGGCCATCGGTTTATTGCCCAGAACGTCCGCAATCCCTTGAGCGAGTGCCGTCTCATTCAGGTCGAGCTGGAACCGTTGCAACGTCCTTCCGATATCGACGCCTAAACTGTAACTGATTTTGTCTTTATCATCCTTAATAGTCGAAGTCGGGGAGGCACTGACTGCGGGGGAAGGACTCGGTTTGGCGTCTTCGGCGTACGAAACAAAGGCCGGACACATTAACAGAGCCACGAGAGTAATTCGAATCCGTTTCATGGTGGTGGCGTGCAGCCTCAACGCAAAGGCAGCGGGCTGCAACCCATTTTTGAGCACCCAAAAAGGCGCTCATCCGAGGCTCAATTCGGCCTTTCCGCGTACCGACGTTTCATCGATCGCGCGAATATTGCACAAGCATTTTGGCTTATGAGAGTTTCGCGCTAATTGCTCTGATCCTGCGTTCGAGAGGAGTCTTCATCCATCTCGTCTGACTCATCCTGCTGCGGAGCTTTCTTCGACGACGTTTCTCCTTTAAAGAGTTCGCGTAACAACTCGCCGATCATTGGAGCAGCGACTGCTCCGCCATGCGCCATTTCGCCGGGAGCGCCTTCGTAGAGCGCCGCGAAGGCGTACTTTGGCGACCCGTCGGCCGGAGCGAATCCCGCAAACCAAGCCGCCGTTCTTTCCTTCTTTTTGGGCCCCCATTGCGCAGTTCCGGTTTTGCCCGCCACTTTGACGTTCTTTAGTTCAGCGGCACCCCCTGTCCCGCTCGAAACCACGTCCATCATTCCTTTCCGCAGTTCATCCATAGTGACGGAACTGAGCTTGAGAATGTCTTTGGCCCGCGGATTGTACACATAGACCACTTCGTTGTTCAACGTCTGAACCTGCCGGGCAATTCTGGCCTGATAAACGATTCCGCCATTGGCCAACCCACCCATCGCCTGGGCCATTTGCAGCGGCGAAATCAGAATGTCTCCCTGACCAATCGAGAGGTTTGCCAGGTCGCCCCCCAGAATATGCCGATGGTACGTCTGTTCCATGTACTCATCCGTGGGGATTCTGCCGTCGGCTTCTCCATTCAAAAGGATCCCGGTGCGCGCACCCAATCCAAATCGCTTGGCCCAAGTCACCAATGCGCGCGAACCAATTTTCTGACCGGCCTGATAAAACCAGGTATTGCACGACTGTGCGAGCGCTTGCCGAAAGTTTAGATCGCCTGAGTCCGTTTTCTTCCAGTTCCTGAAGACGATGTTCCCGATTTCTAAAGCGGATGGACAATCGAATTCATCTGTCGGATCAAGGGCGTGCGTTTCGAATCCCGCTACCCCGACGAACATCTTGAACGTGGATCCAGGCGGATACGCGGACCGATACGCGCGCGGCAGCATCGGAATATTCGGATCGCTCGCTATCTTTTTAAATTTTTCTTCCGAAATCGTGGGAACAAAATCGTTCGGGTCAATCGTCGGCCAGGAAGCGAGCGCGAGCACTTCCCCGGAGCTTGGATCCATCACTACGATGGCACCCCGTTTCGCCCTTTTCTGCAGAATCTTTTCAGCCAGCCGCTGCATATCGACGTCAAGGGTCGTCACCAAGTTGTATCCTGGTTCCGGCGGTACGGCGATTCGTTCCCCTGATTTGTTTCCATCCTTGTCAAAGGTAAGATTCAGCTGACCCGGCTTACCACGCAGTTGATCGTCAAATGTCTGTTCAAGCCCCTCGCGACCTTCGCTCTCCGGCCAGAGCGGCTCATTATTTTGCAGGATTCGCGTACTCTCCCGGCTCGTCCGACCGGTATATCCGACGACCTGCCCCGCCAGAGATCCTTGCGGGTAAGTACGTACATAAATCGCTCGCAAGATGAGGCTAGGCGGCATTTTACCTTGCGCCTTTGCCACCTCGTCGTCCGATAGATCTGAGGCTATATCAAACGGAATCGCGCCTCGATTCCGGTAGTGCTGAACGGCGGCATCATCCGAAAATCCAATCGGACGACTGGTTAGTCCATGGGCGGATGCCGCGGCGCGATTCACAAAGTCGATCACCTGCCGGTCGGTAAAATCAAACGGTGTCGGAAAAACGACGCTCAGATTGTGACTGACCCGGGTTTGAGCCAGAGGTACCCCGTTTCTATCCGTGATCTGGCCCCTGGGTCCAGGGATGGCCAGGGCGTAAGTGGCAGCCTGGCGCTGCGTCTCCCAACTCGGCGTCATGTGCGTTGGATTTGCTGGAGCCACCTCTTGCGCCCAGGCGCTTGAAATCCACCAGAGCAAGGCGACGCACGTTCCAAATATCAAGCGGCTGCACATAGAAGAGCGTAAACTCAACACTCACACCGAATACTCGCAAGGAGTTTCTCTTTGGAGGAGCCAAGCAGCCAAGGAGTCAGGAAGCCAGAGGCTGAGAGTCGAGTAGTCGAGTTGAGGCACCCAAACAAAAGCCGCCAAGCTCGTCTCCTGGCTTCTGGCACCTTGGCTCCTTGGCTTCTTCCTATTTCTGCAGGAACTGAAAAATGACTTCGGCAAGTTTGCCGCTGATGCCATCCACTTGCTCGATCTCCGCCACCGACGCTTTCCGGAGACGTTCCACTGAACCGAACCGCTTTAGCAAAGCTTGCTTCCGGTTCTCACTGATACCCGGACAGCCATCCAGAACGCTCTCTGCGATCCGCTTCTTCATCAGGAGTTGATGATAACCGTTCGCGAACCGATGCGCCTCGTCGCGAATTCGCTGGAGAATCTGCAACGCGCCCGAATCATCGGGCAATTGCAGCGGCAACGGTCTCCCGGGTCGATAGACTTCCTCAAATTCTTTCGCCAGGCCGATAATCGGAACATTTTGCAGACCCAGGCGCTGAAGCTCTTTACATGCGGAATTGAGCTGACCTTTGCCCCCATCGACGATGATCAAATCAGGCAGACGCACCAATCGTTCGGGCGTGGTACGCTGAATTCTGGCCACTGAATCGTCCACTGCCTCCTGGCTGAACTCGGCTAATTCCGGCGCCGCATTCCTGTTCTCCAGGAGCACGCGCGAATAGCGGCGGCGAACCACTTCGGCCATGCTGGCAAAGTCGTCCTGACCTTCGACGGTTCTTATGCGATACCGCCGATAGTTGGATTTATCAGGAACGCCGCTGCGAAAGCTGACCATCGAAGCCACAATATGCGTGGTCGAAATGTTCGATATATCGAAACACTCCATTACTGTGGGAGCACCCGGCAACAGCAACGCATCCGCCAAAGCCTGCAGATCCGCTTTCGGATCAATCGATGTCGGAAATGAGCCGCGCGTAAAACGCCGAGCCGGCCTGGTGGTGCGACGCAGATCGTCCAACATATTTCGCAATTCTGCGGCCTTTTCAAATTCGAGGTTTTCAGCGGCCCTCTTCATCTGATCTTCGAGCTGTTTCAGCATCTCCTGGCTCTGGCCCTCGAGAAACTCACACGCTTCAAGAACGCGCGCTTTGTAGTCATCCAGAGTCACTCGACGGATGCAGGGCGCCGAACAGTTTTTAATGATGTGATCCATGCACCGCTTATAGTCGGATTCTCCCGGCTCCAACACCCGGCAGGACCGAATGCCGAAGCGCTTCTTCATCCACTTCAACGTTGTCCGCAGCGCCCCAGCGTGCGCGAACGGACCGAAGTATCTGTACCCATCTTCCATCTTCAAACGGGTTAGCTGAAAGCGGGGAATCGCATCCGCAAGGTTCACCTTCACCAAGAGAAAGCGTTTGTCGTCGCGAAAACTGACGTTGTACTTCGGACGAAATTCTTTGATCAGCTTGCCTTCGAGCAGTAGAGCCTCCGGCTCATTTCGAACAAGATGCACCTCGAAATCCCATATACTATCAAGCAAAGCCCGCGTCTTTAGATCCGCGGTCATCCGGCGAGACGGCATAAAATATTGGGCCAATCGTTTTCGGAGATCCCGCGCCTTGCCGACGTAAATAACGCGTCTAAGCCGATCCTTCATCAGGTAGACACCCGGCTTATGAGGCACTTCGCGCAATTTCTTGTTCGGGTCCGGCTTATCGGCGAAGAAGAGCCCCTCCATGCGGGCAACGGTACGCTGGTGTGCGGGAAAGCTCCAGCGGATAAGCGGGGCACTTCTCGGGCCGGGTATTGCAATGCGAGCTAAAAGCATATGACTTCGATCGTATTTAAAGAAAAAGAAGCGATCGCAATGCAGTCCGCCCTCAGGTTCAATCGAACGAGTTTGCACTTCGCCATCAGGTGCATTTAAATAAGGAGCTAATAGGCATGAATCGGTTCGTTCTCGTCATCGTCCCGCTCTTGGCACAGGCGGTTGAAGCTACACCGACCCCTGGCTCCACGCAGGCGACGTTGCTGCAGCTATTGAAATCGGGCGGCTGGGTCATGTGGCCCTTGATTTTGCTCTCGGTGATCACGCTCTCTCTCATCTTTGCCTGTCTATTCAGCCTGCGGCGCGGAACGGTAGTGACGCGCCGATATATGGAAACAGCGGAAGCGCTCCTGCGAAAGCGCGATTACCTCGGTTTGATTGCGGTTTCCAATCGTCACTCGGAAGCCGTGGCACGAATCACGGCGCGAACATTGGACTTCGCGACGAAAAATCCGGTGGCTTCAGCCGAGGCGATTCGTGAAGTGGCCGAGACAGAAGGTTCGCGGGTCGCCAGCAGACTGAATCATCGAATCGTTTATCTGGCCGATATTGCAACGCTTTCCCCGATGCTTGGCCTGCTGGGAACCGTTATCGGCATTATCAAGGCTTTCGGAGTTCTCGCTAGTAACACTACGCAGCCCCGCCCGATGCTCCTCGCCCACGGCGTGTCGGAAGCACTGGTGGCAACCGCCTCAGGGTTGGTGATTGGAATCGTCGCCATGGCTTTCTACGCCCTCTTTCGAGGCAAAGTCGCCGCCATGGTTTCAGATCTGGAATCGGCAACAACTCATATCGTTAATATCATTACCGCGACGAACCAAATCCGCCGACCGGAGCGGTCCCGGGTGCTGGACAGCGACGAGATCTAACTTGACTAAATGAATTTTCGTAAACACGCGGAACCCGCGATATTAGGGTTTTTGATCGCGCCGATGGTCGACATCCTGTTGGTCATTCTGGTGTTTTTTATCGTCACCTGGAATTTTGCTCTCAGCGAGAATGAACTGGACGTTCGAGTACCGACTGCCACCAAAGCGAATGAAACCCAGCCGTACGTGGGTCAGGTCGTAATCAATATCAAGGCAGACGGGACAGTCATCGTCAATCGACAACCAAAGAGTTCTCAGGAACTTCTGGAACTACTCAAAAAACTTTCCCAACTTTATCCAGACCAGGCTGTCATCGTACGTGGTGATCAAGGAGTCGAGTACAAACACATTGTCGATGTACTTGATATTTGCCGACAGGCAGACATCTGGAACGTTGCATTTGCAACGGGTAAACTAGACCGATGAGATTGCGTCCTTGGCAAATATTTACCTGCAGCATTTGTCTTGCTTCGACCCTGCAGAGCCAGGAAGTACGGCGCGCGCTACCGGTAACGCCGACGCCGGTGCCGGCTCCGCGAGCGCAACCGGTTTTTCCCGATCAAGTGGGACAACCGTCGATCCTGGACGAGAACATCCCGTCCTCACAGAGCGCGCAGCCTCGGCGTCCCGTTGACAATACCAAAGACGTGAAGACTTCGACCGGCAGTCCCGCTGAGCCGGACTCGAAAACCAGAGACGAAGCGGACCAGGACGAAATCCGGTTGGCGCCCGGTCAGGGACTGGATGCGCAGAACGCCGACCCGGCCAAAGCTCAACTGGCTATTGCCGACGGACTCTACATCCGCAAGCTGTACGATCTAGCGGTACCCGAATATGAGAAATATCTCGGCCAATTCCTTACCGATTCCGGGCGACCTTCCGCCATGTATCGTTTGGCAGACTGTTACGCGAACCTTGGCCAGGAAGAGCCCGCGCTTAACACCTATCGCATGCTAGTCGATGAAGTTCGCGCGGGCGAATTTGTGGGCAGCGCAGCATTCCGCCTTGGTTCCAGGGCGTTCGACAAGAAAAACTTCCAGGAAGCAGCTCCGTTGTACGAGAAAGCATACGCCAATGCGAAATCGCCGGAGATCAAGCTAACCGCAAGATATTATCAAGCAAAGTGCCTGGAATTGATCGGCAAAAAGGCGGAAGCAGCCGTTGCCTACGGAGATGTCGCGAAATTCACAGGCAAGAATCCGTACCGCGATGCAGCGCGATTATCTCTGGCCTACTTCGCGCTCGAGAACAATCAGAAGCAACAGGCATTCGACCTTTTCAGCCAGCTTGGAACAGATGCTGCCAAACCAGCGGTCAAGGCCGAGGCGTTGACGCGGGCCGGAATCCTCGCAGCCGACTTGAAGCAAAAGGATAACGCCGACCAGCATTTCAAAGCCGCAATCGCATTGAATGCTGAAGGCAAATGGAAACAGATCGCCGAGCTGGAACAGATGAAGCTTCAGTACGAAGGAGATAAGTTCTCGCAGGTTCTCGATTCGTACGCGAAAAGCACAAACTCCCTGGGCGACGAAACAAGACCCAGTGTGATGCTGCTGGTGGCAAACTCTTACCGCCAGTTAGGGAAACAGCAGAAGGCGCTCGAGCTCTACAATCAACTAATCCACATCTATTCGAACACGCCTGAAGCTTACGATGCGCGTTATCAACGATTGGTTTCTCTCGACGCGATCAAGGATCCGTCCCTGGTGACCGAGGTCGACTCCTACCTTGCCACAGGGCCTAGCCGCGACCGGGCAGACAAGGCTAAGCTTCTGAAGGCGCAAACGCTGTTCCAGCAGAGACGTTTCGAGGCGGCCGGAAGGCTTTACCTCGAACTCACCAATTCGTCGCTCGCAGATCAGTACAAGGCCGATTGTTACTACGCCGCCGGATTTTCATTTCTACAACTGAACGACAACCAGTCTGCAATCCACGCGTTCACCGGTTTGATCGACAAGTTCCCCAAGCATCGGATGACTTCAAAGGCCTTGTTGAAGAGGGCCCTGCTTTACCAGGAAGCGAAGAATCTCCCGGCCGCCCTGAACGATTTTAGCAAGATCATCGCTGACTATCCGGCATCGGCAGAAACGGAGACCGCGCTTCTTCAAAAGGGGTTAACTTTGGGCCAACAGGCACAGTACCCGCAAATGACAGCCGCCTTCCGTGAATTGCTGAAGAATTACCCTAACAGCACCGGCGCGGCTCAAGCCAACTACTGGATCGGCTGGGCGGCTTTTGAAGGCAAGCATTTCGAGGAGGCAATCGCTCCACTTTCTAAGGCACGGGACCTTAATCCTGACGAGTTCGCCGAAAAGACCACGCTCCGTTTGATTTTGTGTTACCAGAATCTGCGTAAGAAAACGGAGGCCGCCAAAGAGGTCGACGGCTTTATCCAGAAAGATCCTCAGCGAATCTCGATGGTCCTGGATGTCTGCCGATGGCTCGGTTCCGAGTTTTACAACGAGAACAACTTCGAGCAAGCGGCGAAATACTTCGGGCTGATGACCAAGAACACGGAACCGGCCAAGGTCGATAAAGGTATCTGGCTCAATTATGCCAAATCTCTCAATGATCTAAAAAATTATCAGGACGCAACCGGCGCGATTGACCATTACCTGGAGCTGGCGACCGATCCGGCCGAGCGCGCGCAGGGTTTCCTTGTTTTAAGCAGCGCACAACTTGGCGCCAAAGATCTGGACCCGGCAACCAAGTCGGCGGAACAGGCGTTGTCGCTTCAACCGGAGGGCAGGCTGAATGCCGAGGCTCGAATGTCAATCGGAGATATCGAGTCTGCGCGGGGTAATTACGAAAATGCGGCGCGTTCCTACATGAGCGTAGCTCTGCTGTATGAGGATCCGGAAGTCACCCCACGCGCTCTGGAACACGCCTACGGAGCATTTCAAAAGGCCGGGAATGAACCCCAAGCGACAAAGACTCTTTCAGAATTGAAATCCCGATTTCCGAATTACACCATGAAGGTCTCGACCGCAGGCTAGCGTGCCGTCTCGCATATGAAGGTGATGTCGCCATTATATGCGAGACGCCACACTACTGTGTAATTTCAAACGGACGCCACACAACTTCTTTTCCCGGAATGACGTTTGCCCGGCTATTTTGCCTATCTGACCGTCCCAGGAGTCAGACGATAAATCACTTCGTCACTTTGCTCGAGCCGATTGAGGACGCGCAATTGGCCCGTTTGGCCAACCAATCGCAAACGCTCACGCGTCGGCTTTTCGGGCGAACAATGCGCCTGTTTGCTCCTCTTTATCTTTCGAGCGAGTGCATTAACAACTGTCAGTACTGCGGGTTTTCGCGGGACAATCCAATCTTGCGAGTGACTTTGTCTACGGATGAAGTGGAAGTGGAAGCTAGACACCTGGTTGGCCAAGGCTTCCGAAATATCCTGCTGGTTTCCGGCGAACATCCGAAGTTCGTCTCCAACGGCTATCTCCTGGATGTTGTCCGGAGATTGGTTTCTTTTGTGCCGTCCGTCTCGATCGAAGTTGCGCCGATGGAGATCGACGAATACCGGCCACTCGTTTCGGCCGGCGCGGAAGGTCTGGTCGTCTACCAGGAAACGTACGATCGCGCAGCTTATGCCGCGGTGCACACGGCCGGACCAAAACGGGATTTCGACTGGCGATTGGAAACTCCGGAACGTGGGTACGCGGCAGGCTTCCGGCGGATCGGGATCGCCCCGTTGTTCGGCCTAGCGGAATGGCGATCCGAAGCGATCGCCCTAGCCGAACATGTCGAGTATCTCCTCAAGAATTGCTGGCGCGCGCAATTGACAGTCAGTTTGCCTCGGCTGCGGCCGGCCGCCGGTGGATTCCGTCCTCGACATTCGGTTTCGGATCGGGACCTCATCCAGTTGCTGTGCGCGCTCAGGATTACCTTCCCGCAAGTGGGCATCGTCCTGAGCACCCGGGAATCCTCGGATTTTCGAGATGCCTTGATGCCAATTGGTGTCACTATGATGAGTGCCGGAAGCCGAACCGAGCCGGGCGGGTACACGGGACAAGGAACGCACTCGCTGCATTTGACGGTCAAAGGGCGGGTCAGCCAAACGACCTGCGGCGATTCGAAGGCAGGCGGCCAATTCGAAGTTGAGGATACCCGATCTCCGGATGAGGTCGCCGCAGCGCTTCGTGCGAATGGTTTGGAGCCTGTCTGGAAAGATTGGGATTCAGCGATTCTTTCGGTATGAAGCTTATGCTCAACGGACAAGTGCGCGATGTGGAAAGCGGCGCATCTCTTTCGGATCTCCTGGCCTCAGTACAAATGGCAGAGAAACTGGTTCTAGTCGAACTGAACGGCCGTGCCATACCACGGGCCGATTTTTCGGCGACAAAACTCGCCGACGCTGACACGATCGAGATCGTACGCCTGGTCGGCGGCGGCTGACTTCTTATGCCTCGTATCGCTCAGGAAACCGTTGAACAGGTAGCAGCCGCCTCGGATATCGTCGCGGTGATCGGCGGCTATTTCCCGCTTAAGCGAGCCGGAACGGAGTTTCGGGCCATCTGTCCATTTCATCAGGAGAAAACCCCTTCTTTCTTCGTTAATCCATCCAAGCAATCGTATTACTGCCACGGCTGTGGCGAGGGAGGGGCTGTTTTCCATTTTCTGATGCGGTACGAAAGTATCGATTTTCCGGAAGCTGTGCGTCGGCTGGCGTCACGAGCCGGAATCGCGATCATCGAGGATGAACTCAGCGCTGAGGAAGAAACCAAACAGAGCCTGCGCAAACGCTTGCTTCGACTCCACTTCGAAGTGACCGCCTGGTTTCACCACAATTTGCTGCGCACCAAGGCGGCAGAGCATGCACGGACTTATCTGAAGAACCGGAGAATCAACATCGAGACAGCGAAGCGTTGGCAGATCGGCTACGCGCCGAATTCGTGGGATTCGCTGGTTCGCTGGGCAACCGTCGCTGGGTTCGTCAGAGAGGAGCTCATCGAGAGCGGACTTGTCAAGCTGCGCGAAGAGGGAAATCCGCGTTCGCACTTCTACGATCGATTCCGGGATCGGTTAATGTTCCCGATCAACAATGATCTCGGTGAAGTCGTTGCCTTCAGCGGACGGGTTCTCGATCCAAAGGCGCCGGGCGGCAAGTACGTGAATTCGCCGGAGACGCCCTTGTTTTCAAAAGGGAACCTTTTATTTGGACTTCATCAGTCAAAACGGTCCATTGCGAAAGCGGGGCAAGCGATCGTATTGGAGGGTCAGCTCGATCTCATCACCACCTTCGAAGCTGGCATCCAAAACGTCGTCGCTCCGCAGGGCACCGCGCTAACCGCGCGGCATGCAGCTTTGCTCCGTCGTTTCGCGGACGAAGTGATTTTATTCTTTGACGCAGATGCAGCCGGTCAGAAAGCGGCCGAACGTGCGCTCGAAGTTCTTTTTGGGGCAGGGCTGCAGGTGAAAATCGGCGAAATGCCAGCAGGAGAGGATCCAGACTCATTGATCCGCAAATCCGGAATCGACGCCTTCCGTGCGCGGGTGGAATCGGCCGAAGATTTTTTCGATTTTCAAGTCAATCATAAATTGAGCGCGGCGGAATCGAAAACAACCGCAGGCAAAGTTGCCTTCGCGCGGAAGATGTCTCAGTTTATCAGTGTTGTCCCCGATCCCGTTCTACGAGACACGTTGATCAGCCGGTTAGCGGTTCGCCTCACGATTCCACGGGAAACACTGCAGCAGATGGTCCGTTCATCGTCCAGGCAAACGGCGGGAAGAACACTTGCGGAAGATGTTGTAACACCACAGGTTTCGGTGCCGCGCCATGATTTGGCTGTCATTTGCAAAGCCGCTCTCGTTGTTCCCGATCTCTTAAGGGAAATTCGGCAACAACCTTGGAAATCCGTCTTGCAACACGTCGATGGCGCCGAATTAATCGCGAAAATTTTTGCGTCGTCGCTGGAGCCGGGAGAGCCAGCCAGCCTCGCTGCGTTCTTCGCTTCGCTGCCGAAATCGGAAGCCGCGATTTTATCTTTCCTTCTTGGCAACAAAGAATTGAACGAACAAATGGGCCATTTGTTCTGGACGCAGTTGGCCGCCGCTGAGCTTCAGCGCAGAAAGCGGCAACTGGAGACCATCCTTCGGCTTGCCGGGGACGATCTGGCAGCCCAGCAACAGGCGAACGACGAACTCAAAGAAGTCCTTGACCTCGAATCTTGGTTCACAGATATTTCGCGACTTCCGAGCCGGGCACTGTGAGCAAAGTGGATCCATCCGATAACAATTATTTCTCATTTCCCCCTGTCGGAGCCGCAGCGAAAGTATTCGTAGGTGGTTATGGCAAAGCTTACTTCTCAAAACTCATCCAAATCGAAGGTTGCCAACTTAAAAACCGCCGCCGAGGAGAAGAAACCTAAGATCCTTGGCAGCAAATCCGCATTAGCCGCAAAAAAGATTGCTCAACTTGTGACAAAAGACAAGGTTCGGACGCAGACATCGCAGGAGTTGCACATTTCCGTCGTGACGACGAATGGACACTCCGGAATAGCAACCAAGCTGGTATCTTCGGATCCAGCCCTTGACCTCCAGGAACGCGTCCGGGACATGGTGAAGCTTGCCAAGGAGCAGGGCTATGTCACCTACGACGACATCAACGAGGCTCTTCCGGAGAACATGGCTGATCCGGAGGAAATGGAGCAGCTCATCAACCGGCTCCGGTCGATGGAAGTGGACATCATCGATGCATCCGAAGTCGATCGCTATAAGGACGGCAAAAAGGACATCGACGACGAAGAAGAGGAGAAAGATCAGAAACTCGATATTCTCGATGATCCGGTCCGGATGTATCTGAAACAGATGGGGCAAGTGCCCCTGCTAACGCGGGAACAGGAAGTCGAGATTTCGAAGCGGATCGAAGACGCTGAATTGATGGTTCAAAAATTTATTAACAGGTTCGGGTTTACTTCAAAATCGCACCTGGATCTCGCGCAGAAGTTAATCGAGGGAAGAGAACGATTCGACCGCGTCATTCTCGATAAGAAAATCGAGAGCCGCGAACGTTACATGAAGGGGCTCCCGAAGCTCTGTTCGCAAATTGAACGAACCAGCGGCGAAGTCGCAACGCTTTATCGCCAACTGATGGAAGCCCGCGACGCGGGAAAAGAGTCCTCTGTAAAATCGGAGTTTCAGAAGGCGCACACCAGTTTGATGAAGCTCTACCCGAGATTTTACTTCAAACAAAAGGTCACTGAGGAATTTGTCCAACTGGCCGATGATTATCTGCGGTTGTTAAGCAATTTGCAGAACGAAATTGCTCGGACCGAGCAGGGATCGGCGACCGGACGAGACCGTTTGCCCGATTACCGGAGCCGTTTGCGCGAGCTCGAATACAAACTCTGGCTAAAACCCGACGATTTCATCCGTCAACATTGCGATCTGAAAGACTGGCTCAAGCGAGCGCTTCGAGCCAAAACGGAGATGGTCGAAGCCAATCTGAGGCTGGTGATTTCGATCGCCAAGAAATACACCAATCGCGGCCTTTCGTTTCTCGATCTGATCCAGGAAGGCAACATGGGCTTGATGAAGGCCGTCGAGAAATTCGAGTATAGACGCGGGTACAAATTTTCTACCTACGCCACTTGGTGGATTCGTCAGGCGATCACCCGATCGATCGCGGATCAAGCCCGTACAATCCGCATTCCTGTGCACATGATCGAGACGATCAACAAACTGATGCGCGTGCAGAAGCAGTTGGTCCAGGAATACGGGAGAGAACCTACCCCTGAAGAGGTGGCCGAGGAAATTCAGTTGCCCGTCGAGCGGGTCCGCGCCGTGCTCAAGATGGCCCAGCAACCGATCTCGCTTCAAAGCCCAGTAGGCGATAGCGACGATACGAGCTTCGGTGATTTCATCGAAGATAAGGGTGCCGAAAATCCGAGCGACATGACTGCGATCGTCTTGCTTCGGGAAAAAATCCGAGACGTCCTGGATACCTTGACCGAGCGTGAAAGGCAGGTTCTCGAACAGCGGTTCGGTCTCGTCGACGGTTACAGCAGAACGCTCGAGGAAGTAGGCCGACAATTTCGGGTCACCCGCGAGCGCATCCGGCAAATCGAAGCCAAGGCGCTGCGAAAGATGCGCCATCCGACCCGGATCCGACAACTCGAAGGATTCCTCGAAGCAGGCGAGTAAGGGCGTTCGGGCTCCTCATTAAAGCGTCGTATCTGTATAGCGAAGTCTTCGACCTCAAACCGACCAGTCCAAAGCGTCTCGCTTTACCTACCGCGTTCCTCGGTGAACGCCGGGCACAAAACGTCCTTGAGTGGGGCCTCACTGCGTTGTACTTATTCTTTGCCTTGGGATTAAAGAGAAGGCCACTTGGTCCGATTGAAACTTTAGGCAATCTGTGGTGTTCAATTCAACGCGATGAACGATCCAGAACGCGATCAACTTTGGTGCTTGCTTGGAAAGGCGAAGGTCGAAGAGACTTCACCTTTTTTTGCGGCCAAGGTCGTTGCTTCAGTCAGAAAGCTAAAGGAGGATCGCAGAGTATTCTGGACGAATTGGATACGATTTGGGCTGCCCGGAGCGTTGGCGGGCGCGCTTGCAGTCTTTTTGACCGTTTTCAGCGTTCGCGTCGAACATAAGATTGAGTCCAAGCCAGTAATTGTCACACAGACTGAGCCAAGCGACCTCGAGTTGATAGCCGACCTGGATTCTGCTCTCTCCTCCGAGGAATCTTCCGTATGGTTAGATCCGCAAAACCGCGGGAACCCTGGCTCAGAGCCGACGCAGACGCATTAAAGTCTCCGAAGAAGAGGCTTTCAGACAAAAATTCAGATAGAGTGTCTCAACAGATCTCACTCTCCCTGGCACGCACGTGCGAACGCTGGCGCCTCGGCCAAGATCCACGGCTCGATGGTCGGGTAATCCACCCCTACTCCCGTCCGAAAAAGGAGGGCACCGAATCAACGGCCCGCCGCAATGTCGAATAACCTGTTCGTAATGAATGAAAGTCTTGTCCTCAATCGTCCCGCGCTGGCGGGCCAACCATTGATCCACGAACTCCGCGATTGACGGATCTTAGGGCTTTTTTCGGTGACCAGCTTGATCGTCTCGCCGACGATCCGTTCCCGTTTAGCGACGGCGGCCTCGACGGTCTCGAAGCTGTGCAACATCAGCCCGCGCCTTGGCTTTTTCAGAAGTGCCGCTCGACTTCTTCTGCCACCGGCCTTGGGCGGTCTCCTACAAGAGGTAATAGTTCGGCGACCGGCCCCTTGGAGTCTTTAAAGATGGAACCCATGAGATTGTGCGGTGTTTAAGGTATACTAGCGTCTCTCCACGGATCATATGGAATCCACTTGAGGTCAGACAAGAATTCAGAATGAAAAAAGTCAGACAAACCAGTCAGACAAGACTCTCACCGGATCATGATGGCTTTGGAAGCCTCCCCGATAGAGGAACGGCGGGCTTTTCCCAGGGGCAGATCGAACGTATGGTTAGATTCTTCGTCGCATTGATTCTCGCGGGTTTCGCTGGCGCGGGTTTCGCTGGCGCGGAGAGTCAGGCGCAGGTTGCAACCTCCTCACCGAGCTCCTCTGCAACGCCGCAAGCAACCCCTTCCGTTTCAACCAGCGCCAGCCGGTTTGAGTCGTTGCGCAAAGCGTTCGAGCAGCTTTCAGCGGAGCAGCAGGAGAGGATCCTCCAGAATTTTCATCGTTGGCAGGATCTGAGCCAGGACGAGAAAGAAGTCTTGCGCCAGAGAGAGCGTGTCCAGCGGCAAAAGCTGGAGGCTTCCATCAACGAAGCATATCAGAAGTCCGGTTTACAGCTCAACGACGAGCAGCGCGCACAATTTCGCAAGCGTTACCTGCAGGAACGACGTCGTTTGGAAGAACAACTCGTGCACGACATTCAGGAGAAACGCCAAGCCGGCAACGCTGCCATTATCGAGATGCTAAAGAAGGAGTTCTCCAATCAAAAGCCCCCGGCCAGCGCGGCCATCCACTAGTGTAGCGTTCGGCGTTCGGCGTTTATCGTTTACCGTTCTGCGTTCGGCGGCGAGCCGGATGATAATCCGCGGCGTGATAAGAACTCCGCACCAGCGGCCCGGATGCCACATATTCGAAACCCTTTTGTTCGGCAACCTGTTTATATAGGTCGAACAGTTCCGGACGAATATACTCCACCACCGGCAGATGATCCGGAGTCGGTCTGAGATATTGGCCGAGGGTCAAAACCTGGACCTGCGCCTCGCGCAGATCTTCCATCGCCTGGAACAGCTCCGTTTCAGTCTCCCCGAGCCCCAACATGATTCCGCTCTTGGTGACGGCGCCCGGGTCCAATTCTTTGGCCCGTCGGAGCACTTCGAGGGATAATCGGTATTTTGCCCGCGACCGTACGACAGGCGTCAGGCGTTCGACAGTCTCCAGATTGTGATTAAATATGTCGGGTTTCGCTTCTAAGACGAGCCCGAGAGAACTCTCTTTTCCGTTGAAATCCGGGGTCAGAACTTCAACGACAATATCCGGATCCAGGTCCCGGATGGCCCGGATCGTTTCCGCAAAATGATTCGCCCCTCCGTCGGAGAGGTCATCGCGCGCGACAGCAGTGATCACCACGTGCTTTAATTTCATCCGCCGGATCGCTTCGGCAACCCGCACGGGCTCGTCATCTTCCAAGGCAAATGGCTTAGCCGTCGTCACCGCACAAAAACCGCATGCTCGGGTACATCTCTCCCCGGCGATCATGAACGTGGCGGTTCCTTGACTCCAACACTCCCAACGATTTGGGCACTGGGCAGATTCGCAAACCGTATGTAGCCGAAGATCTGAAATCAGTGCCTTGGTGGAGAAAAAAATGGGACTCGACGGCAACCGTACTTTGATCCACGCGGGTTTTTTAGACTGGTGCAATGACGGATCAATTTTCGAGCAAGACATCAGTGAGCCCAAGCTACCGGGTCGGACGAGGAAAAGCAACCAGTCGACTGGAGATCCAGCCGTTGAGAACCTGAATTCTCGTCTTAACGTTTCGAGAACTGGAATCGCTTACGCGCACCGGGCTGGCCCGATTTCTTGCGCTCCTTCATCCTCGGGTCGCGAGTAAGGAGGCCTTCCTCCTTCAGCACGGGCCGCAACGCGGCGTCATGGGCAAGCAGCGCACGTGAAATCGCCAAACGTATAGCACCCGCTTGACCGGTGATTCCACCACCCGTCGTCCTGACTTTGACGTCAAACGAGTTGCTCGTTTTGGTCACCTCGAACGGCTTAAGAACGGTGAATTGCAGGGAGGGCGTCGAAAAATATTCTTCCAACGGGCGACCGTTCACTTCTATTTTCCCCGATCCGCGAGAAACGCGAACTTGGGCGACTGCTGTTTTGCGGCGACCGGTAGCGGCGAATACCTCTGACATATTAAGAAATAGGATTAGGGAACCGGGATGGGCTGCTGCGCTTCGTGCGGATGCTGCTCACCTTGGTAAACTTTTAGTTTGGTGTAGAGCGCCCGCCCGAGACGGTTGTGCGGGATCATCCCTTTGACCGCATGTTCGATCAACAACTCTGGCCGACGCTGTCGACGGCGTTCCACGGATTCCGATTTGTGTCCGCCAACGTATAAGGAAAAACTGGTAAATTTCTTTTGGACTTCCTTCTTGCCAGTCAGACGAACTTTTTCCGCGTTGATGACGACGACAAAGTCGCCCGTATCGATATGCGGCGTAAAGATTGTCTTACCTTTTCCCCGAAGAAGATTCGCCACCGTCACCGCGACACGACCTAGCGGACGGTCCTTCGCATCAACGATATACCATTTACGCTCTATCCCACTCGACTTGGCTGAAAAGGTCCTCATGAAAGTCTTTTTCGAAAAGAGCCGGAGCCTATGGCTAGGCTGGCTCGCTGTCAACGGGATTCTACAACCGAGCCGCAACATCGACAGGCCGCCTTGCAAAAGGTCGTCCTGACCCGATCATAGGTCCATGCGAATTTTCTCCGTCACCGCGACGATCTGCTGGATTCTGATTGCTACTGTCGCACGAAGCCAGGATGTTTCGACGCTGCTTCGAAAGTCCGATGAACTCAATGCGCAAGAACGGACCGACGACGCGATCGAAGTCCTGAAACAGGCAGAAAAAATCAGCCCGAATAATCCCAACTTGCTCATCAAGTTGTCGCAGGGCTATTCAGACAAGATTGATGCCGCCAAAGATCGGACGCAAAAATTGGGCTTTGCGAAGTTGTGTCTGGAATACGCCAAAAAAGCGGTGCATGAAGCGCCGGACAATGCCGACGCCCACGTCTGTCTCTCTATCGCTTATGGAAAGATGACGGACTTCACCGATAACAAAACAAAAATGGAATATTCCAAGGTTGTGAAATCGGAGGCAGAAAAAGCTGTCGCTCTAAATCCGAAAAATGATCTGGCTCTGCTCATTCTTGCTCGCTGGAACTTCGACATGGCCACTTTGAATCCGATTCTTAAAGCTATCGCCCAGACGCTATACGGTCAGCTTCCGCCAGCATCCAAAGAACAAGCCGTAGAGTACTTTCAAAAGGCTATCGCCGCGGCCCCCGAGCGGATTATCCACCATGCCCAATTCGCACTGGCCTTGGAAGCGATGGGAAAAACGAAGGAAGCCCAAGCCGAATGGTTGAAGGTAAAACAGCTCAAACCGGCCGATGCCGAGGATCGCCGGTACGTCGCCGAAGCGGAACGGAAGCTGAAGTCCATGTAAGACCGCGACTCAAAAAATGGCGGCTTGGCGTTTCAGGCTTTGCCAAAGCCAGAATCAACCAGCCGGCTAACATACCGAGACCGCCAAGCGGCGTGATCGCGCCGAACCATTTGAAATTGGTCAAAGCCAACAGATAAAGGGATCCGCTGAAAACGATCACCCCGCCCAGAATCAAGCGATAGGCAGCCCGCGGCACCGGCCGCCATCCGCTCAGCACAAGGAGCACCACGGAGTGCACGAGATGATAAAGCACCCCGGTCTGCCAGATTTGCGTCATCCCGGATTTTTCCAGCAAACCGCGAAGAATATGCGCGCCGAAGGCGCCAAGCAATACGCCGGAAAAGCCCAAAAAACCCGCCACACGTTTCTCCAGAGAATGGGTCGTTGTCATTTCGCTCCCCGCTCACCGAAGATCGCCGTCCCGACCCGTACAAGAGTTGCGCCCTCCTCGACCGCAATGCGGTAATCCCCACTCATACCCATCGACAAATGAGGTAGAGGAAACCGGGACTCCTTCTCCAACCGGTCACGGAGCTCCCGCAATTGCACAAAGTATTTCCTGGAGTTTTCCGGATTGGAAGCCAGTGGCGGAATGGTCATAAGTCCTTCCACCTCCACTCGCTCGGCGCGAGATATCTGTTCGACCTGCGAGAACAGCCGCTCAGGGGTAAATCCGAATTTTGAGGACTCCCCCGCGACGTTTACCTGCAGCAACAGCCGGGGAAAGAGACCGAGATCCCTCGCCACCCGCTCGATATCATCGATCAATTCAACTGAATCGACCCCATGAATCATTTCAAAAATGGGTAATGCCTGGCGAATTTTGTTGCTTTGCAAGTGTCCGATCAAATGCCAGCGCAGTCGCACCGGCAAGTCGGGTATTTTCGCCTTCGCCTCTTGAACCCGGTTCTCGCCAAACAACAACTGACCGGCTTCAACAGCCTGCCGGATCACTTCCGGAGGATGCGTCTTGCTAACTGCCAATAACTCAACGCTCCCAATCGGCCGCCCCGACGTCCGTTCAGCTTCGGCGATTTCCGATCGAACGAAATGCAGATTTTCAGCAATATTGGGCTCCATGGATGCGATGAGCTGAAACTATTCTGAGCGGATCGTCGTAGCAAAGCTTTCGCCGCGGTGCCAGCTCACAGAACGGCGCCAAGACCGAATGGATGAGCTCATTGTCTGCTAACGTTCCCATAGACCCATGGCCCATGCACCTCCCAAAAGCATGGCCACGGCCTCATACGCGGTGACCGGTCCGACCGATTCGTCAATGACTCCGTTCGCCACGCGATGTCTTGAGAGCACAATCGGACTCAGATGTTTGCTGATATCGTCGGTGTCCGGAAGCGCCATTGCGTCGACGTATCGATTCAGGGTAGGCATCAGGGCAATACCAAACACCATCATCGGCCTCGACACCTCATAAAATTTCTCAAAGCCCGCCTTGGCGTCCAGATAGGCAAACAAATCATTCGGTTCATCCACCAGTTTAGCAATCGCCTTGAATTGATTGTCCGCTTCTAGTCCAGGAGCGTGACTTTGCAACCGATGCACCAGCTCGGCAAAGTTCGATTGACTCGTTGAAATCAGCAGCCGACGCTCCGTGAGAGCGAAAACGATCGAGGCTTTCTCGTTCACCTGAATCAAATAAGCAGGGACAGCTGCCACGTCGATCTTTCTGCAGTTATCCGGAAATTTTTCGGTCACCACCTGTTCCATCAAGTGCCTTAATTTTTCTGGATCAGTGACTTGGAACGAAATCGCGGCATTCAGGGCATCCGCTTTCGGTTCGCGATCGACGATGATTTCTGCCCCGGAAATCAGATGGTCGAGGTCTCGAGGCTCAATACCGAACGATTTCACCTGGCCCAAGTAGTTTCGAATGGTCTCGGCCAATTGAGACTCCTCCGATAGTTGGACACACCACCGCCAAATCTCAGAAAAACCCAATTGCGTCGCCAGATAACCGACAGTTGCCGGGCTCGTCATCGCCATTCCTTTTCGATCGAGAGGGCTGGCCTTTGCGGGCGCACCCGTCAAGGTAAACACCGTGTCGCGGAGCCGTGCGCCGACGATGGTGGTGACCGCCAGCACCGCACGATCGCTCCTTTGAGTTTCCTGACCGCGAAAACGCCAATGCAATCCGTCGGAGGGATCAAGAGACGGTCCGCCTTGAACAAAAGTGAGAAGGTCGTACCCGATCGGAACGTTTGCCCGACATTCCTGAAACAATTTTAGAGACTGCAACCCACCGGAACTCGTTCTCGAATTCCGAACCGCTTCAAGTAACAATTCGGTGCTGCAACTCAGCAAGGTCCAGGAACCAACACGGACGCAATAGATCTGCGCCACAATCTTGCCGGCGCCTTCCCCGTCAATCCCCGTGTGTTCGAGACTGTCCGGGGCGACTTCTTTGATGTCCCGTCCAAAAAGAGCTTTGGAAAAATTGGCGATTTCACGCCGCCAGGTCGATTGATCGACAGCCGTTTGCAATCCGCAAATCCATCGGTCCCGATCGGGTGGCGTCGTTCCCAGGAAAAGCGCGCTGCACCGCAAAGCCGCGAACGAACCCCACGCGCTTTGATAGGTCGCCGGGGTCTTGGAAATCGGTTGTCTCAGGAAATGTTGAACGGAAGGTTCACTTAAGATTCGGCAAAGAGCCGCGTCGGGCCAACGCTTTGCAGTCTGAACTAGATTCGGCAGCTCGAAGTAGACCAGGCAGTCGGCTGGCGCCACCTGGCTCGCCGATAAAGAATTTCCGTTCTGCCGCCAGAGAAATATTCCAATCGCTCCAAGCAGCAAAAGCAGCCCTCCGGCGATGAGTCGTTTCATTGCAACCCGGCTGCAAATCACGCGGCGGCCGAGTGCGTCTTCGTCAAGCTCGCTTGCGGCGCTTCCGGCTTGGATCGATTCCGGCGAAATGACGACCGATACTGTGCCAGTGCCAACGCCCAGGCCGGGTTCATCATTTCCGACGGTGTCTTCCAGATCAGGTTATGCATAAAAGCCAACGTCTCGCCATCCGCGAGCAGTGCCCGCTTTTGCTGGGACGTCAGACATTCCGGCCCCTCTTTGAATAGTCTGGTCGCCAGGGATGCGACATATCCGTCCACGGCGGGAGAACCGGCTTCACGCGAGCGCTGAAGCGCCACGTGCACGGCATTATAAAAGGGATCGAGTACAGCGTGGACGAACTGATCGCCGTCTCGGAGCTGCAACTGAAACCGCGCTGAGAGTTCCTGTGGCGGTTGGAGTTCTTCGGGTGTCAGAAATAGGTTACGAAACAGATCAGTACGAGCACTGAGCTTGGCGACCGGAATTGCGAGCAATAGCCCAATCAGCATCGGAGAGAGCCAAGCCAAGTAACTGGGGGCGATCCACCACGCCAACGCGCCGAGTCCAACTCCGGCGATCGGCAACGGCCAATACTCGCGGACAATTTCGATCCACCGAGGTCCGGCGCCGCCATCGCGCGTCTGAGTATGCCACAAGACTGTTTGTCCGCCGATATTCCGGAGAACAAATCTCGTGTGGAACCAGACCAAAACGGGAGCCGTCAGAATCGAAAATAATGTCTCCAAAACCGCACTCAGCAGTACGCGAACCGGACCCCCAAATGAAGCGATCTCCTTTGGACGCGCAAAAAGATGCAGTAAACTCAACACCTTCGGGCCAAACAACAAGATCACCGTCATCAACAAAAGCACGCCGGCCGAAGCCGCCGAAAACGTCCCAACCTTCTCTTGCAAACGGTCGATGCCGGCTTGTAGCCCACCGAAAAGCACAAACAACACGAGAAGAGGAGCCGAAGCATAGGCGAGAATCCCCTGGACCAGGTGGATCCGACTAATCGGTTGAATGTTCTGGGCCAACAGGAACCACATATGTTGCAAGTTCCCCTGGCACCACCGGCGATCCCGCTTGACGTATTCGGTCAAATTCGGAGGCAACCCTTCGTAACTTCCGTCCAGATCATAGGCGAACCAGACTTCCCATCCTGCGTTTCGCATCAGAGCCGCTTCAACGAAATCATGGCTCAGGATCCTCCCGCCCAACGGTTCCCTACCCGGTAAACCGGGAAGGGCGCAGCTCGCGAGGAAAGGTGACACCCGGATAATCGCATTGTGTCCCCAATAGTTGCCTGCGCCCTGCTGCCAGAAATTCAATCCGGCCGCAAAAATCGGGCTATAAACACGCGACGCAAACTGTTGAATCCGGCCAAACAGCGTTTCTGTCTTCGCCAGTCGCGGCATTGTTTGAATAATCCCAGCACGCGGATTGGTCTCCATTAAACGGACCAAAGAAGAAACTGCGGCCCCGGTCATCAGGCTGTCCGCATCGAGCACGACCATGTAACGATGTCGATGTCCCCAACGCCGGCAGAAATCCGCGATATTTCCGCTCTTTCGATTCACCGGAAGTTTCCGGCGGCGATAATGAATTTTGCCAAATCCATTCGTCTGACGACAGATATCCGACCAAGCCAACTCCTCTTCGATGGCTTTCGCAGGATCGGTCGAATCGCTTAGAATGTAAAAATCGTATGAATCGAGTTCGTGCCTTTGCTGAATCGACTCGTACAAGGCGCGGACATTCCCAAATACGGTTTCGGCGTCTTCATTGTAGACCGGCATCACGACGGCCGTGGAGGCCAGCGGGGTGGTTTCATCCAGGGTGTTCGTAATTTTGAGCGGTTCGTGCCCCTCTGCCAGAACCAGAAATCCGAGAAAGGCCTGGGTAAAGCCAAACGCCAGGTTGGTGAACAAAACTCCGAATAAGCCTATCTCTAAGACCTCGAGGGGCGTCCATCCCCTCGCACCGACGATGTCAATCATCAGCCACAAACCCAGGAACGAAATGCCGAAAGTCACGAGAGCGACTCCCAAACGACGCTGCCTAACCTTTTTGTGAAATGCTTCCTTAACGCCCGCAGCACCGATCAACCCAACGAGCTTCCCCGACCTGTGATTTTCACTCATAATCCTGATCAGAACTCCGACTTACCCACTGAAATCTTGCTTAGCCATACCATCCCTATTCGCGCGTGGCATGTGTAAACGGTTTTCGAAACCTCACGATCTGTAAAGACTGCCGAACACAAGGAGCCCGAGGATCACCAGCCCGATCATCCAGCCGACAATGCGATTCGCACCCAAAGGAGAGAGCTTTTCCGCGAGCGAGATGATCCTTTTCCCAGGCGACGAAAATTCCAGCGGTCGTGCGGTGATGCTCGCTACTTGCAGGTTCGGCGCCGCCTGAAGGCGGACCTCGCGCAAGGCCTGGCGGACTTCTTCCGACATCTCATCGGTGCGCCCGAGGAAGTTTCCGTCGGCATTCTCGGTCAGGTAAAGCCGGACCCGCTGCTCGACAGAACGGCGATCCTCTGAAACCCCTTCATCGATCAAGTGCCGAAGCGCGAAATCGAGAGTTTTTTGGGCCTCTTCGAACGCGAGCTCGGTCGCCGGTGTAAACGGTTGCCGGCGCTTGCGGACGATCGCACGTTCAAAACTCGAAAGCAGAATGAGTTCACGGTCGATGGTGTCCGGCGTCCTGAGCGCGTCGAGATAGTCATTGATGCGTTCCCAGGCCTCTTTCCATTCCGGGGAGGAACCGATGCCGATCCGCAAAAGCGCTATATATTCAGGAGATATTGCCATTTCTCTGAGAAGTACGTGTCCCGGCGTAATATAACACAACTTATATCCAGCGGGCGGGAATAATCAGGATCGAAGATCGTGAAGCTGACCAACCAACCCCGGTCAGTCGGGGTAAATTGGACGTCTTTCACCTGGGCGCCTTGACCAGCCAGAACGTAAGGACGCAGCTCCGCCACAGGAATCGTTTCGCTGCCCTCTGGCTTCCCGAATTCAATTGCGAAACGCGTTTCGTTGGAACCGGGGCTTGGCCGTACGGTCGTCGACAACACTCGAAACTGGTTGGTGTCCGGCTCGTCTCC
>Ga0210396_10000976_pt1 | contig 32736 bp, 32 predicted proteins | sample IncBWH17OmetaG_FD_155466 | JGI IMG/M metagenome (GOLD analysis project Ga0210396, IMG submission 155466) | Forest soil microbial communities from Barre Woods Harvard Forest LTER site, Petersham, Massachusetts, United States - Inc-BW-H-17-O ...
GCGGTGGCGGCTGGCACGGTCAAACGCGTCTCGCTAGAACTAGGTGGCAAGTCAGCCAACATCGTTTTGGAGGACGCCGACATACCGACGGCTGTCGAGATCGGACTCGCCAACGCCTGGACGAATGCGGGCCAGACGTGCACAGCGTGGACGCGGATGTTGGTGCCCTCATCTCGGCACGGCGACATCCTTGACCAGTTGGTGGCTGCCGCCACGGACTTTGTGGTGGGTGATCCCACCGACGTGAATACGCGTATCGGCCCACTGGCCTCGGCCGTCCAGCAGGAGCGAGTGAAGCACTACATCGCGATGGGCGTCGCCGAGAACGCCACCCTCGTGTTTGGCGGTGAAGGATCCGTGGAAGAGCTCGAGCACGGCGCCTTTGTGAAGCCGACCATCTTCGGCAACGTCGCCCCCGACGCGGTAATCGCTCAGGATGAAATCTTTGGCCCGGTCCTGTCGGTGATCCCCTACCACACCGAGGACCAAGCGGTCGACATTGCCAATGAGTCCATCTACGGGCTGTCCGGCGCGGTGTTTGGCGAGCCGGATCACGCACTGGCGGTCGCCAAGCGGATGCGCACTGGACAGGTTCATATCAACGGCGGGCAGTTCAACATTGCCGCTCCGTTCGGTGGCTACAAACAGAGTGGTAATGGCCGCGAGCTCGGCAAATTCGGCCTCGAAGAATTCCTGGAAGTGAAGTCGATCCAACGTTAGCGATCAACGGCGCGTCCGCGCGCAGGGCAGAACGCCGCTACCACCAGGTTCGCCGACGAGCAGCAATGCACCGGGTCTGGCCCCCACATACGCCGCCTCGAGGACGGAACACCCTAGATCAGCAATGATCGCGACCGTGCAAAAATACATCGTGCTTTGTCCGTCGTGCGTCGCGATTCAAGCCCGTGCTCGTGCCAGCGCCACCCGTCCAGGATCGAGCCATGAGTAGAACACGCGCGGCCGGGGTTGACGGCGCGGACAATGGGGCCAAAGAACCGCCTCGCGCTAGGCCGGTGCCTCGGGGCCGAGCCGCCCGAAAGCGAACGGCAACAGTTGCTCCCAGTCCTCGAGGACGCGACCAGATCATCGAGGCGGTCATCGAGGCCACGATCGAGCTGTGCAAGATGGGCGGGCCAGACAAAGTCACGCTTCGCCGTGTGGCGGAGCAGGCGAACGTCAACTACGGACTCGTCCATCGCCACTTCGGCACCAAGGCCGCCGTGATCACGGCGGCGATGCGGCGCGCGCATGAACGCAGCTTCCACGATCTTGTGGAGTCGTCCGAGGATCTGGCGACAGCGTTGAGCCGGATCCTGCTTGAAGGTTCTAACACCTTGTCCAGAGTTATGGCCTGGGGAATCTTGCAGGACGAACTCGACAATGTGCTTCCAGCCGAGGAATCATCACTGGTCCTTACCGGCCTGAGCGACCTCGCTGGTGCCAACCACACGGCAGCTTCAGATGCGGAATCCCTTTCGCAGCGGGCATTTGTCGGGACGCTAGTCGCCGCTCTACTCGGCTGGCGCCTGTTCGAGCCCTACCTCATCCACGGGCTGAACTTAGAACAATACGATCGCACCGAAATCTATAAGGCGATCCTTCCAGTACTGCAGCGTCTCGCAGACCAGCAGTCCCAGTGATAAATTCGCGACAGCAGCGATCGCCGATCGACACCGGCCCTAGCTGCGTTCGTGGCTGTTAGAGCACCGCATCAATGAGTCGGGGGCCCGGATCGTCGAGTCCGCGGCGCAAGGCAGCGATGAACTGCTCTGCCGTGGTAGCTAGTTCAGCCTGCACGCCCATTCCTTCGGCCAATGACACAAAGTTGATATCCGGCCTGGATAGATCCAGCATGTCGTGAGCCTGCTGTCCGGCCGGAACGCCGAGGCGTGCCAGCTCACCCCGGAGGATGCCGTACGAGCGGTTATTGAAGATCACGACGGTGATGTCAAGCCGCTCACGGGCCGCGGTCCACAGGGACTGAATCGTGTACATTGCGCTGCCGTCGGCCTGCAGCGCAACAACCTTTCGATCTGGAACGGCAACTGCCGCGCCAACCGCTGCGGGCAGTCCCCAGCCAATCGCTCCGCCGGTGATCTTTAACCAGTCGTGCGGTGGCGCGCCGGCCGTGGCGGTTGGCACCAGGCCCCCGGCCGTGCCGGCCTCATCGATCACGACTGCGCCTTCGGGCAGAAGTGCTCCGACCGCATCGGCAGCCGCCGCTTTCGACAGCCGCCCGGTAGGCAGGGGTGGGCGCGCGAGCGCACGGAGGCGGGGATGACGCTCGGCCGCCGTGCGATCGGCCAGCTCGGCCAATGCGCTCGCCGAATCCTGCCCGTGGCTGGTCAAAACATGTACCTGGCAGTCTGGGGAGACCAGTTCGCTGGACATACCCGGGTAGGCGAAGAACGAGACCGGCGTTTGGGCCTCCACCAAAATCACCTGGCGGTACCCGGCGAGTTGGGCTCTGGCGGCGTCGATGTCGTAGAGCAGACGGTCAATCTCGGGTCGCCCGGCGCCCCGCTCCACGCGGGAAGGAAATGTTTCGCTCAACAGGCCTGCGCCGGTCGCATCGGCGATGCGACGAGCGTGGGCCAGCGCCGTGCCGCGAAGAGCCCGACCGCCCAGCAGCAGCAAGCACCTCTCGCCGGAGTCGAGCACCTTGGCTGCATTGGCAACGGCCAGATCGTCAACACCAAACGCTGCGGGCGCGCCGGGCGGCGGGGCAGGCACGGCGCCCTCGTTCCAGGAAACATCGGCCGGAAGAATCAGAGTTGCGACCACCGCTGGCGGCCCACAGGCGGCCGCGACCGCTGCGGCAGCCGAGTTCCCGACGTCTTCGGCGCGGACGGGGCGGTCAACCCATCCCGAGAAAGTACTCGCGGCGGCGTCGATGTCAAATTCCAGTGGCGCGTCGTACTGCTTGTGATACGTCGCGTGATCGCCCACGATGTTCAGCAGCGGGACGTTGGCGCGACGCGCGTTGTGCAGGTTTGCTATTCCGTTAGCCATGCCCGGCCCGAGATGGAGAAGTGTCGCGGCCGGCCGATCGGCCATTCGTGCGTATCCGTCGGCTGCACCCGTGGCGACGCCCTCGAACAAACCTAGGATCGTGCGCATTTCGGGCACATCATCGACGGCGGCCACAAAGTGCATCTCCGAAGTTCCTGGATTCGCAAAGCAAACCGTCACACCTGAGCCAACCAGCGTGTGCAGCAACGCGTGTGCGCCGTTCATCAAGCTCCTCCAGACGATGAGTCAGGCACCAGTTTCGGTGCGCCCTTCAGATGACTGTAGCCTGGTGGCTACAGTAGGGCTACCGGTACCGTGTCGGTGCCAGCGACTGATACGTCGCTACGGGCTTCGTCGACTATGGGCGTCGTCGCCGGGCTAGGTTGGATTGCCCGGCTCTCCCCCACGCCGCTTCGCGGCTGGGGGTACCCCCACCTCATCGCTTCGCTCTGCACCGTCGCCGGGCTAGCCTGGCAGGCATGCCGAGCACCGTGCAGATTCGGCGAGCCGCCGACCGAGCGGTCACCACGACGTCGTGGTTGACCTCCAGGCACTCATTCTCCTTCGGCGATCGCTACGACCCGGCAAACACTCATCACGGCGTGCTGCTGGTCAACAACGACGATGTGGTGCAGCCGGCGACCGGTTTTGACACCCACCCGCACCGCGACATGGAGATCGTGACCTGGGTGTTGGACGGCGCGTTGGCGCATCGCGACTCCGCCGGAAATAGTGGAGTCGTCTATCCCGGTCTGGCCCAACGGATGTCGGCGGGCACCGGCATTTTGCACTCCGAGAAGAATGATTCGGACACCGAGCCGGTCCGCTTCGTGCAGATGTGGGTGCTGCCCGATGTGTTGGGAATCGCCCCGGGCTACCAGCAGCACGAAATCGGCGACGACGTTCTCGACGGCCGTCTGGCGACGATCGCGTCGGGCATGCCCGGGCACGACGCCGCTATCGTCATCCACAACCGATCGGCGGCATTGCACGCCGCGCGGCTGCGCAGCGGCGACGGTGTCGCGCTACCGGCGGTACCCTACCTGCATCTGTTCGTCGCACGCGGCCTGTTGACCTTGCCGGGCCCGGACACGGCGGTCGAGCTGGCCGAAGGCGACGCCGTGCGGTTCACTGCCTCGGACGGCATCCGCGTCACTGCCCGCGAGGCGTGCGAGATTTTGGTCTGGGAGATGCACGCGACGCTCGGCAATATCGCAACGTAAGCACCAACACTGCGACCGGCGTCATAGGGTGGGCCCGGAACGAAAGGGGCCCCGAATGCCTGGATTTGAAGGCCATCACGCAGCACCCGACACCACGCCTCCGCGCCCGGATGGCGCGCGCCGGTTCGGCCTGGCCGGCTCGAGAACGACGCGCTCGGTGTGGTTCTGGACCATTCCGATCGTCGCCACGCTGGCGTTGTTGGGGGCACTGGCCGCCTTCTACCTCGGCGGAATCTTGACGCCGATGACCAACCTGCGGCACTTCCCCGTCGCCGTGTTGAACGAGGACGCCGGACCGACCGGCGCACAGGTGGTCAAGGGAATGCTGTCCGGATTCGACAACGACGCATACGACGTCCGGGTGTTATCCCACGATGACGCCAAACACCAACTGGATACCGCACAGATATACGGCGTCGCGGTAATACCGCCCAACTTCTCTTCCAAGCTGCAGACATTTGCCAAGAGCGCGGTCAACGCCGGCCGCGTCGAGCGGCCGGTCATCATTGTCTCGACGAATCCACGAGCGGGCACTCTCGGGGCCAGCATCGCCGGCCAGACGCTGACGCGTTCCGTCACGATGGTGGATCGCCGCGTGGGCCAACGGCTTTCGCAAGAGATAGCACGGCAGACCAATCGAGCGCCGATGCCTGCTGCTGTGACGCTGCTCCTCGACAACCCGATCGAAGTCGAGTCCACCGTGCACAGTGCGCTACCGGACGGGACCGGCAATGGACTGTCCGCGTTCTACTATGCGCTGTTGCTGCTGCTGGCCGGCTTTACCGGCAGCTTCGTGGTCAGCATGCTGGTGGACTCGATGCTCGGCTTTGTACCGGCCGAATTCGGACCGGTCTATCGGTTCGCCGAACAGGTCAAGATCTCGCGATTCCACACGCTGTTGATCAAATGGGCGTTCATGGTGGTGTTGGCGTTGCTGACCTCGGGCGGCTACATGTTGATTGCCGGCCAGCTGGGTATGCCGATCCCACATAGCCTGCCGCTGTGGCTGTTTGGGACATTCGCGATCGCGGCGGTCGGTATCACCTCCACGTCGCTGATCGCGGTACTCGGTGCGCTCGGCCTGCTGGTCAGCATGTTCGTGTTCGTGATCCTCGGGTTGCCCTCGGCGGGCGCCACGGTGCCATTACAGGCCGCACCGCCGCTATTCGGGTGGCTGGCAAAGTTCGAGCCGATGCACCAGGTGTTCCTGGGCACCCGGGCGCTGCTGTACCTCAACGGCCAGGCCGATGCCGGATTGTCGCAAGCGCTCACGATGACCGCCATCGGGCTGGCGATCGGTTTGCTGCTCGGCGGCATCGTCACCGTCATCTACGACCGCCGCGGTTATCACCGGATTCCGCCGGGGTTCGAGGCGACGAGTTGGCCCGAATCGGCTGCGGGCACCGAATTGACGACGTAACCGGCGCCCACCGTCGAGACGACGAAGAACGCCGAGTAGCCGAGTTCGTTCGCCCTCTGGGTCGTAGCCGCAAAGTGCCAGTGGCCGAACGTCATTGGACTGCGCCTAAACCGTCACGCGACTGTTATGCAAGTTCCCTGTGATAACCCTGTGCTTAATGCTGTGCTATTTCTACCTATTTCCGCGCCGAAAGGGCAACCGTGCCGTCTCTCGCCGCCGGCCTCCGGCGCATCGCAGCCTGCTGCGTCGGGGTGACGCTGTGCCTGGCGCTGGCGACCAGCACCGGACAACCGGTCGCCCGGGCCGAGGCCCGCGAGCTACTGGCCAATGCCATTGCGAGCACCCAGGGTTCTTACCTGGTGTACAACTTCGGCGGTGGGCATCCGGCACCGATGCTCAACGCGGGCGGTAGCTGGTACGACGGGAGCAGCGGCGGCCACCTGATGATCATCAAAGGTGCTTCGCAACGGCTTTCACCGCATCTGCTGGTGGACAGCCACCGAGGTTTCCAGGCACGCTGTGAACGCAACCCCGGGGCGCGCACCGGCGACGGGTTGATGCAAGCCTCGGAGACCTACGCGCCGGTGCAGGCTTGGCAAGTGATGGGCCAACCGACGATCGCCATCAACGCCAACTTCTTCGACATCCGGGGACAGAAGGCCGGCTCGTGGCGGTCCACCGGGTGTAGTTCACCGTTGGGTGCCTACGTCGACAACACCCACGGTCAAGGCCGGGCTAACCAGGCGGTCACCGGCACGATTCCCTACGCGGGTAAGCAGGGCCTCTCCGGCGGCAACGAGAATTGGAGTGCGTTGGCGACGATGATCCTGCCGACCCAAGGCGCGCCATCGGTGTTGTGGCCCAGGGGCGGCCGGGACGGCCATGACTACGACGCCGCCACGGCGGTCGTCAACGGGTTGGTAGACCGGGGCGATTCGTTCGTCGCGGTGAGCGGGCTCGGACTGTTGTCCCCGGGAAATACCGGGCAGCTCCACGACGGCGGTCCCAGCGCAGCACGAACGGCGCTGGCGTATTCGAAGCCTCGCGACGAGATGTATGTGTTCCAAGGTGGCAGCTACACGCCGGACAACATTCAGGATCTCTTCCGCGGCTTGGGCAGCGACACCGCCGTCCTGCTCGACGGCGGCGGGTCATCGGCGATCGTGCTGCGCCGCGACACCGGGGGCATGTGGGCCGGGGCCGGCGTCCCGAAGGGGAATTGTGATACCCGCCAGGTGCTGTGCGACTCGCACGAGCGCTCACTTCCCAGTTGGCTTGCCTTCAACTAGTTTCGGCGGCACTGCGGGTCGCCGCCGTTAGGTCTGGGGCGTGAGATCCAGTGAGGTGATCGTCGTCATCCTGGTGACCAGCCATCGCGCATGGTCGCGTTTCATGACCAGCCGATAAGACAAGTATTTCAGCGACGGCATCTCTTTGGTGGCCGGAGTGGTAGATGTGGTGTTGGTGTAGACGATGGCGGTGGCATCCGGGCCGTTCAGTGATTCCACTGCCGCCCCGGTGATTTCCGTGCTGTTGGTGACCTTCGCCTGTTTGTTGGGCGCTGCGATCGCATCGATGAACTTGCGGTACTCGGCCTCGAAATCGCCGCTGAGATATTTCGCCGACCGGTCGGCGAGCGTATCCATATTTTCCGGTGTGTAGGTCCACAGCGTTGTGATGGCGTTGGCCGCGGTCCGCGCGATCTGCAGCTTGGTGTTCACGGTGGCGCGATCGGCCAGGTACGGCTGCACCATCGCCGCTGCGAAAGCCGTCGCGCCGACGAACAATGCGGCCGCGACGGCAACCGCGATGACCAGCCGCCTGCCGGCCGATCGCCCTGCCGGCACGCCGGGGTCGTCTTCGGCAGTGTCAGCGCCGATCTCGTCGTCTGCGACCGAGTCGATCGTGGAGTCGTCCTCGGGCACTTCCGGTTCGGTCTGCTCGACTTCGGTTTCGGCAGAATCGGTTTCGACGGTCGCGTCGTCCCCCGATCCGTTATCGGGGCTTTCGTCAGTCAGATCACTTGCTGGAGGCTGCTGATCTTCCACTGGTGGCCTTCCCGCTGAGCGGTTAACACCCAACGATTTGTGCTTTCGATTGTTTGCTTTCGGTCGGGAGACTTGTATGTGACTTCGGTTGCCACCAGCACGTTTGCGCTGCCGTCGTCGTTCCACCTTTCCACCCCGGCGTCGAGCGCGGTGCCCTTGGTCGGCTCAGCTTGCGCGACGTTGAGGATGACCTCATTCACCTTGTCCCGGTACTGCCGAGAGAAATCGCCGGTGGCCTGCGCTAGCAATCGGTCTACATAGTCGTTGGCGTGAAACGGGTCCAGCGTCGTGAAGGCCGTCATGAACGATCGAGCGAAGCCGAGAACGTCGACTTCCTTCATCGCCTGTTCGTGATGCGATCTCTGATCGACCAGAACGAGAGAGGACGTCGTGATCGCCCCGGCCGTCAGCAGCGTGGCGCCGGCCACGGCCGAGGGCACTGCCCAACTCCGCGAAGGTTTCCACCACTGCCGCGGCGGCTTCCACCGGAGCGGCAACCTCGACCACAGCGTTGACTTCGGCGGCAGCTCAATGAGGAGCGGCTCCTCGCCGGGCTGGATTCGGCGCCGCGGGCTCATTTTGCACCTCTAGGCGGTTTGGGTTTCGTCACGACGGTCAGGTCGTCGACGAGCCAACGCCCGCCCGCGACCTTGACGAAAGAAACCCGAACGGTGGCAGTGATCATGCGTTCCTCATTGCCGCCGCCGCGGTGACCCTGCAGAAACAGCAGCATCCTCGCCCGATCCGGTGCCGCAGAAAGAACTGCGCTGTTGGTCACCCAATACTCGTTGAGGAGGGGGTGGCCCCTTTCCACTGAGTCCTGCTGTGGGACCAACTGCGCCCGGTATTTTTCGGTCGTCAATGATTGCGCCCGGGCGAAATCCTGGTGCAGCGATTTCGGATCGTAGGTCAGCATCTCGGAGACGATCTTCGGTCCCTGTGCCTGGATCGCAGCACGTGTCTGGTCGCACCGTCGATCCTGCAGGTAGACCACCGTTAAGCTCAACGCGGCCCCGCCGACACACAGCAACGCCGCGGTCGAAACGACGATTGCGATGAGCCGGCGGATATTGTCGGGCCGCTGATCAGGCTCGACGCGACGGACCTCGGTGTCAAGCAGCAAATCGGCGAAGGTACGCCGGCGCGCATCCCACAGCGGCCACAGCCACCCCACAAATAGCGAGATGGTGTCCAGCAGGTGGGCGAGGTCTCTCAACAACAGCCGGCCCAGTCCCGCGGAGCTCCCATCGGGACGAACGACCACGATCCCCATCAGGGCACGACCCAGGCTCCAACCGCGGTTGGCCGGCCACACCACCCGGTTAATCAGGGTCAGCAGGATCACGGTCGCCAAGAGATAAACGCATAGCCACCACCACGTGCTCTGCAGCGGCACAGAAAACCAGAACAACAACATCGTCGCTATCGCGGCAACGCTGGGCAGCACATCAACGACGAACGCAGCCGCCCGGATGTGCCAGCGTGCCAGGTTATTCGGCGCTGCCGCTTCGACTTCCGGTGTGGTCTCGGTCTGCTCGACCAGCGCCGTCACTTCGCCACCTGGTCAATGCTGGCAATCCGGTATTGGCCGTCAGCGGGTGCCATCTTCACCCGCAATCGGTATCCGACTTCTCGGTCTTGCGATTGACTGTTGGACACCTTGACGCGGAATGCCACCAGCACATCGACCGAACCGTCGTTGTTGTTGCGCTCCGCCCCCGCACGCATATCGGACACCTGGGTGCGAACGTTGGCAACCTGATAGGCCTGGACGAACAAGCTGCTATACAGCACCGCCTGGGCACGGAAACTTCCCGTGCTGCAATCGATGATCTTCTGAGCGCCAGCGGTCATCGCCTCGACGTCGGGTGCCTGGGTAGCCACGACACAATCCTTCGCGGCGCGTACTGCGTCCGCGTCGTGGCGCGCGATGGCTTGACTCTCTTGGTTGGCGCGCAGCGCGAAATAGCCACCGGTACCGACACCGCCGGCCAGTACGAGAAGCGCCGCGGTAATGCCGATCAACCACCCACGGCCCAGGCGCGAGGGGTTCCGCTCAACAACGGGGGTGTTCGGCCCTTCGGATAGGTCCTCGGCTTCCGTACCGGCGTCTAAGTCGACTTCAGCCTCGGACACATCCTCGGCTTCCGTCTCTGTGTCTAAGTCGACTTCAGCCTCGGATACATCCTCGGCTTCCGTCTCTGTGTCTAAGTCGACTTCAGCCTCGGACACATCCTCGGCTTCCGTCTCTGTGTCTAAGTCGACTTCAGCCTCGGATACATCCTCGGCTTCCGTCTCCACGAGACCCTCGGCGGTTGTCTCGGTGCTGGTCTCCTCGGCCGTCACTTCCGAAGACGACGAATCGTCGGCATCGGCGGGGTTCAGCCGGCTGGCGCCAGCATCTCCTTCCATCCGTCGTCTCCTGTGTGGCTCGAGTTATCGACGGAGTATTTCAATCCGTCGGGGCCGGTAACCTGACCGCTCTGCGGACTATAGACCGCAGTGGGAGGCCCGCCTGGAGTGTAGATGCACGGGTTCGGCTGCTGCCCGTTGCACTGGACCGTACCCGAGCCCGGCCGCTGCAGCGGATCGCTCTTCGGCGGCGGCGTCAATCCTTCCGGTGGCAGCCGATTGGCGGGCATCGGGTTCAGGCCGTTGTTGATCGACGGCGCCGGTATCACGTGGCCGGGGTCTACCGGCTGATCACAGCGAGCACCGGGCGCGGGGCAGTTGAGGATCTGGTTCGGGTCGCCGTACCACGGGTTGGTGCCGAGCGGAACGTACGGTTTGCCGCTGCGACATTCCTTCGGCGTTGCCGCTCTCTTACCCGGGACGTCGACGCATGGAATGTTGCGTGCCCCGCGCACCACGTTGGCAGGGGTGTCCTGGGGGATCTTGCAGTACGCACCTTCCGGCAAAGGGATCAAGCTGGTGTCCGCCGGGGACCGCCACTCGGCGGCCGAGGGCCACCCGGTCAAACATGGCGGCGGGTACATGCCGAGCGGCCCGAGATCCAGTACAGCCTTGTGATCTTTCTGGTACGGCGCGGCAATCGTCTGGACGATCGAACCCGCCTGCGGCAACACCACCAGCACCTCCTCGACGCCGGCGTTGTAGCGCTTGAGCATGTCGATCACGACCGCGAGATTGGCCAGGGTCTCCGGGAGGGAGTCCCGGAGGCCGGAGAACACCGAGTTGAGGTCATCGGCGGTCGGCGCGGCCTTCGACAGCAGGTCTTTGAGGTTCTGGTCCTGTCCCGCGGCCTGTGCGCCCAAGACGTTCAAGTTGCGCGCCCAATGTTCGATCGCACTGCTGGAGTCGGCCTGGCTGTCCAGGATCGGCGCGGAGTTCTGGATGATGTCATCGACGTCGTGGAGGTTCGTTTTGAAATCGCCGGCGATCGCCTGAGTGGAGTCGACCAGCCGCTGCAACGCCGGCCCCAACCCGCCGACCGACTTAGCGGTCTCGTCGAGCAACAGACTGATCTTCTCCTTGGGCAACACTTCCAACCCCCGGTTGGCCGTGTCCAGCGCCGGTCCGATCTGGCTGGGCACCGTCCCCGTGGTGATGGTCTGGCCGGGCGAGAAGAACTTGCCCGGGTTGCCCACTGACACCAGGTCCAGGTACTGCTCACCGACCGCGGACACCGAATGCACGTTCGCCGACGCATCGGCCGGGATCTTGTAGCGGCTATCGATACTCATCGTCGCCTGCGCGCCCTTTTCGGTCGGCTCGACGTCGGTGATCTTGCCGATGGTGATACCGCGATAGGTCACGTTGGCCGTCGGGTACAAACCACCCGACGACGGCAGATCGGCCTTCAACTGGTACTGGCCGATGCCCATCAAGGTCGGAACGCGCAAGTAATACCAGCCCAGCACAAGAAGCGCGACCGTCGTGATGATGCTGAAAAGGATCAGCTGGCGTTTGATGAAACGGGTCAGCATGTCGCCCTCTCCACCAGTGGTCCGCCTGGAGCGTCGTTGGGGTTCGGCGTGTAGCGGACGTCGGGGATCATCGTTTCGGGATCGCGGCCATACGACTGCTCAAGCGCCCGCAACGCGCCCGACAGCCCGGTCCCGGTAAGGAACGCGTTGTCGACGGTCGACAACGTCGTGTCTAGATTCAGCGACGAGTTCATGAAGTCGCCTCGAATCAGCTTCGGAGCGGTATCGATGTCGAACGGGATGGTGCCAAGGATCTTCAGCGTGCCCAGCAGATAAGGCGCAGCGCGGACGAGTTCCTTCAACGGGCACTGCAGTTGCTCCAGGTTCGAATGGAGCGGTCCCCGCGTTTCGGACAGGTATTTGTCGGCGCCTTGGCTGAGCCGGCCCAGCGCATTGGTGGCGTCGATCAGGAGTTGTTGCTTCTCGGCGAAATGCTTGATCAACGGCGGGAAGTCGGTCAGCACCCGATCCAGGACGTCCGACCGGTTGGCCACATATGCCAGCAGCCGGTTGGTGGAATCGATGGCGTGGGTGATGTCGTCGCGTTGTTGGTTGAGCTCGGCGGTGAAGGTGTCCAACTTGCCCAGGAACGCGCGGATTTGGGGCCCTCGGCCGGCCAGGATGTTGTTGACTTCGTTCTGGATCACCTCGAGGTTCGAGATGCCTCCGCCGCGCAGAATCATTGCCAGACCGGCCAGCGTGCGCTCGATGGTCGGATAGGCCGCCGAGTTCTTCAGCGGGATGGTGTCGCCATCCTTCAGTAGTTGCGGCGATGGGTCTTGCGGCGCGGCCAACTCAATGTGCTGAGACCCCAGCAGGCTGGTCTGCCCGATCTTGGCGGTGGCGTTCTTCGGCAGCTTGACGCTCTTGTCCATGCCCAAGGTCAGCGTGGCGATCCAGTTCTTGAGCTGGATGTCTCGGATCGTGCCGACGAAAACGTCGGCCACCATCACCTTGCTGTTGCCGTTGATCGCCAGCGTGTCCGGCATCTGCACGTAGATGGTGTAGGAGCCGGATCCGGTGCCCGGGCCGCCGGGAATCTCCACGTTCGAGATGCCCCGCCACCCGCATGAGCTCAACATCAACGCAGCCACCAGCAAAGCCAGCACCTGCCAGGCCCGGCGGCGGGCCAGGCGCAGCACCCTCGCCGCGCTCACTGGCCCGGTCCTGTCGATCCGGCCGATTCAGCGGGCAGCGGCGGCCCAGCGGGCGCCGGCCCAGGAGGCGGCCCGGCGACCGGCGCCGGCGTCGGGGCGACCGGACCCGGGATCACCTCTGGTCCTGGCGGTGGCGGCGGTATCGGCGCCGGGTGGCCCGGCACGCCGACGAACGGCAGCGGACCGGGCTCCTCGTTGTACGCATTCGGCGGTCCCGGCGGTGTCTGCAGGTTGGATTGAACCGGTGCGATGTCCGGCCCGCCCATGAGTTCGGCAAGCGAATCTGGGGTCAGCAAGCCTTCGGTGATCGGGCCCACCTTGACGCCCTGCATACCCGGCGCGGTAATCCAGCCATGCTGAGTGTTGCGGTGTGACAACGGTGTATCGGGCACCCAGATCCCGGGAACCGTGGTGTCCTTATAACCCGGTGGGGGCTGCAGCCGTGGCTCGGAGTAGCCGATCTCCTTCGGCAACGTCGTGGCGGTCATGAACAGGTTCAACCCGATCGGCGTGTAGTTGAACTTGATCGCGTCGAGAATCGGTGCGAGGTACTGCGCACAGAGTTCGGCGGATTCTTGATAGCCCAGTCGGGCGGAGGCCTGGATCGAGCTGCAAACCAACTGCATCGGGTTCGCGAAGCCTATGTCGCCCAGCAGTGACACCGGCTGACCGAGGACAGCACCGATCGCCGGATGGTAGATCTGATTGAGATTGGACAACGCGGTCGGCGCCACGTGCAGGACGGTTTCCAAACCGTTCAGCGGCTCGGGCTGGAGCAGCGTGTTGGTCGCATTGGCGAGGTTGTCGATGTCGTGCGTAAGCACCTCGCGGTTTTTGGCGAGGAACGGGCGAAGCGTCGTGACCAAACCGTCGAACTGCTGTATGGCGTTGGACAGGTCATGGTCGGAGCCGGTCAAGCTGTTGGTGAACTGGACCAGATTCTTGTTGAGCGCGACGAACTTTCGGTCGTCCTGGTGCAGCGCGTTGACGAACAGCGCCAGGCTGCGCACCACGGCGAAGAAGTCGCCGCGGCCCTGGTTGAGCGCGGTCAACGACCGCGAGAGGCTGTCGAGCGTGGTGTTGATCTGCTGACCTTTACCGGCCAGCCCGTCGGCGAACGATTCGATGACCTCGCCGAAGGGTCCCCTGGGCTGCTCCTTGCTGGGGCCGAGTTTGGAGATGATATTGGTGACCGTGTTGCGCAGCTGGTCCCACTCGGTGGGTACCTGGGTGCGCTCTTCCGGGATCACCGCGTTGTCGGCCAGCACCGGACCACCCTTATAGGGCGGATCTAACTGGATGAATCGCGACGCCACCAGCGTGGGGTTCAGGATCGACGCGGAGGCGTTGGCAGGCACCTTGTATTTGTTGCTGTAGTGGAAGGTCACCTTCATCTTGTCGCCGGCCGGCTCGATCTTGTCGATCGCGCCCACGGGCACGCCCATGATCCGGACATCGTCACCGGAATAGAGTGCGTTGGCTTCCGGGAAGTACGCGACCACCGAGTTGTTGGTCAGCTTCTTGTAGAGCTGAATCCCCACGAGTGCCGCCACCAGGGCGAGCGCAACCGCGAGCGCGCCGATGATGATCGATGCCCGGGAGACCCTCGGCAGTCGCAGGTTGCGGATATCAAAGATGGTGCTCAACCTTGATTACCTCCCAAGCTTCCTCCCCCTCCGCCTGGCTGGCTGTTTCCTCCTTGGCCCGGCGGGATGAACTGAGCCGGAAGCTGGTTTCCAGGCCCCGGCGGCGCAGCCGGCCCGGGGGGTAGCCCCGGCGCGAACGCCGACGGTGGCGGGGTCGGCCCAGCCGGCCCTAACGGTTCGCTGCGCGCCCCAAACGGTCCCGGCGCGATCGGTACCGGTGTGCCCGGAACGTCCGGGGGCGCAATTCCCGGCCGCCCGGCGATCGGGATCCCCGGTGTCGGGGGCAAACCGTTCGGGTTCGGCGGTGACGACATGACATCGGGCAACGATGGGTAAGGACCGTTGGGCCCGAACGGACCCTGCCCTTGGTTGACGCCCGCACAGGGCATCGGGTTGCCCGGACGCGGCAGCAGCTCCGGCGGCGGTGCATACGAGCACGGCGACCCAGGCGCCACGGCCGGTCCCGGATGATCCGGGGTGCCTTCCAGCACCGGTGGCGCCGGAGGCGGCGCGCCGTTGGGGAACCGGGTGCCGTTGGGGTCGGGGAACCGGAACGCCGGCAATCCCGCGCTGCGCCAGAAGTCCTCCGGGTTGAGGCCGCGCTTCTTGAATGCCGCATCCACCCACGGCTGCAAGACCCAGTAGGGCGTCAGCAACCAGTTGGCCAGCGACACCTTGAAGTACGGCCCCGACGCGACAGTTTCGTTGAAGGCGCCGATGGTCTTACCGAGCATGGTGACCGCGTTCGCCAGGTCGTCCTTGCGCGCGACCAGCAAGTCGCTGATTGTGCGCAGCTGCTCCAGCACATGGTTCAGGTTGGGGTTGTCGTTGATGACCCCCTGCAGCTGGGCTGAGAGGGCGGACACGTTGCCCAGCAGCGCACTGATAGCCCGGCTGCGTTCGTTGAACGCGGCCAGCAGCGTGTCCGAGTTCACCAACAGGTGGTCGACCTGTTCGCTGCGGTTACCCAGCACGCTGGCCACCTGGTTGGCCTGCGCCAGCAGATGCGTGATCTGCTCATCGCGCTTGCCGATGGTGTCGGAGAACTTGGCCACCCCGTCGAGCGCCGCACTCAGATGCGGATAGGTCTCGTCGACGGTCTGCGACAACACATGCAACGACTGTTTGACGGTGTCGATATTCCAGCCGGAGGCGGCCTTGCTGACATCGAAAAACGCGTCGTAAATCTGATACGGGGTGGTGCTTTGACCCACCGGCAACGTGCCGTTGGGACGTAGCGTCTGGCTGCCCCGCGGCTCGATCTCGAGCACCTTTTTGCCCAGGATGGTGTCGGTCTTGATCGCCAACCGGCTCTCGCTGCCGATGGTGTTGGAGCCGGTCGAGAACTTCATCACGACGTGATCGCCGTCGATCTTGATCCCCTCCACGTCCCCGACACTCACGCCGGCAATACGCACCTTGTCACCCTTGCTCAATCCGCCTGCGTCGGTGAACTGGCCGTAATAAACCGGCTTGGCGAACAACATCGGCACGCTCGTGATGGTTTGGCCCACACCGACGACCAGCAACGTCACCACCAGGCCCATCAGGCCGATGCGTTTGCGGTTGGCGGGTTCCAGAGTTCTCATTGCGGCGTGCACCTACCCGACGGCTGCTGCCAGATCTTGACAATGCGGACCGGGCCGCCGGGCTGCAGCCCGTTGGTCTTGAGCGTGAGATCGCACAGGTAGAAGTTGACCCAGTCGCCGTAGCTGCCGACGGCGCGGCCCACTGTGTTCAACCCGGTCGGTGTCCGGTGCAGAAAATCGTCGTACTGGTCACGCCGATCGACGATCGCCTGCTGGATCGGATCGAGGTAGTTCAGGGTGTCGTGCAGCAGGGCGCGGTTGTCGGCCAGTAGGTCGGCCACCGTTCCGGACGCGTTGCTGATGTTGGCGGTGCTGGCAGCCAGCGAGTCGGCGTGGTTGTTCAGTCCGGTGATCAGTTTCTCGAAATTGTCGACCGTCTGGTCGAACTGCTGGCGGTGTCTGACGGTGGTGTCGAGCACGATGTTGAGGTTTTTGACCACCTCGCCGATCGCCTGGTCACGCTCGGCGATGTGTGAGGTCAGCTGCGCGGTCTGGTCGAGGATGTCGTTGATGGTGCCGCCTTCGCCCTGAAAGACGGTGACGAGGGCCGACGCGATGTTGTTGACCTTCTCCGGGTCCAGCGCCCGAAACAGCGGCTTGAAACCACCGATCAGGGCGTCGAGATCCAAGGCCGGCTCAGTGCGCGACATCGGGATGAATCCGCCGGGGGGGAGAACCCGATCCGAGCCCTCGCCCTCGCCGCGCTTCAGCTCGACGTAGCGGTCCCCGATCAGGTTGAAATAGCGGATCTGGGCGCTCGTGGACTGGTACAGCGGCACCGAGCGGTCGACGTCGAAGTCCACCCGCACTCGACGGCCGTTGTCGATCAGCTTCACCTCTTTGACCTTGCCGATCTCGACCCCAGAGGCGCGGACGAACTGGCCGTTTCGCAACCCGCTGGCATTGCTGAACTCCGCGGAGTAGCTGTTGGTCCGGTCGAAGCGCATCTGACCGAACACCACGACGATGAGCGCCGTGAAGAGGAGCAGCACCATCCCGATGATGCTGAGCTTGATCACAGTACCGGTGATTTTCATGGGTTGATCGTGTTGTCCCCCATTTGGCGGCCCCACACGTACTCGATTGCGTACGGTGAACCGGTATCGACGTGGTTGTACGGTGCCTCGCTGACGCCGGTGTCCATCACCAGATACGGCGCCGGCCATAGATCACGGGTGATCTTCTGCCAGCAGCCCGGCGCACCGCCCGGGCCACCGTGAGCATTGATCCGCGGCAGATTCTCGGGGTAGATATAGGGATTTGGCGAGCCACCGACGAGTCCGGCTAACCCAGCCAGTCCCTGCGTCGCCAAGGTGAGACCCAGCCCTGGAGCCGACGCGATCAGTCCCAACCCGGAGAGAAGTGCGACGTTGGTTCGCAGCTCGTAGCCGCCGAAGCCGCCGGTAAACGCGGCGACGTCCGGTTCGCTGTCGCTGATGTTGCGGATGGAGCAGAAAAGCTCTGGAGCGTAGGTGTGCAACAGGTGGGCACCAGGCTGCAGATCGGCGGCGCCACGTGCCAGGTACGGCCCGCCGCGATTGACGATGTCGGCGCCGGTGTTGGCGAAGCCGGTGGCCGCCAACAAGGCCTGATCCAGCTGGTTCTCCTGCTGGTGCACTGTGCGCGCCGTGGTGACCGCATTGTTGAGGAAGTCGAATAAATCGGGTGACGCGTTGGCATAGGTGTCGCCAAGCGTCGCTAACTGTTGAATGTCGTGGCGGATCGTTGGCATCCGTGGGTTGACATCGTCGAGGATGGCGCTGCCGTTGATGATCGACTGACCGAACTTGTCGCCTAACCCATTCAGCGCTTCTGCCGTCGCACTCAACGTCAGGTTCACCTTGACGGGGTCGACCTTCTCGGAGATCGATGTGAGCGTCTGGAAAAGAGTATTGATCTCCGTCGTCACATGCGTCGCGTCGATTACGTTGTGTGGCGTGATCCGTTGCGGCGTCGGATCTTTCGGCGAAGTGAATGACACATACTTACCGCCGAATACCGTGGTCGCCTCGAGTTTTGCATCCACGTTGGCCGGAATCAACTTCATGTAGCGCGGGTTTATGTCCAGGGTGAACTTCGCGGCCGGCCTGCCGTCGTGCTGCACCTCCGCGATGTTGGACACCCGGCCGATCTGCACCCCGTTGTAGGTGACTTTCGCGCCGGGATCCATCACCAGACCCGCCCGATCGGACAACATCGTCAGCTGTGTCTTCGGCGTGAAATCCCCGCTGTACTGCAGGTACACCAACCACAACACCAATGCGGCGGCCAACAAGACCACCACGCCGGCCACCCGGAAGGGCTCGAATGGCGGCTTGTTTACCTTTGCTTGCGGCGCTGTCATTCCGCTTACACCGTGAAGTTGAAGTTGGGATTGACGCCGTAGAGCGCCATTTCGGCCAGCAAGACAATGACATTCACCGAAACCAGTGAGAAGCGCATCGATCGTCCGACAGCCTCACCGACGCCGACGGGCCCGCCGCTGGCGTTGTAGCCGTAGTAGCAGTGGGTGAGCATCACAACCCCGGCCATGAGGATGACCTCGGCGAACGACCAGAAGACGTCGTTGGGGCGCAGGAATGTTCGGAAATAGTGCTCGTAGGTGCCGGAAGCCTGTCCATACACCACCGTCGTGATGACTTGCGGGGACAGGAACGACATGATCAAGCCCAATGAGTAGAGCGGGATGATCACCACCAGCCCGGCCACCGCCCGAGTCGAAACCAGGTACGCCATCGAGTTGATGCCCATGACTTCCAGCGCGTCGATCTCTTCGCTGATTCGCATGGCGCCCAGTTCGGCGGTGGCGCCGGCGCCGACCGTGGCCGCCAGCACGACGCCGGAGACGACGGGAGCAACCAGACGCACGTTGATCAGTGCGGCGACGAAGCCGAGCAGTGTCTGGAGTCCGATGTGGCCTAGTGACGCAAGGCCCTGGATGGCGACCAGCGAGCCGGACGACAGCGTCACGAAGGCGATGATCACCGCGGTGCCTCCGACGACAGCCATAGCACCGGTGCCCATGCCGACTTCGGCGATCAGCCGCAAAACTTCCTTGCGGTAGCGAGTCAGCGCCCAGAAAATATCGCGGCCGCCGACGAGCCCGAACCAGCCCAGCCGCCCGGCCTCGTCAAGCGGTCGGGCCGCGGTGGCACCGTAGCGACGAAGGTTCGCCGAGGCCCGCGGGAACCGCGTGCGAAGTACTTGAGTCGTACTCATCCCAAGGCCCCCGTTCCGAACCGCACACCGATGGTCGTCAGCACCACATTGACCGCGTAAAGCGCTACCACACACAGCACGACCGTCTCGTTCACGGCGGTGCCGAGACCCTTGGAACCGCCGCGCACCGTCAGCCCCCGGTAGCAGCCGACCAGGCCGGCGATCAGTCCGAAAGTCAAAGCCTTAACCGTCGCGATGACCACTTCAGGCAGGCCGGTCAGCTGCGTCAGCGTGGCGAGGTAGGCGCCGCCGGACACGTTCTGCAGGTAGACCCCGAAAAGGTAGCCGCCGACCAGGCCGACCATGCTCACCAAAGCGTTGAGCAGCATCGCGACCAGGGCGCAGGCCAAAACCCGCGGCAGCACCAAGCGGTGGATGGGGTCGATGCCGAGCACCTCCATCGCGTCGATCTCCTCGCGGATGGTCCGCGCGCCCAAGTCGGCACAGATGGCGGTGGCCGCCGCGCCGGCGATCACCAGCACAGTCACGATCGGGCCGATCTGGGTGACCACAGCGATTCCGGCGCCCGCCCCCGAGATGTCGGCGGCGCCGAACTGGATCAGAAGGATGTTGAACGTGAAGATGAAAAGCACCGTGACGGGGATCGAGACCGCCATGGTTGGCAGGATCGCGACTCTGATGATGAACCAGCACTGCAGGATGAACTCGCGCCATTGAAACGGCGGGCGGAACAACGCCTTTCCGGTGAGGACACACATCCGGAAGAAGCCACCGATGAGGACCAGCGGGGGACCTAGCTGGTCGCGAACGTAATCCGTTAGCCGTGGCTGCGTCGTCGTCACCGGAGCCCCCCTAAGACGGAACCGCGTGACTCGCGGCGCTGCGGCGGATGATGTCGCACGCCTCCTCCTTGCCCCGTCCCTAGGTGTGTGACGTCCGTCTCCCTACTGGTAGGTAGTAAGACAGACCACAGGACTGTACCCGATGGGCTCACGGGCTTGCATAGCATCCGCGTTATTAGCCTTTCGTCAATTTGACCTGCGAGTTCTTCGTTATGTCAGCTTCACTCCACCCTTGTTGGATCTGTTGAGGCGTAAGCGCTTTGAGGGGCATCGGGAGCACCGTAGCGTGCCCGCAATTCGGTCTTCAGCACCTTCCCCGCGGGGTTGCGCGGCAGCGCGTCGACGATCTCCAGGCCCTTGGGGTGCTTGTAGCGCGCCAGTCGCTCGTTGAGGAACTCGTCGAGATCTTCGAGGCTGAGTTTGTTCTCCTGGCCGCTGGCCGCGACCGCCGCGATGGCGATCGGAACCTCCCCCCACTTCTGGTGTGGACGGCCGATGACGGCGACTTCGACGATCTCGGGGTGGCCGGCGAGGACGTTTTCGACTTCGGCGCAGTAGATGTTCTCTCCGCCGGAGATGATCATGTCCTTCTTGCGGTCGACCACCCAGACGTAACCGTCCTCGTCCATCCGGACCAGGTCACCGGAGTGGAACCAGCCGCCCTCGAACGCCTCGGCGGTGGCCGCCGGGTTGTTCCAGTAGCCACTCATCAATGTCGGCGCGCGATAGACGATTTCACCGACCTCGCCGACGGGCACGTCGTTCATGTTCTCGTCGACCACGCGGGCGGCCACCGTCGGAATCACCTTGCCGACCGAGCCGCGCTTTCTGATCGCGTCTTCGCCGAGCAACATGCAAGTGACCGGCGACATTTCTGTCTGGCCGAAGGCGGCCAGGATCTGCGTGCCGGGGAAGGTTTCCGACATCTGTCGCAGCAGCGTGTCCGATGCCGGCGCCGCACCCCACGACATCACCCGCAGTTTCACGTCGCGCGGATTAGCCTGCTGCGCATTGCATACCGCCTGCCACTGCGCGGGCACCAGAAAGATCCCGGTGACCTTCTCCGCGGCCAGCACGTCGAGCAGGTGCCCGGGGTCGAATGCGCCCAGCGGATGGATGACCGTGGGGATCCCGAGCAACATTCCGGGCAGCAGGTTGCCGACTCCGGCGATGTGGAAGAACGGGACGCCGATGAAGCCGACGTCGTCGACGTCGACGCCATGCGTATAAAGACCCGTCATCGTCTGGCCGGTCAGGTTGGTGTGGGTCAGCACGGCGCCCTTCGGCCGCCCGGTGGTGCCCGAGGTGTACATGATCAAGGCCGGCGAGTCGTCGGGGACATCCACCGATTCGGCTGGATCACCGGGCTCGTGCACCAGGTCCTCGTAGCCGAGCAGATCCTCGTCGGCAGCGTCGCCGGCGACCACGACGGTGTTCAGCACCGAGGTGATTTTGCGGGCACCGCGGCCCACGCCGGCCAGGACGGATTCAGTGATCATCACCCGGGCCTCGCAGTCGTCGACCAGGAAGGCGATCTCGGCCGGTGTCAGCCGGAAGTTGATCGGAACGGCAATGGCCCCGATCATGTTGGCCGCCAGCACCGACTCGACGAACTCAGTCCGGTTCAGCATCAGGATCATCACCCGGTCGCCAAAACCGACTCCTCGTCGGCTCAGGGCACCGGCCAGCGCGGCGACGCGACGGCGAAGCTCGGCCCAGGTGACGGTGCTGCCCAGGAATCGCAACGCCGGACCATCCGGCTGCATTAATGCGTGCCGTTCGAGTTGATTGACCCAGTTCTGCCGACGCGCCAGATACGGCTGCTGCGGAGCGCCGGCGCCATCATGAGGCTGGTAGGCCTGGTGGCCTGTCAACTCTGCGGTCAACTAGTCGATTCCTTTCTCGCCGCTACCTCTTGCCTCGAGTTGATATTTGATAAAACTTGGTGTTGTCTAGATCACATTATGGTCTTGGCGGCGCGAAGACAACCCCGGTGACTTTCCTGAGTTCACCTGCTTCTGCGCGGCTTTCCGCCCAACGCGAGTCCCGGTTGCCGCTGCGCCGCGCGCAGCTGTCCGACGAGGTCGCGGGTCATTTGCGGGCCGCCATCATGTCGGGCGCGCTGCGACCGGGGACGTTCATCCGGCTCGACGAAACCGCGGCCAAACTCGGCGTCAGCGTCACGCCGGTGCGCGAGGCCTTGCTGAAGTTGCGTGGCGAGGGCATGGTGCAACTCGAGCCGCACCGAGGCCACGTGGTCCTGGCACTGACCCGGCAGGACATCGACGACATCTTCTGGCTGCAGGCGACCATCGCCAAGGAGCTTGCCGCCACGGCGGCCCAGCACATCACCGATGCCGAGATCGACGATCTCGAAGGCGTCACCGAGGCGATGGCTGCCGCCGTTGCCGCCGCGGACACCGAGGCGATCGCGGCGACCGAGTTCGCATTTCACCGGGCCTTCAACCAGGCCGCGGGGCGAATCAAACTGGCCTGGTTCTTGCTGCACGTGGCCCGTTACATGCCGTTGATGGTCTACGCCGCCGATCCGGAATGGGGTGCGGCGGCCATCGAGAATCACCGCCAGTTGATCGCCGCGCTGCGCTGCCGCGACACCGCCGCGGTCGTCGAGCACACCCACTGGCAATTCACCGACGGCGCGCGCCGGCTCACCGAGACGCTGGACCACAGCGGGATCTGGGGCTAGACCTGATCGCCCGCTGACAACTCCTCGGCACGCTTCTTTACGTTTTCGGCGAGGTACTCCAAGACGTTGCCAACCAGCGTCTTGACCATTGGAGCGGGTATCGGCATCGACGGCTCCACGTCCATGTCGACCGTCAACAGCGATGTCGCCCCGGTCTCCACGACGCTGAACAACTGCTCCTGCTTTTTGAACAAATTGCCCTGCTGCATCACGGTCTGAATTTGATTCGGGTTCGGGTAGTAGACCGCTTGGATCAACGAGTCCTCGATCGCTTCATATTTAGCATCGAGCCGTAACTGGCTGGGACGTCCGTCGTCGTAGCGGGCCAGCACCCACAGTCCTTTTATCTCTTGGTTCCACTGCGGGTAGGACTCGAAGTCGGCGACGATGGCCAGAATCGAGGCCGCGTCGGCGGCAACCTCAACGGTCTTGCTCACAAACGGCATTGGCCGAGCATATCGAGGGCCGCGCGGCGCCCTAACCGACGCAGGCCGTCGACAGCAGCTCCCGGATGGCCTCCGGGATCGGTACTGGCCGGCGGCCGGTGCGATCAATATAGACGTGCACCCAGTGCCCGAGCGCCGCGATCTTCTGCTCTTCTGCGTCTTCTGGGGCGGCCGATCCTTCGGCCGCCCGGAAGATGCCGAGGCGATAAGTGACGCTGCTGCGCCCCAACCTGGTGATTGCCAGCCCGACGACCAGCCGTTCCGGGAAATGCAGTTCGGAGAAGTAGCGGCAGCCCGATTCGGCGACGATGCCCTGCGCCGCCATGGTGACCGGGTCGATGGCGACATTCGTGTTGATCCAGCCGTTGATCGCGGTGTCGAAAAGCTGGTAATAAACCGCATTGTTCAAGTGCCCGAACATGTCGTTGTCGGCCCATCGAGTGAGCACCGGCCAGAGCACCGGAAAGTCGCGGCTGGTGAGCCCGTCCGAGTCGGGCGGACCCGCAGAAAACGGAGTCATGGTGGTATTCGACCACGCGAGACTCGTTTGATTACCAGTAGCGCATGGCATGCCGAAACAGATCCGCCAGAACCGGTTTGCTCATCTCTCGCGGAGCGTTCTGTAACAGGCGCTGCTGAGGGTGGGCGCCCTCGGTCAGGGCGACCACGTCATCTTCGGTGTAGCCCACGCCACCGAGTCCATTCGGCATGCCCACCGCCCGCATGATGCGGATGAGTTCGTTGGCGAGCACCTCGCCCGCATCATTCGCGCTGGCGCCTTGGGTGTCGGCGCCGAGCAGCCGTGCGCCCTCCAAGTGCCGCTCCGGACTCGCCTCCGCTGTGAAGTGAAACGACGACGGTGCATTGAGGATGACGGCCATGCCATGCGGCACGAGCGGCTCGTTGGTCGGGTAGCCCGAGGGGCGGAAGTCACGTACCAGCCCCGCCACCGCGTAGGCCATGCCGTGTGGGGCGTGAACGCCCGCGTTGCCGAAGGCGATGCCGGCAAGCGTTGCAGCCCACATCATCTGCTCGCGGGCCTCGGTGTCGGCGGCGTCGTGCACCGCACGCTCCAAAAACTGCCCCAGCAGGCGCAGCGCCTCACGGCAGCCCAAATCGCTCCACGGGTTAGCGCCCTGACTCATGGGCCGCAGGCTCGGCCGTTCGGGAGCGCGCCGCCGGACGTAGGGCCGCGCGGTGTAGGACTCCAAAGCATGCGACAGCACATCGAGTCCTGCCGCGGCGACGACCTCGGGGGGCAGACTCGCGGTGCAGTCGGGGTCGACGAGCGCTTCGGTGGGACGCAGCGCGTGCGACGCGATGCCCGTCTTCGCCTTCAACGACAGCAGGTCGAAGATCGTGATGCCGGTTACCTCGCTGCCGGTGCCCGCCGTGGTGGGGCATGCGATATGCGGCTTGAGCGGACCCGGTACGGGTTTGCCCTCGCCGATGGGCGCGTTGACGTAGGTCAGGAAGTCAGCGGGATAGGTGGCGTACAGATTGGCGGCCTTGCACGTGTCGATGACAGAGCCGCCACCCAGCGAGACGTAGCCATCCGGGTTCAACTCTTGCGCGAAACGCGCCCCGTCCCGGAAAGATTCATCGGTGGGCTCCACATGCACGTCGGAATAGGCGATTACGTCCAGTCCGGCCGCGACAAGCGAGTTGTGTGTCTTGGCGAAGATGGGCAGTTTGGCCACGCCGGCGTCGGTGAACAACGCCACCCGCCGCAGCCCGAGCGCGCGGGCTCTGTCTCCCACCTCCGCCAGGCAACCGCGCCCGAAGGTGACCCGCGACGCGTCGACAGTGAAGGCTCCGTCGCAGTCCTCTGCACCAATTGGGAGATCGCAGCACGCCATTCGTCCTCCTGAGCCGGTCGCGACGGCAATCTACCGCACGCGGCCAAAAGTGGCCGCGCAGTTACCGGCACCGCTCACGCACCCTCCCAAACGCGGCGGAGTGCGCGCCCCTGCAGGGCGAACAATTCCTCGGAAACCGACCAATCCGGCAGCAGCGAATCGAAGCCGTGGCAAGTGCGTGGAAACACGTGTAGCTCGGAGGAAACCCCGGCGCGAATCAGCCGTAGCGCATAGTCGAGCGCTTCGTCGCGAAACGGATCGATCTCCGCGCACGTGATCAAAGCAGTTGGCAGACCACCCAATCGGTCTCGCCGGGCCGGCACGGCGGCCGCTGAGCCAGCGTCGGGACCCAGGTAATAACGCCACATCAGATCCGCTGCCTCGCCGTCGAATGCGGGGCTGGTGCAGAACTCGGCCTTCGACGCGGTTTCCCGATCGTCCAGCACCGGCTGGTGCAGAAGCTGGAAGACAACCGCCGGCAGTGAGCCGTCGGCCGCACCGTGACCCAGGCACGCCGCCAGGGTCGCACCGGCGCTGCTGCCCCCCACCGCCAAGCGCGCCGGGTCGACGCCCAATTCCGTCGCATTGGCCGTCACCCATCGCAGCACGGCACTCGCGTCGTCAAGGGCGGCCGGATATCGATGCTCCGGGGCCAGCCGGTAGTCGACCGACACCACGGTGCAGCGGCCGCGTCGGGCGAGCTCCACGCACTGCCGATGATCGGTGTCCAGGTTTCCCAGAGCGAAGCCGCCGGCGTGGCAGTAGACGATCGCCGGCGCCGAATCCGCTTCGGCGCCAGAGTAGATGCGCACTGCCACGCCGCCGGATTCGGCCACCACGGTGTCCTCGACGATCCGCACGCCTTGCAGGTCAGTGTGTTCGGCGGCCTCCCGGCGGCGCTGGTTGAACGGTTCGCGCATGAGTTGAATCGAGTCGAGCGAAAAGTCGGTCCGCGCCGTGGCAATTACGCGCAGGGCGGGATCCAACCGCTCAAAGCCATCCAATCCGTCCGGTTCCGTCATCGAGTGCCCTGGTCCACCGCCATCGAGGCGTCGGGCACAGACTCGGCTCGGGCCTGAAAGGTGAAGTCAGCGGCCTTGAACCGCCGCGTCACCGGCGCCTTCATTGGATTTTCAGGCATTGGCCGCCATCGATGACGAGTTCCGAACCGGTGATGAAGGAAGCCTGGTCGGAGACCAGGAAGGCGACCGCGTCGGCTACCTCGGACGGCTGGCCGATCCGCCCGCTAACCGACGTTGCCGCCAGCCGCGTCTGGGTCTCGTCGTCGAGCATCGGGGTCGCGATCGGTCCGGGAAACACCGCGTTGACCCGAATGCCCACCGACGCAAGTTCAGCCGCGGCGGCCTGGGTCAGGCCGCGCAGCGCCCACTTGGACGAGCCGTATGCGATGTGGTTCGGGAACGGCCGGATCGCGCCGGTGCTGCAGGTGTTGACGATGGCGGCACCGGTCGCGGCGCCCAACCGATCGACCGTCGCCTTGATGCCCAGGAAGGCGCCCAGACAGTTGACCCGCCAAGCCTTTTCGAATCCTTCGATCGACTCGTCGGCGATCGAGGCGCGGTGCAGCACGCCGGCGTTGTTGACCAGGGTGCTCAACGATCCGAACTTCCCGACGGTGGTGGCAACCGCCTCCCGCCAGCCGGACGTCGACGTCACGTCGAGCGGAATCGCGATCACCGCGTCATCGCCGAGACCGTCGACCGCGGTGCCGAGTTCGGTGGCGCTGACGTCGCAGGCTGCAACAAAGAACCCGTCGGCGCGCAGCCGTTGGGTAATGGCCCAGCCCTGGCCGCGGGCGGCTCCGGTTACCAGAGCGACACGCTGGTCGGTCGTCACGATGTCGGGACCTCCGGGCGGTCACCGAGCCCCGTGCTGGTGATGAACCGGCATCGCCGGCGACGGAATCGCCACCGTCGGCCGTCGCGGCTCACCTCGTCGTCGAACAGCGCGGGCCGCAGCTGCAGCGTGCCGGCTTCGACGAGCAGCACCTGGGAGCGCGCGGTAGCCGTGTCGCCGATTATGTCGATGCTCGACACTCCGGTCAGGTGCAGGCCGCGCGGCGCGGACTCGAACATGGCGCGGATCTGGTCGCGTCCGCTGAATTCCCGGCCGAACACTACGAACTCGCCATCGTCGGTGAAGAGGTCTAGGCATCGGTCGATGTCGTCGGTGTCGAGAGCCAACGCATAGCAGGCCAACAGGTCGCGGATGGCACCGTCGTCATCGGCGCGATTGTCGGTCACTGGTAGCTACCCGCGGGTGGCCTGCCGGTGGGTGCATCGCGCGCGGTCGCTTCCTTCAGGCCTGCCGCGGCACCGCGCCGCAACGCCTGGGATTCCGACGCCAGGGTGATCATCTGAAAACCCAGTTGTGCCATCGCGTGACCGACTTTGCCATCCCCGGCATGGATGCCGGACACCAATCCGGCGGCGGACGCGGCGCGCTCGATGTCGGCGATCGCGTCCCGCACGGCCGACTGAGACGTTGCCTTGGTCACTTCGACGCCCATCGAGATCGCCAGATCGGCGGGTCCGACGTAGATCCCGGAAAGCCCAGGTACAGAGCATATTTCATTGACATCGGTAAGCGCCGCGGCGGTTTCGATCATGGCGAACACGCTGACGCGGGACTCCAGCGCGGCGGTGTCATAGCCCAGGCTGGCCCGCAGCGGGCCGAAGCTTCGCACACCGGCGGGCCGGTATCGGGTCGCGGCCACGGCGGCGGCTGCCTGCTCGGCCGATTCGATCATCGCGACGATGATGGCGTCGGCGCCCGCGTCGAGCACCCGCCCGATCGGCGCCGGGTCGACAGAGGGCAGCCGCACGGCCGTGCCGATCGGCACGTGTTCGAGGCGGCGCAGGATGTTGGCGATGTCGGCGTCGTCGAGGTAGCCGTGTTGGGCGTCAAAGCCCACATAGTCGTATCCGGCCCGGGCGAATTCCTCCGGCCCGATCGACGTCGGCCCGGTGATCCAGCCGCCCCACACGGGTTTTCCGCGGGCCAGCGCCCGCTGCAGGTGGCTTGCCGTCATGCCGCACCCGATTCGGTGATCGCGATTTTCACCCGTCCGGGCTCCGGCCGGCAGGCCAGTTCGAATGCGGCCTGAACGTCGTCGATGCCGAAAGTGTGAGTCAGATACGTTGCCAGCAGCCCGGGATGCTCAGCGGCGAATTTGCTGGCAAGGTCCAGCATCCGTCGACGATCAAGTGTCACACCGGATTTCAGCGTCAGGTTGTTGCGCAGCATTGTGCGCATGCTGATCGGATAGCTGTCGTCGTCGGTGACCCCGAAGTAGAAGACGGTGCCACCGGGACCGGCGGCTTCGATCGCGTGGTTGAGGGTCGCCACCTGATGACCGACGGCCTCGATCACGATGTCCGGCCGGTCCTCGCGAGCCAGCTGACTCACCCATCGGTCGCTGGTGGCCCGCACAGAAGTGTCGACGCCGAACTTTGCGGCGATGCCCGTGCGGTCGACCGGGTCGATACCGGTGACGTGCCGCGCGCCTGCCGCTTTGGCCGCCCGCGAGAACAGCAGGCCGATGGAGCCCTGCCCGATGATGCCGACATGCCGGCCGTCGAGCGCGGGCAGCTGCTCGACGGCGTAGAGCACACAGGCCAACGGTTGCAGGCCGATGGCCTGCGCGGGGGTGAGCGCCGGATCGTACGGCGCCACCTGGTCGCCGTCGGTCACCACACGCTCCATCAATCCGTCGAACGCGGACGCCCAACCCACCACCCGATCACCGCGCCGGTGCTCGGGATGGCGGCTGGCGATGACTTCCCCGACGACTTCATGGATCGGGTAACCGTCTTTCTCGGCGGCGCTGTGGCCGTCGTCGCCCGGAAGTCGGCCGCGCACACCGCGAAAGGCCGGAATGTCGCTGCCGCAGACCCCGGCGGCCAAGAACCGCAACAGCACCTGGCGGTCGCCGAGGCACTCGGGTGTCTTCTCAGGGATCGATGCCCGCTCGAACAGATACGGGGCGACGATCCGGTAGGACCACATCTCAGACCTCCACCGGCAGGCTGCTCCAGCCCCATTGAAAGCTGGACGGTGGCCGGAATGCGGACTCCTCGATGATCCGGTAGTCCGGCACTCGCCGCAGCCATTCTTCGACCATGATCGCGATCTCGAGACGAGCGACGTGGTAACCCAAACAGAAGTGCTGGCCCCGGCCGAACGCCAGCGAGCGTTGGACTTGCCGGTTCCAGATGAATTCGTCCGGTTGCGGGTACTCGCGCTCGTCGCGGTTGGCCGATGCCAGCAGGGTGATGATCCGCTGGCCCGGCTCGATCGTGGTGTCGTGGATGGTGAACGGCTTGCGCGCGGTCCGGGCGAACCACTGGGCGGGCGCGCAGTAGCGGATCATCTCCTCACGGGCGACGGGCACGTAGGCTTTGGCGTCTGCCCGCACCGCAGCGAGTTGGTCGGGATGACGCAGCAGCTCCCACAACCCGTGGGCCACGATCTTGGGGACGGTTTCGGTGCCGCCGATGAACACGCACAGCATCTGGGTGGCAACTTCGACATCGTCGAGCGCGCGGTCGTCGGGCAGCCGGTAGTTCATCAGACCGTCCACCACCGGCAACGGGTTGTCCGAAGAGTTGGCACGCCGCTTTTTCACAGACGGGATCAGGTAGTCCAAGTAGTTGGGCCGCGCCTGCGCGGTGTCGACGCCGCTGCCGGGTTGCGCGAGGCTGCCGGCGTTGACCGAGGCAAGCACCTGCGACGCCAAATCCACTGGTATTCCAAGGACTTCACATACTAGGGAGGCGGCGAGGATTCCGCCGTACTCCTGGGTGAGGTCGAACGTCCCGCGGGGTAACAGCTCGTCGAGGCGCTCGTTGGCAAGTTCACGGATCCGGGTCTCCAGTTGCGCGGCCGCTTTGGGCCGGAACGGCTTGCTGTGCGCCTGCCGGACGCCGTCGTAGATCGGCGCATCGAAGACCGCGTGAAAAGGCAGCGGATGCCACGGCGGGTCGGCGACCGGCCCGTCGTTGTGGTGGGCCAGGGTCGAGGCCGGCGGCAGGGTGCCCTCCGAGGCGACGAACGTTCCGTCGTTGACCGCCAGCACGTCCCAGATATCGGCGAACCGCGACAGCGCGAAGGCATCCCACTTGTCCAGGTAGTAGACCGGGTGGTGCTCGCGTAGCACCCGGTAGTAAGGCAGCGGGTCCGCCATCACCGCCGGATCGAACGGGTCGTACGAGAAATCCTGCAGTGCAGTGGTTTTCATTGCAGCGGCGAAGGTGTGGTACCTCCGCATCAGCCGACCGGGATCAGTTCGGAATCGACCGGTAGACAGGCCTTCATGTCACTGCGCAGTGTCTCGGTGGGGCCGACCGTAGCCGAAACGCCGGCCGCGGTCAGGGCATGACGTTTGAATGCGCGCGCAGCGGCGCTGAGCACATGCTGCACCGTTGTTGTCCGGTGCCCGACGGCCAACGGCCAACCATCATGCCAGAGGGTGACTTCCGTCATCCAGCGATCGAGCGCGTTGAGCACCTCGTGGCGAATTCGGCTATCCGACGCGAACATGTCCGCGCTGACCGCCAGGCCGCGGGCCGCGCACTCCGTGCTCGCGGGCGGGATCTGTGACGCAAGGTCAGATGCGTGCATTCCCAGGATCTGCAACGGGCGGGTATCGGATGGCTGCGGCAGCAGCACCGTGACCTCCCAGCCGGCCCGCACCCGGTCGTACAGCCACCCGCCGACGGAGCACACCACGTCGGCGGGGCTGGAGGCGACGACGTCGAGGCGATACTTGATCGCGCCACCGTCGCGTTGCGGTGCGGTCGGCCGCAGTTTCTCGAAGTCCACCTCGAAGGTCTTCATCGCATCCCTTAAGCAGATCGAACGTCCCACCGGCTCCCGGGCTCATCCGTCCCGGCCGACCCAGCGTGACACTTCTACGTCAATCTGTAAAGCTTCGATCGGGTCACGAGGTGCGCCGTGCCGCCAGTTCGGCGAGAACTTCGTCGGTGTGCGCACCAAGATCCGGCGCGGTGGAACGCGGTGCCCACGGCGTGCCGTGGAAATCCGCCGGTGTCGCGACCATGGGAACAACGGCGTGCCCATCCGGCACGTCGACCATGCCGCCGGCGGCGTGGAACTGCTCGTCGGCGACGACATCCTCGATCGTGTTGACCGGCGACCAGAAGAAATCCGGTTCACCCGCGAAGATCTCCGCCCATTCGTCAAGGGGCTTGGTGGCAAAGATCTGGTCCAGCTCGGCAATCAGTTCGACGCTGTTGACGGCGCGTGACCGCGCGGACGAAAAGCGCGGATCGGTCAACCAGTCGGCGCGGCCGACGGCTCGGCACAACGGCGGCCAGTGCCGCGCGGCTTCCAGCCCCACGATCCAGAACCGCCGGCCATCCCCTGCGGTGTAGTTGTTCATGCACGGGTTGCCCATCGTCTCCCGTTGTCCGACGGCGATGGGCTGACCCGCCATCAGGTAGGTGTTCAGATCGAAGCTCACCGTGTAGGCACCCTGCCGATACAGCGAGGTCGTCACCAGCTGCCCGGAGCCGGTCCGGTCCCGGGCCACCAACGCCGCGCAGATCGCCGCCGCCAGCGTCATGCCGGCGCTGTGATCGCCCATACCGCCGCGTTGGAAGGGCGGCGTGTCACCGGGCCGGGTGAGCAGATGGGCCACCCCGGCGCGCGACCAGAACGCCGCGATGTCGTAGGCCGCCCGGTCGGCGTCGGGCCCGGTTTCGCCGTAGCCGGTGATCAGTCCGTAGACAAGCCGCGGGTTGTCCGGAGCCACCGACGCGAAGTCAAGCCCAAGCCGCTGCAACGCGCCGGGGCGGATGTTGGTCACGAACACGTCGGCGCCGCTGATCAATTCGACAGCGGTGGCACGGCCACTGTCGGTGGTGAGGTCGAGGACGACGCTTCGCTTCGAGCGGTTGTCCATCTCGAATGGCGGGCTGACGTCCATATCGAGGCCCAACATCCGGCCGAACAACCGCCCGGGATCGCCGGTCGGCGGCTCGATTTTGACCACGTCCGCACCCCAATCGGCGAGGATGCCACCCGCCGCGGGCCCAGCCACCCAGACGCCGAGCTCCACGACTTTGATGCCTTCCATAGGTCCGGCCATGCTCGGCATCCTCTCACCGATGCCGTGCCGCGCGATGCCAGTTGATGCCCGCTATACGCTGACCACCAGGATGAGCACGACGGACCGGGAGGCTTTGTGAGTCTGGTCGCCGGGCGCGGGCCGCTCAGCAACGAGCCGGCCGGGTGGTTTTCGCCCCGTGACGATCTGAAATTGCCCTCTGATGTCGTCTATGTCGAACCGCATCCCCGACGCGTTCAGGCTTTCCGCGGCGGACGCATGGTGATCGACACCGAGCGGGCGCTGTTGGTGCACCGGCGAAATCGCCCGCTTAGCTACGCATTCCGCGCCGACGAGGTGCATGGTCTGCCCGGTGAGCCGGTTCCGGAGGCGCCTGGATTCGTCCACGTGCCGTGGGACGCGGTGGACACCTGGGTTGAAGAGGGGCGGACGCTCGTGCACTACCCGCCCAACCCGTACCACCGCGTCGACTGCCGCCCCACCACGCGTCGTCTGCGCGTCACGGTCGCCGGGACCACGCTGGTGGACACCGACGACACCGTGATCGTG
>Ga0210396_10000977_pt1 | contig 32683 bp, 18 predicted proteins | sample IncBWH17OmetaG_FD_155466 | JGI IMG/M metagenome (GOLD analysis project Ga0210396, IMG submission 155466) | Forest soil microbial communities from Barre Woods Harvard Forest LTER site, Petersham, Massachusetts, United States - Inc-BW-H-17-O ...
ATGCTGGTTGCAATGGCCACGCGGATGTTGTCGCGATCCATCGCCGCCGGCGGCGGCGCGTCGATCCGCCGCGATTCGCCCATCGGCACCGGCCCGAGCCGGTCGGTCGGTTCGCCAAATCCATTGAGCACCCGGCCGAGCAGTTGCGGCGAGCACCACACACGCGGCGACGAAGTCACATTCTCGATTCGGTCGCCGCGCGCCACGCCGGCAGTCGCCGAAAGGGGCATCAGCAGCGTGCGTTCCTGCCGGAATCCGATCACCTCCGCCATCGATGTTTTCTGCCCAAAGCTGTCGATCCGGCACAGGCTCCCCAGCGGCAGCGCCAGATCGGAGGCCTCGATGGTGAGTCCGGCGATCGCCTGCACCGTACCCACGACGCCAAACGGCATCGAGCCGTCCACCGCGTCGAGTTGTGGACCGAGGTATTTCATCCGTTCCTTGTGGCACAGCCGCCCTCGGCCGTGTTCGACCGGAGGTCGAAGATCGATCACAAAACACGTTCCGCCTTCGCGGAGGACACAGCCGGGCGCCTGTGCCACAGGGTCTCCTACGCCGGCAGCAGTTCACCCGCAATCCGCGCAAGTTGCTCATCCAGGTCTGCGCTGATCTGACCATGCTGGGTGAACACGCGGCAACCGCCGAGCTGGAGTTGGTCATCCTCGATGACCTGCACATGATTCAGGTTCGGCCATTGAAGCTTGAGCTGGGGCAGCGCCGCGTCCAGCGTCGCTCGCTGCGACGGATGAATCGCGACGCGAATGTCGGCGGACTTCACGGCCAGCTTCATCGCCTCGCCCAGATTGGCCGCCAGCACCTGCGGATCGATCATCCCCTGCCGTTTGGTCACGCGACGGGCGATGGCCAGGGCGAGCTGCACGACCTCGACCAGCCCCGCCGCCTCCAGTTCATTTCGGCCCTGCTCCAGCGAATTTGCAGCTGCTGTCACGGCCGCGAGCGCTCTCTCGAACTGCGCCCGAAACTCGGTGAGCGCCTGCTGATGCCCGGCCTGTTTTCCCTGCATCAGGCCCTGGGCAGTTCCGTCCCGGCGGCCTTCAGCAAGCCCCTGCTTCGTGGCCTGCTCCTTGAGTGTTTCGGCCTCGGTCTGCGCTGCCGCCAGAAGCTGCTCGGCCTGTGACTGGGCGCGCAGCAGGATGGCCTTGGCCGTCCGCTCGACGTCAGCCATCGAGAACGGCACCATTGCGGAAGGCGCATCGGATGATTTGATGAGACCCATTGCATATTTGCGATTTGCGATTTGCGATTTGCGATTGGAGTACGGCGCAAAGCTCTCCGCATTTCAATCGCAAATCGGCAATCGCAAATCGGCAATCCCTAGACCACCATTTCCTTCTCTCCGCCGCGGCCGGCGATGATGATTTCACCGGCGTCTTCGAGCCGGCGGACCACGTCGACGATCTTCTGCTGCGCCGATTCCACGTCGCTCACCCGCACCGGACCCATGTACTGCATATCTTCCTGGATGAGCTGCGCCGCGCGCTCGGACATGTTCTTAAGGATCTTGTCCTTGAGCTCCTGGCTGGCGGTCTTGAGCGCCAGCGCCAGCTCCTCGTTTTCGACTTCCTTGAGCACGGCCTGAATGCCCTTGTCGTTGACCAGCAGGATGTCCTCGAAGACGAACATAAGCCGGCGAATCTGCTCGACGAGGTCCGGGTCCTCGGCCTCCAGCCCCTCCATGATCCCCTTCTCCGTCGAGCGGTCGGCGAGGTTGAGGATCTCGGCAACCGTGTCGACGCCGCCGGCCTTCTCGAAGGTCTGGCTGACGATGTCGCTGAGCCGGTGCTCCAGGCCCCTCTCGACCTCTTTGATCACCTCCGGGCTGGTCTGCTCCATGTTGGCGATGCGCTTGACGACTTCGATCTGCTTTTGCCCGGGCAGGCCGACGAGAATCTCCGAAGCTTTCTGCGAGGGCAGATGCGCCAGGATCAGCGCAATCGTCTGCGGGTGCTCGTCCTGGATAAACGTCAGAAGGTTTTCACTCTCCGCCTTCTGGAGGAACGAGAAGGGCGTGGTCTGCACCTGCTGCGTGACCTGCTTGATGATGCGGCTGGCGTCGTCGGCGTTGAGCGATTTTCGCAGCAGCGCCTTGGCGTATTCCAGGCCGCCTTCGGTGAGATACGCGTTGGCCAGCGCCAGGTTGTAGAACTCCCCGAAGACGTTGGAGCGGATATTGACGCCAATCTCTCCGATGGAAGCGATCTCGCGGCTGACTTCTTCGACGGCCTCGGCGGGCAGGCGCTTGAGAATCTCCGCCGCCTCGTCCTGGCTCAAAGACAGCAGCAACACCGCCGCCTTGCGAACGCCGTTCAATTCCTCGGGAGAAGCCATGGAGATCGTTACCGAATGAAGAAGACAGCAGACAGGAGACAGAAGTGAAGAACGGGCTCGTGACTCCTGTCTTCAGACTTCTGTCTTCTAACTTCTGCCGTGTCACGTCCTGTTCAGCCACCGCTTGACCAGCGCCGCGGCGGCGTCGGGGTTCTCACGGACCATCGTCGAAACCTGATCGACCATATGTTGCGCCTTGATCGCCTCCTCGTTGAGTTCCATGCCGTCGAGCAGTGCGTCGCCTCCAGCGGCTTCGCCGGCAATCGGCTCGGTGGACAGCAGGGACGGGGGAGCGGCGGCATTCGGCGTCACCACCGCCGCCACCACCGCTGGCGTGCTCTTGCGAACCATCATCGACGCCATGAACAGGCTCATGATCGCCAGCATCCCCAGGGCGATTTCCTTGGCGTGACCTCCAACTACTCCCGACATCGAACCCATGGGGGATGCGACCACCGGCTGCGTACCGACCGGCTCGACGATGTCATGGAACGTCCCCACTGAAACGCGGTCCGGCGCGACCGTCAGGAGCGTCGCTACCGCGTCTTTGATCCCCTTCAGCTCCGAGGTGATCAGCGGCTGAAGGTCCTTGTCCGTCGGTTCCTTGGCGTTGGGATTGCCATCCTTATATTCCCTGACCAGGTAGTGGTAAGGCACCTGCACAGCCACGCCGCTGACGGCCGTCGAGCCGGCGGGCGTGCGGCTCGTCGTAAGGGTCTCGGGAAAGTGAGCTTCGGATTGCTCCTCGTTCTTGGTGTGATTCTGGGTCGCGCCGCCGCCATTGCCAGCAGGTGACGCTGGCGGCAGACCCATGTTCGGGACCGCGCCCGCTTCCCCGCCCGCACCCGGGGCCGGGCCGGTGGTCTCGTCGGTCTCCTCGGTTGTTTTGACCGTCGCCTTCACCACGCCCTTGGGGTCGTACGTCTTTTTCTGCTCCTGAATGCTCGTCGTATTGAGGCTGACGGTCACTTTCACGGCCAGGTGGATGATCCCCGGGAAAGCCTCGCGGATTTTCGCCTCCTGGTACGCCTCATCCTGCTGCCGGGCCTGGAGCTGCTCGGAAGCTTCGGAGAACTGGTCCGATGAAGGGTCGCGCACCTTTTGCAGGACGCCGTTGACGACGACCTTGATGCGACTGGGATTGAGCCCGGCCTGTGAGCCGGCCAGCAGCGCCGCCGCGGCGTCGACGAACTTCTGTGTGTCGCGCCTCCCTTCTTCGAGGGTAATATTCACGCCCGCGGAGGGCTCCACGTCCCCGCCCCCGATGTCGCGGTGGCTGCTCGAGTCGATGATCACCTGGGCGCTGGCGACCCCTTTCATTCCCTCGATCACCTTACCCAGAAGCTGCTGCTTGTACTGGTTCCAGAATTTGCCCACCTGCGATTCGGATAGAAATGGATTGATCTGGCTGACCAGGTCCTTGAATCCGTCATCGCTGATGTGAGGCAGGGCCTTGGCGAAAGTGAGGGCAGACATGGCGGCCAGGCGCTGGTCCGAATGGACCAGGATCGTGCCGCCGGAGATTTCATAGCGAATCCCCCTGACATCCAGCGCCGCCTGCATCTGCGCGATTTCCGTATCGGACAGCGTCTGCTTGAGCAGGGGCACCATCTCGGCTTCGCTGGCGTATTTGCCCCACCACACCACCGTGATGACCATGATCGCCACGAGGGCAACGGTGAGCATCTTTTGCGTCGCATTCAAACCTGCCAACTGCTGTTGAATGCGATCCAACTGGGCTTTGAGAAAATCCATGATCCGGCCCTCCTTGGCCGATCAGTTCTGGCTTACACCGCGATGTTCTTGATCTCGTCGTAGGCTTCCATGAGTTTAGATCGGATCGCCAGCAAGGTCTGAAACGCCAGGTCGGATTTCTCCACCGCCGTCATTACGCCGGTCACGTCATCCGTCTTTCCGGTGGTCAGTCCTTCAACCGCTTTGCTCGCGTCTTGCTGGAGGCGCGACACTTCGTCGATGCTGCTCTTGAGCGTGTCGGCGAAGCTGGCGCCGCCCGATGGCGCGGCGGCGCGGCTGCTCGGGGCGATTGCGGCTCCGGCGACCTTCCCGACCAGGTTGTTCTCTGCGCCGTTGATCATTCCTAGTTGATCATTCCTAACTGCCGAAGGAGCGACCACGCCCGTTTACGCCAGGAGCCTCAGAGAGGCGTTGACCATCGCCTTGGAAACTTCCATCATCGTGACGTTCGCCTCGTATGCCCGCGAGGCTTCGATAGAATTCACGAACTCGACGGTCGGATCGACGTTGGGGTACATGACAAACTGGTGCTTGTCTTCGTCCCATTTGGGGATGAAGGGTGACATGTCCTGTTTTACCTCTCTCACATGGACGCCAGGCTTGGCGGGATCGTCCGCCTGCCCCGCCGCGATCACCGCGAAGCGCCGCCGGTAGGGATTGGGCCGGCCCTGGGCATCGTGCGTCGTCGAAGCATTGGCAATATTCGCGGCCATGATGTCCATGCGGGTGCGCTGCACGGTCAACCCGCTTGCCCCGATGTCCAATGCGTCAAACATCGTTCATGCTCCCATTAGGGCTGGCCCTTGATCGCCATCTGAAGGGTCTGAAACTGGTGGCGCAAAAGCTCGATCGCCAGGTTGTGCATCAGGGCATTTTTCGACTGGTCGCTCATCAACTGCTCCATCGACCGCGTGTGCCCATCGTGAAACAAAATACCCCGATGCGGGTTCTCGACCTCGCCCTGGATGTCGGAGAAATCGGTCGCGCCCGCCGCACCCTGCTCGGCCCGGGACGCCCGCTCGGCAAGCATCTGCTGAAATTTCTCCAGCGACAAATCCTTCTGCCGGTAGCCCGGGGTGCTGATGTTCACCACGTTCTCGGCGATCAACCGATGCCGCGCCGCCGTGAAATGGAGCATCTGCTCCAGCAACGGCGTGCTTCCCTGATTCACCAGCCGGTCAATAAACATAAGCCAGTCCGTGCAATGTCAAACGCCATGCCAAGTTCCCGTGACACCCACGTGACACGGGTTTTGAACCCGTGCTTGCGGTGTAACAGTAAGAATGACCTGCCGCGCCAAGGGCCCTTTTTTCTTCACGCCGTCAGCACGGGTTAAAAACCCGTGTCACAGAAAGGCATTTCTTGCGCTGGCGGCGCAGTTCATGCGCTCTCGGCAAGCTGCCCTTCGTCCTTCCAGCGTTTCAGTTTCATTCCCAACGTTCTCACGCCGATGCCCAGCGCGCCGGCGGTCTTCTGCCGATGGCCTTTGAACTGCTGGAGCGTCGTCAGGATGACCTGTCGCTCGATGTCGGCCAGCGGCTTGCCCGCCAGATCGTCGATCGCCGACGCCCGCGGCTGGCCGATCGTCAGCCACGGCTCGATCGTCGAGGCGCGGATCACGCCGGGCTCCTGCTCCAGCACGCAGGCGCGCTCGATGATGTTCTGCAACTCGCGGACGTTTCCCGGCCACGGATATCGCTGCAACGTCCGCAGCGCCTCGGGCTCGATATGACGGAACGTCGAGTTCTCCCGCTTGGCGACCTGGTGCAGGAAGTGCCGGCACAACTCGACGATGTCGCTGGCTCGCTGCCGCAGCGGCGGCAGCTCGATCGGGACCACGTTCAGCCGGTAGAACAAATCCTGGCGGAATTTTCCTTCCTCAACCGCGTCTTCGAGCTGCCGGTTGGTCGTCGCGATCACCCGCGCGTCGACCTCCTGGCTAACGCTGCTGCCGACGCGCTCGAAAGTGCTTTCCTGCAAGACGCGCAGCAGCTTGGCCTGAAGGGATGGGGCGATCTCGCTGATTTCGTCGAGCAGAAGCGTGCCGCCGTCGGCCAGCTCGAATCGCCCGCGGCGCAACCGGTCGGCGCCGGTAAACGCCCCTTTTTCGTGGCCGAACAATTCCGATTCGAGCAGGTTTTCAGAAAGCGCCGCGCAGTTCACCGCCAGCATCGGACCATCGCGGCGCTCGGAAGCCTGATGAATGGCGCGGGCGACGACTTCCTTGCCCGTTCCGCTTTCCCCGCGGATCAGCACCGTCACACTACTGCGGGCGACCAGCTCGATCCTCTTGCGGACGTCCTGCATGACTTCGGAATTGCCGACCAGCGGCCGCGGCGCCGCCGCCGATTCCGTGATCGTTTTGAGGGCCTGGTTCTCGCGGACCAGCCGGCTGTGCTCGAGCACGCGGTCGATCAGCAGCTTTACCTCATCGCCGTCGAACGGTTTTTGAATGTAGTCGTAGGCGCCCAGCCGCATGGCTTCGACGGCGTTGTTGACGTTACCGAACGCCGTCATCAGCACGACCGGCATCTCGGGCCGAAGCCGCCGCGCTTCGGACAACAGCTCCAGCCCGCCCATGCGCGGCATCTTCTGATCGGTAATGAGCAGATCGAACCGCCCGGCAGATTCCAGGCGCATCACCGCCGCCGAACCGTCGCTACAGGCCACCACCTCGTGACCCTCGCGCGCCAGCATCCCGGCCAGCGAGTCCCGCATCATTTCCTGATCGTCGGCAACCAGTATTCGTGCCATGGCAACTCCCGCGTTCCTTGTGACACGGGTTTTCAACCCGTGCGAGCGACTGGCGAAGGAGAATCGATCTTCTTACAACGCCAACGACCCTGCGAAAATCGTTCGGCACGGGTTAACACCCGTGTCACGGGAAAACTTCACACCCGAACCTCGAATCGCGCTCCACCGCCTTCCTGATTGCTGGCGACGATCGTCCCCTCGTGCGCCTCGACGATGCGATGCACGATCGCCAGACCCAGTCCTGTGCCGCTTTCCTTGGTCGTAAAAAACGGATTGAAGATTCGGTCGAGGATTTCCGGATCAATTCCCGGGCCGGTATCACGAACCTCAATCCGAAACTGCGTCGCTTCGGACCCAGCCGTCGGCTTGCCGTACTCGACAAAAACCTCGCCGCCCTCGGCCGCCTCGGCGGCGTTGAGCACCAGGTTCAGCACCGCCTGCCCCAGCAAAAGCGAATCACCCGCTACGCTCAGGGAAGCAGGACCTCTGGCGCGGCAGACCACGTTCCGCTCCTCCAAGGTTTTTCCCGCAAATTCCACCGCCTGTGCCACGACCGCCGCCAGGTCCATCGGCCGCGGATTGGCGACGATTTCGCGAGTAAATTGGAGGACTTGTCCGACGAGCGATTCCAGCCGCTTCACGCCACCTGATATTTTTTGCACGACCTGGAGCGAGTCCGGACGGTCCGACAGGTCTCTGGCGAGGATGGAGGCGTAAAGCTGGATTCCCCCGAGCGGATTGCGGATTTCGTGCGCCAATCCCGCGGCCATTTCACCCAGCGCTGCCAGGCGGTTTTTCCGCTCGAGCTGCCGATTTTTTTCGCCGAGTTCTTTGCTGAGCGATTCCACGGTTTGGGTAAGTTGATCGTGAGATTTCTCAAGCCGCTCGGTCACCTCGCTGTAGGCAAGGATGATGCGGCCGAGCTCCTCGATCCGGCGCGCGGTCTCCGCCGGGCGGCCATTGCCCGCCGGGCCTGATGTGGCGGGCATTGCCCGCCCTACAGGTTGTCGCGCTTCAGCGATCACCGCTGCACATCCATCGTTGAGGGTTTGCGTCCATAAGCTGCCATGCCATACATGCGATTGACCTGCCGGGCTGACGACGCCTGGCGCAGCTCCTTTCCGAGATTCAGTTTCCGCTGCTGAAGGACCAGCGCGTCATCGCGGTCGGCGGCGGTAATCTGCTCCAGCAGCGACCTCGATTCGGCCAGAAGCGCCTCCGCCTTTTGGCGCATCGAGTGCGGCAGTCGGCCGGCGAACGTCTCCCACTGGCGCTTCGCCGGCGCGACGATTCTTTCGCACGCCGTCATCTGTTCCAACACCTGCTGCCGGCTGCGCAGCACATCGAGAAGCTGCTCGATGCGACCCTGGCGAATGTGCTCGTGCTGGATCTGCGCCAGCTTCGCCAGCCGCTGATAGCAGCCGACCTGTTCTTCCAGGGCCAGGAGGATCGTCTGGTCCGTCATTGTCCCGCTCCTGCGAACCGCTCGGCGGCCTGCTTCTCGTCTTCCAGACCGTTCCACAACCCTGCGTCGTTGGTCCACTTGAGCCACTGCTGCCAGTATTCGCGCGGCATCGAAAAGGCGCCATTGGTGAACGCTTCGGGAGGCATACGCGAAAGCAGCGTCATCGCACGCTCGTTGGCGTGCTTGGCGGCGCCGAAGTCGCGCTGCTCGCAATAGGCGTTGACGATCTGCACGTACGCCGACAGCGCCGATGCGTCGTCCTTGTAGCGCATCGCGGCGGCGTCGTAGGCGCCGATCGCCGCCCCAAAATCCCGCAGCGCAAACAGGCAATCCCCCCGATAGAAGTAAGCCAGCTTGAGATACAGCTTGTCCAGGTCGCCGCTGGGCTCGCGATCGCGAAACATGTCGACCAGGCGATCGTAGAGCTTGCGGGCTTTGCCAAGCCGCTCGTTCCGCGTGGCCAGATTGTCCGCCTGGCTGGCCTGATTGCCGGTGGGATTGGCGGCAAGCAAACCCGCCGCACTCTTGCGATAGCTGTCGCCTTCCAGAAAAACCAACTGCGGCATCCGCTGATCGTTGGGATACCGGCTGATCATCTCATCCAGCCGCTGCACCGCTTCCTCGTACCGGCCGGTGCGATAGTAGAGCTGCGCCAACTCGAACAGCGACTGGCCGAACTCCTCGGCTTCGGGCGAAAGCATCGGGCTCTGAAGCACGTTTTGCAGGACTTTTTCCGCCCGCGGATAAAATTCCGGCCCCTTGGCGATGTAAGCCTGCGCCAGCGGAACGCCCGACTTGGACGCGGCCAGACTCTGCGGATATCGCAATTCGTTCCGCTCGAACGCGGCAATTGCCTTGTCGAACAGCCCCATCGCCTGGTAAGCCCTGCCCAATCGCAGGAGCGCGTCGGGAGTCTGACCGTCCTCCGGCCGCTCGGCGGCATACATCTCCAGCGCCGAGGTCACCATCTGTAAATCCCCGGCCCGGTCGTACAGCTCGACGCCCTTCCACATCGCGTCGGCATGTTCCTTGTCGTCTGAAACGGTAAGCGATTGCGAATAGGCGATATACGCGTCGGCGGCCAGCGTGCGGTACTTCCGCACCTTCTGCTGCCGCGTCAGCTTCTGCACCGCATCGGGGGCGGCATCCAGCGCCTGCTCGACCTGGTCGGCCAGATGCTCGTACACGCCGGCGACTCGATCGAGGAACTCTGCCGGGGGCGGCGTCGGCTCCAGCATCTTTTCGTAGCCCAACAGCTCCAGCGCACTGGCGAATTTCTCCTGCGAAGAAAGGATCGCCACTGCCTGCCGCATCCCCGCGACGACTTCCGGCGTATCCTTCCCGGCGTCCTCGTCAGTCATCATGTGGTTCACCAGCTCATGCATGTCCGACAGTCCCGGCGCATCCTCGCCAACCGTGATGCGGCATGCCCCGCGGCCCAATCGCGCCAGGCGCGCCACCGCCGATTCCGGATGGCTGGTCAGGACCGCCTGGTAGAACGAAATGGCTTCTTTGGGATCGTTCTGCTGCTGGCGAATCTTGCCCAGCACGTAGGCCGCGTCGGCGTCGAGCGGCTGGGCCGTCTTGAGCTGGTCGCGGGCGACCCGCAGCAGCCGCTCGGCTTCGGCGCCGTCCCCCATTTTCCAGAGACAGAAGCCCAGCCAGTAATTCGATTCGCCGCGGGAAGCGGGATCGATGGTGAGCCGCATCGACTGGTCGAACAGCGACTTGGCGTCCAGAAAGCTCCCGCGATCCACCAGCAGTCGGCCCCGCTGCCGCAGACCCCAGGCGCGCTCGCTGTCGGCCAGCTTCGGCTCCTTCAGGTACTCATCGATCGCCGCCTCGGCTGGCGCCTTGTCCGGCTGGGCAAGCTGAAGTTCGATCACTTTTCGCTGGAGATGGGGAAACCGCCGGGCGTCCATGGCAATCGCCCCGCGGTAGCTCTCCAGCGCCTTGTTCACGTCTCCCAGCGCCTCGTAGCTGTCGCCCAGCCGCCGATAGGTTTCAGGGTCGGGCTTGACGCCCAGCCCCATCGCCAGCCGCGTCTGCTCGATGATCCGTTCGTGATTGCTCCGAAGCGAAATATGATGCTGGGTCTGCGCCTGCTCCAGGGCCTCGGCAAGCATCAGGTGGACCCGGCCTTCGTTGGCCGGAGTCAATCTCTCGGTCGTCAGCAGCTTGTTGAGCTGGTCCAGCGCCGCCTCAGGCCGGTTGTAATTCAGGTAGAGGCGGGCGATGTCGATCTTGCGTTCGATCGTGAGTCGTTGCCCGGGATGAATGAAAAAGTAGGCCGCGGCGCCGAAAAGGCCCACAGAAATCAGCAGGAGCGGAACTTGCCAGAGGTGGGCGAGATGAAGCGTTCCGCCGGTGATGCGAGGCTTTGCGGCCGCTGACGCCATGTGGCTTCCCTGCCGGTCTGTGCAAGACCTGCCCGTCCTGGAGCAGGCCGTTCGTGCCGGCATTCCCTTGCCGGCCCGGGCGTTCGCGGCCGCGAATTACAAGCGCAATCTGCCGCCTCAGTTGCGAGCGCCGGGTCCGATAATAATCGGCATTTACCCAAACGCAAGAGTCGATTGCCGCTCAATTGCATTGCCCTGTCGGCAGGACTACACTCCCGCGTCCTATGAAATCGGAGCGGCGGCACGAGCTCAAAACCAACGCCTTGGCCCGCAGACTGGAGGGATTTCCCGACTACTGGCGCGAGTACGGAAACAAAGTGATGCTGGTCATCATCGTCTTCCTGATCGCGTATCTGGCCGTCCGCTATTACAACGACAAGAAGACTCGCCAGTCCCAGGACGTGGCCAATTCACTGGAAACCATTCAAACCCAGCTTGGCACCCTCGATCAGATCGAGCAAATGTCCAGTCGCGCCGACCCGACGACGGTGGCGGAGCTGCGGCAGAAATCCACCTCCGCCGTCAACGACGCCATCAACACGTTGCTCAGCAACTCCAAAGATCCGAAGGTCCTGGCGCGGGCCAATCTGGCACAGGGCAACCTCGATTGGCACCTGGCTAACATGCCCGATCCTCCCGGCGCAACCACCCGACCGGAACTCAAGATCAACAACCGCGATGCCCTGCTGAACGAAGCCAAAAGCAGCTTCGCGAAGGTGCTCGAACCGCAATATAACCAGAGCGGGCTGGACATCTTCAGCGGCCGGGTGGGCTTGGCGGCCATCGCGGAAAATCAAGGCAATTGGGAGGAAGCAAGGATGCAGTATCAGGCGATCCTCGACAACCCGGATCTCCCCCCGTCGTTCAAGGACGTGGCGCGGGAGCGTCTGACGCGGCTGACGGACATTCAAAAGGCCGCACTGCTTGTCCCGCCCCCGGAGGCCCCGCGTGCTCTGCCGCCCGCGACGCAATCCACCCAGCCGGCCGTTCTCGGACCCGAGGCTCCCCCGGCCACCGAACCCACCGCCAAGCCCACGACCGCCCCCTGAGCCGCAGATCTAAGCGACCAATTCAGCCCACCTGGAAATCGCGGAAATTTTGTTATTGACAGTTAAGTCGTTACGTCTTATTTTCAAGCTCGAACGACTTGAGACCGGAACGACTTGAGACCGGGCGGCTTTAGGGACCTCAAACGATGGCGCGACCGAAACAGGATATGACTGACGCCGAGCAGGCGATCATCGAGCTGCTCTGGGACAAGGGCCGGGCATCGATCCGGCAGATCGTCGACACGCTCCATGCCGACGATCCGGGCCAGACCCGCTACGCCACCATCCAGAAGCAGCTCGAACGCATGGAAGCCAAGGGCCTGGTCAAACGCGACCGCAGCCTCTTCGTCCACCTCTTCGTCCCCGCCCTCAGCCGGGAAGAGATGATCGGACGAAAATTGCAGACGGTCATCGACAAGCTGTGCGGCGGGTCGCTGGTCCCCCTGCTCAGCCAACTCACGCGCGCCCGAAAGCTGACCGCCAGGGAGCGCAGGGCGCTGCGCGATCTCCTTGACCAGCAGTAGGCAGTAGGCAGTCAGGAACATACACGCGAAACGCGCCGGCTCGCCGTTGCCTTGTCCTTCGCGCCGGCTGGCGCCGTGAGAAGCCCGAATCCGCAAGCATGGTTCTGGTAACTATGCAATCGCTGCTGCAAATCCTGTTGAGCGATGCCGTCGGGGCGGCGGTGCTCGCCTTACTGGTGTCGCTCGTCGCCCCGGTCTGCCGGCGGCCGGCCCTCGTGCGAGCGCTCTGGATCCTCGTCTTGCTCAAGCTCCTCACGCCGCCCCTCTGGACCCTCTCGTTGGACCGGCTCTTGACACGGCCCGATCCGCCCCACCATGCAATTCAACCTCTGGCCGAACCAGACGCAGTGCTCGCCATCCAAGCTCCTTCAGTCCTCCCAGACATTCCAGTCGCCGCGCCCGCGGCAAAGGCCCCTCAAGCAGTCTCGCTCACAACCCTCGTATTCGATCGGGCGCTCATTGCCTGGGCTGCCGGGAGCGCGGTAATGCTGCTGATTTGCCTGGCGCGGGTGTGGGCGTTCTCGCGAATTCTCAGCAGTGCGGCGCCAGCGGATACGAACGTGCGGCGCCACACGGCGCTCCTGGCCCGGCAGTTGGGTCTTGCCCGCGTGCCGGAAGTCTGGCTCGTGCCTTCGGTGGTATGCCCGGGCCTGTGGGCGTTCGGACGGGCAGCACGCATTATCCTGCCGCTGGACCTCTGGAATCGACTGGACCCGGCACAGCGAAACAGCGTGCTGGCCCACGAGCTGGCGCACCTGCGGCGGGGAGATCACTGGGTCCGATTGCTCGAACTGATCGTCACGGTGATTTACTGGTGGCATCCGGCCGTCTGGATCGCCCGGCGGCAGATTCACGATTGCGAAGAGCAGTGTTGCGACGCCTGGGTTTTGTGGGCGATGCCGGCCTCCGCCCACAGCTACGGCGCCGCCCTGCTCGAGGCGGTCGATTTCGTGTCGACCCATCGCCCGACGCGGCCAGCGCTGGCCGCCGGGCTGGGGGAGTTTCGTCAACTCAAAAGGAGATTGCTCATGATCAAGCAACAAAAGGTGGCGCGGGCGCTGTCCCGTGCCGGCTTACTGGCGGTTTGCTCGGCGGCGGCGCTGGCGCTGCCGTTCGGGCCCGTTTTCGGACAAGCTTTGCCGCCCGGCGCTGATGGGCCGTCGGCCGAACAGGCCGAGGCCGCCGCCAAAAACGAGCGACAGATCGCCGAGGCGCGGGCCCGCGTCCAGCGCCTTCGCGCCCAATTGCTCGAGGCGCAGAGCCGCCTGACACTTCTGGAACAAGCCGCCGGGCTTCCACCAGACGCGCCGATGGGATTGCCCGGCGGCAGACCGGGAATGAGTATGGGTGGCGCACTGCCTCCGGACGCCGGCCCCCGAATCGGCATTTCCGGCGGCAGCGCCGGCACGTCGGCTGGGGGTGCGACCGCCGACATGGGAAGTGGAGGCTTTGCCGGCGGTGGCTTCGGGGGCGGCGGTGGCTTCGGCGGTGGTGTCGCGGGGTCGGGCGCCGTCACGGGCAGAATTCGCACACCCGAGGATCGGCGTCTCGACCGGCTGGAAAAGCAGCTCCAGGAACTGATGCAGCAGGTTCGCGAACTCAAGGAACAGAAGGGCGGAGAGAACCGCGACCAGCCGCAGGCCGATACCCCACCCGCCGGGGCGAATTCGTCGCTCCCGGCCGCCAGACCCTGATCCCGTCCCACGCCCTCAAGGGCGCAAATCCCGCAGGAATTCAACAAGACGCCCCGGTCCGGCGACCACTACGAGTCGCTGGACTGGGGCGACTGTGTCGCAAATCCTCCCACATTTGCTCACCACGCCCTTCGTCGGCTAAAACTATCCTTCCGGCGGCTCTGCGCCCACGGCTATCCGGCGTGGAGGGTTCGACGTCTACACCAGCAGGAGTAACACACCATGAAACGAACGTTGACCGCGGTCGCGGTATGCGTCGAGGGGCTTGAGTCCCGCAGGATGATGTCGGCGACCGCCGTTGGGTCCTCGATCATCGCCAACGCGACGAAAGTTGTCGGACCCCAATTCAACCCCACAGTCGCCATCGACCAGTCCAACCCGTCGCGGCTTTACATGGTGTCCGATAACGACCTCAAGTCGGTCATCTTCTCCCGCAGCACCAATGGCGGGACAACCTGGACCCCCCAGGTTCTGTTCAACGGGTCCACCCCCTTTCCCCAGGCGGGTGGCACGCCGTCTATCGCGACCGATAAGTATGGCAACGTCTTCCTGGCCTATCCGGTGCTTGCCACCAACGCCGTCGAGGTCCTCCTGAGCTACGACGGCGGCGCCACCTTCCACATCATCAAGACGATCAAGACCCAGAACGGCGTCCCAATCGTCGCCACGGGAAATAACGCCGTCTGGGTGGCCCTCCAGCAGCAGCCCCAGACCGGGGCCACCGGCAGCATCCGCAGCGGCGGCGCCGTCATCTACGGCGCCCAGGTTTTCGGTCTGGGCCGCGTCAAGCCCTTCAAGGCCGGGCCGATCACCGGCGTCCAGTCATTGGTCGATGGTCTGGCCGTCGGGCCCGCCGGCCAGGTCAGCGCCGTCTACACCTTTACCAGCGACGTCGGACCCCAGCAGATTTACGTCTCCACCGATCCCGACGGCCTCGGTCCTAAAGGTTTCGGGCCGCCCAACACGCAGGTCACCACGCAGGTTGGCAACGTGGACGTGATCACCGGCCAATCCACCGCCGGCATCACCCCCTCTCCCAGCATCGCCTACGACCTCAGCGCCGACCCCTTCACCGGCCGGCTCTACATGGCCTACGTCGACGCCCCCAGCCCCGAGAGTTCCGGCACCGTCATCGAGCTTCGCTTTTCCGACAACAACGGGACCACTTGGAGCGCTCCGGTGCAGGTCAATGACGACGCCAGCGGCAACAGTCACTTTGCCCCGCACATCGCCGTCGACCCGGTGACCGGCGCGGTGGCAATCACCTGGTATGATGCACGCAACGATAACGGCCTGCCTCCCACTGGCGGGACCAACGCCTTCTCCAACGACGATTTCCAGGTCTACGGCGCTGTTGGTACACCAACGCCGACCGGCGTCAGCTTCTCGTCGAATTTCGTCGTGCAGCCGGCTTTCTCCAATCCCAACGACGTCATCACCTCCGCCGGCGCTGCGTTGCCCCTGGCCAGCCTCGCCCAGTTCGGCAGCCAGACCGGCGCCACCTTCTACAACAGCCAGCTCTTTTCCGCTTGGGCGGACAACTCCAACAGCACCGCCGACAACGCCGACGGCACGCTCGCCCAGCCCGACGTTTACGTTGGACTCACCGCCATCCAGGTGACCGGCTCGACGACTGGCACATTCCTCGGTTCGTTCGGCGACACCAACGGCAAGCTCACCTACACCACTGCCGCCGGGTCCAAGGTCACTTTCCAGCTTCACGGCGGCCAGGGCTTTGCCGTCCTGAACGGATCCAATCTCTCCGTTCACCTCAGCGGCACCAGCGCCTCGTCTTCACTCAGCATCACCGCCACCGGAGGCTCCGCCCGGCCCACGCTGGGCAACTCCCTGATCAACGGGCCGATCGGCACCATCAGCGCGCCCAACGTCGACCTGGCCGGCACCTTCTCCGTGCAAGGCACCGCCTCCCACGTCACGCTCGGCAACGTGCTCAGCGGAACCTTCGCCGCCACCGGCGCTATTGGAAACATGACCATCGCCAGCCTCTCCAATGGCAACGTTCTCAGCGGCGCCAACCCCGGCGCCGACGGCGTCTTTGCCGGCATATCCGACGTCGACGATTCCTTTGCCGCAGGCTCCATCGACAACGTCGACGTCCGCGGCGCCATATCCGGAATGTCGGTGATCGGGGCCGGTGTCAACCCGGTCGACGGAATTTTCGGCAACGGCAACGACCAGATCGTCGGCGGAAGCGCCAGCCTCATCAAGAAGATCGTCGCCGCCAGCGCCGCTTCCACCGCCCGCTTTGAGGCCGGCGCCTTCGGCACCGCGAGCCTGCCCGCCAAGGTCGACCCCGCCACCGATCCGCGGTTCGTGAGCTGACGGAGAGCCTCTAACGCCCGACGTCGGCGCGGCGCGCAGTGGAACATCTCGAGATTTCGAGCGGCTTGAGAATTCATCGCCGCTTCCCGCGCCGCGGGGAGGCATGATGTCGGACAGATGAGACAGCAACCGTCTGGGCTGATGGCGGCTTGCTCGCGATCGCGGGCATCAGGGCGCTCGTTTTCCCTTGCGGCGAAGCTGAACCGCCCGGCGCCTGCGCCCCCGACGAAGCGGGCGACGTCTGGCTGCCCAGGTTCGTATTCAGCGTGAACAGCAGGGCCTGAAGGTCCGCACTGTTCACCTGCCCGTCATAGTTGAAGTCCCCCTGGTCCCAGGAACCGGTGCGATTGAGGAACGCCAGCAGGATCTGGAGATCGGCGCTGTTGACCTGGTGGTCGAGATTGGCGTCGCCGTAAAGCGTGTAGGTGAGCTCGATCGTGTTGGGAGTCGTATTCACGCCTTGCCCGTCGGCGAAGTCGGCGTAGCCGATGGCGGTGTTGTGATTCGGATTGGCCTGCGCCGCGGCGGAGGTGATCACGCCGGTCGTTGCGGTGGGCGTGCCGTTCCAAGCGCCGCTGTGATAGCCGGCCTGGAGGTAGGATTTGATCGCCGAGATGGGGTCGGAAGCTGGATTGGCGTAGCTGATATAGACCGTGCTCTTGCCGATTTCGAGAGTCGTGTCGGCCAGCGGGTTGGTTCCGCTCAGCCCGTTGAGGGTGAAGTTGCCCTTCAGGTGCAGGGTGCCGGGAAGCGGGTTGCCGTTGTTGTAGCTCAGGGTGATGACGTCGTTGCCGCCATTGCCGAGGATGGTGAGGCCGGCCGGGTCGATACCCGAAAGCTGGCCGCCACTGGCGCCGTTGAGCGTCCAATCGACGTGAACGCCATCAGGGTCCCGGAAGAGCGTGATCCCGTCGACGGCTGGCGTCCCGTTGATCATATCCGAATTGGGCACGAGCAGAATCTCCGAAGTCGTTACAACGTTGCCGGCGTCGGATCCCTGAACGATCGTCTGATTCGGATCGATTTCAAGCGTGATCGTGTAAAGGCCGGGTGCCAGTCCGGTCGTATTGAGTGCGATCTGGGCCAGTTGAGAGGAGAGGCCGGTGACGCTGACGGTCCCGCCGCCGATGACGAAGCTTGGCCCGCCGGATGTGAGCGACGCCAGCACAACCAACGGCACGGATGTGGCATCGCCGATGCCGCTGTTGATCACCGTGGCGTTCAGGGTCAGCGGAGAGCCGGCAACGCTTCCCGGGTTGCTCATTGCCAAGGTCGCGGTGAGGGTCGGCAATCCCACGATAGTCAAATCGGCGGTTCCGACGTTATTGGTCGGGTTGATGTCCTGAGCGAACGCGGAGCTGTCGATTGAGGCGACAAAAAGATCATCACCGGCCAGTGCGGTTACGGTGAAAACTTCCTGAACCGACGCGCCAGGGGCGAGCGTGGCGATGACGATTTGTCCTAGGCTGGTGAGCGGTCCGCCGTTTCGGCTGACCTGCAAGTCAACCGGAACGTTGCTGACGGCTCCACCGGACAGGTCCAGGTTGGTGACGTTGACGGTTACTTGCACGTTGTTGGAGTTGCCGGAATTCAAGAGAGTCGCCGTCACTGGCGCGCCCTGGGCGGCGGCGATGGCCGGGTCACCCCGGTAATCCAGCTCGTAGCGCGCTTCGTTGTTGTTCTCGTTCGATTCCATCAAAGCGCCGCCCGAATCGACGACCATGGTGTAGACATCGTCTGCGGCGGCGGAAGGGATCGTGACGGGAAAGTTCAGCAGCGTGCTGGTGTTGGCGGCCAGTCCGTTCGTGAAGTTCTGGGTCGCGAGCACCGTCAGGCCCAGTTGCGGCGAGAGCGGGTCGCCCTGATAGAGCGTGACAGTGAACGGACCGGCGGCAAGGTTGCTGTCATTCTGGATAGTGCCCTGAAGCGTCTGTGCGCTGCCTTGCGGCGGCGACTGAACGTCATCGGTGAGCGATGTGGCAACCAGATCGACCAAACCTGTCAGGGTCGTCGTCGAGGTGTTTTCAGTCGTGTTGAATGCCTGGCTGCCGCTGGTCGTGAGTTGCACCGAGTAGCTGTTGGTGCCGGCCAGCACGGTGAACGCCTGCGAGTAACTGTAGCTCGCGCCGGGTTGGAGGTTGATGGTAACTGGCGTGCCGACGACAGTCGCGCCCGTTGTGCCGGGGACGCCGTCATAGGCGGTGATGGTTACGCCTGCGGCGACCAACCCGCGATTGGCGACCACTGCGGTCCCGGTGACGGTCGAGCCCGAGGTGGCGACGGCGCCCGATTGAATCCCGAATGACAATCCGCTGGTAAAGGTAAGCTGCGGAAGATCCTGCACGCTGCTGGAGAAGACTCCCGACGCCAGCGGCGTGCCGACCTGCGGGTCGCTGGTGGTTCCCTGCGATGAGCCGCCATAGGGAATTGTGTTGTCGTAGAGGACCTGTACCGTGCCGCTGCCGTCGACGGCGATCGACGGTTTGGTCGCGAGGTTCGGATCGTCGCTGAGCTGAGTCGGCCCGCTTTCAACGCCGTTCAAAACGGTCGCCTCTTCGATCTGATCGCTCTGGCCGTCCGACTGCTGCCAATAGACGACCATGGCGCCGCTTGGAGCGCTGGCCGTGTGCAATCCGGAGAAGTTTGCGTTGGATGCGAGCTGAACCACGGGCTGCGATGAGCCGAACGTCGCGGTCGTCGCAATCCGGTTGAATAGGGTCGTGGAAAGCGTTCCATCGGCGTTCACGACCGAATACGAGAAGACGACGTCGACGCGGCCGGTCCCATCGCTGCCGATCGCGACGTTGTTGAACGTGCCGCCGGCGGGCAGGCCGGGGAGCTGGAGCTGGGCCGGCGCCGACCATCCGCTTCCGGAGTTCACGCTGTACATCAACTGAGTCGATGTGCCGCTGCCGCGGAGCCAGACGACGTACTTGTTTCCCGAGGCGTCGACGAACGCCGCCGGGGAAGTGTCGGCGATGCCATCGCCCGCCGTGCCGAGCACCGCAGGCGCGCCGAACGAATGGGTCGAGGGGTTCCAGATGCTGACCTCGACGTCGTCTGAATTGGCGTCGAAGGTGCCGCTCGAATTCATCGGCGTGCTGTCGGTGTTGTGCACATACGCCAGCACTCCGGCGCCGCTGGAATTGAACGCCACCTGCGGCTCGTAATCGTAAAGGCTGTCGTTGGTCAAAGCGGTTTCGCTGCTCCAGCTCGTTCCGTTGTAATAGCGGTAGGCGATTTCTTCGGAATCGAATCGCTGATCGACGGTTTGCGTGGCAGGTGAGCCGGGCACTTTGTCGACCTGATAAACCAGGACCGCCGGCGTTCCGCTGCCATCGTGCGAAAGCGCGAGCTGCGGGTTGCTGACGTCGTTGTTCTCCGACAGGTTGCTCATGGCCGACCATGTGCCGCCCGTTCGCGTCGCAACCGAAAGGTTGGCCTCGGGCGCAGTGGAGGTTCCGACGTTGACAAGCTGAACAGACAGTGCCTTGCCGTTCATCACACTGTTGTCGATGACGATCTGCGGACTGGGATCGATCGGGTAGGCGCCGACCAGGGACGAGCCGGTGATGGTAACGATGGTGGGCGGCGGCACGGTGGCTGGCGCGGCGCCGGGACTCTGGCCCGGTGCGATGAACGCGCCCGGCGCCATCGACGGTGGGTCGGTCAGGAAAATGCCGTGCGACACGGTGTTGACGATATTGCCCAGGTCATCACTCCAGTTGTAGGTCCAGACGTTTCCGATGATCGCCACCGAGGCCGCCAGGCCGACAGTCAGCTTCGCGTCGATATCGAAGGCCAGGTTGTTCAGGGCGTCGGATGGCGAGAAAACCGCGTCCGGATTGCTGTTATCCAGGCCGGCAATGAAATCCAGCTCGAGCCCGACGGTTCCGCTGAGCGAAGCTACATCGAGCCCCGCCACCTGGACCTGCCCGGAGACGGTCGCCGAAGCGGTGACCGACGGCTCAATGAACGTCGGAGACATCACGCCCAGCGAGTCGAAATAGGCGGTTGCACTGGTGGCGTCGGTCGGATCGGTTCCGAGTTTGACCCCGGCGCTGAGCGTAGCGCCGAACTGGAACTTGATGCCGGCGCTGACGTCTGCCACGCCCGGAATACCCAGAGTGAACAGCGGAATGAGCGGTGACTTGATCTGGAAGAGCTGGAGCTTGCTGATCTGCAAAGTCACTGAAGCCGAGCCGGGCAAAAGCGTCGCTCCCGACAGAATCATGTTCGAGTTGAACTTGACGGTATTGTTGGCGTCGGCCGGGGTGTAATGCTTGTCGAAGAGGTTGTCGTTGAAGGCGCTGATGCTGACTTCACCGGAGACATTGAGCGGCACCCCGACGCTTGGGTTGAGTCCGCCAGTGCCGTTGGCGTCGATCGCCACAAGGAATGCGACCGGCTCCGTGCCGATGGCCGGCGCCTGCACCCCAAGCAGCGTGTTCAGCGAGGCGCTGTAGCTGATGATGGCGTCCTGGAAGGCGTAAGTAAACTGGTAGTTGGTTTTGGAGAAAGTGATGGTCCCACCCGCGCCCGTGTTGCCGGCGGTGGGAATTCCTCCGGTCAGGTAGCTGGGCGGCTGAATCACGTCCAGGTTCACGGGCGTCGTGGGAGATGCGAGCCCGAATATGTCGATGGCCGCGAACTTGATCAGGTTCGGATTGCTGGCGGAGGTCGGCATCAATTGACCAAAATCAATCGGGAAGTCTGCGGTGACCTCGTCTGCAAAGCCAGTGAAAATCTGGGCATCGTAGATGATCGCCGGATTGTTGACGCCCGGCGGGCCGACGACGGACAGCTCGTAGAGATTTCCCGCGCCACTGTCGGATGCCCGGACCTCGATCGTCGATGTTTGACCGGTGACACCCGAGATATATCGGCCCCAGGTGACGCCGCCGGTGCTCAGCGCCGCGGAGCCTTCACCGCTCATGTTCGTATCGAGCTGCTGAATGTTTGCCGACGGAGTCGCGTGGTCGACCGAACTCAGCGCCGTGCTTTGGGTGTTGTTGGCTTTGCTCAACTCCATCACGGTGTCGTTTGGATCGGCAGTGACGGTCACGACGTCGGTGAGGGCGTCCGGTGTCCAGTCGAACGAGATCGGATAGGTGGCGAACGGCGCCAGCGGGAAGAGCAGCCGGCTGCTGCTGACGCTGCCCGTTTGAAGCAGTAGAGTCGACGGCGGCGCCGCCGTATAGGACTCGTTGATGATCGACGATGTGACGCGGGTCTTTCCGCGGTCGGCGGCAAGCGTGATCGGCTGCACGCTGTAATCGGGCAGGCCGCTGGTGATAATCGGAACGCTGACGCCGAAGTACGCGGGTATCTCGTAGCCGTTCAAATCGGCTTCGACGTAGTAGACCGCCCCGGGAACGGGTGTGTCGGTGGAGACCAGCGTGAAGCCATCCTGGAACGGCGAGGATCCAGAATTGCGAATTGCCCAAACCGCGAACCCGACGTTCGTAAACACTCCATTCACATCGCGATAGAGGAATAGATTGATATTGCCGTAGCCCGTCTCCGAAGAGGGAGGAACGTTATTCGCCGTGTCGGCGATGAAGACGCTGATCGGTTGCCCGGTGATGTTGGCCGGGCACGTGAAGCTGTACATGTTGGTCGTGAATCGGCTGTCGAGGAATGTGGGTTCTTCGTCGGTGGCTCCGCCGCTGCTGCTGGCTTCCTGATTGATCGTGGTTTCCTCGGCGACGGTGTTGTTGCCCGTCGTCGGGTTGACGGTCAGCACTCCGGCCTGGAATGCCGGGAACGTGCCGGTAAACGTACAGCTTGCGTGAGCGAGAAAGGAGAAGCTGGTCGAGCTGGAGCCGACGACGAAATAGGTCCCGGGCAGCAAATTGGCGTTGATGGTATAGAGTCCGTTTGCATCCGTTTTATTTTGTGAATCGAGCAGCACACCATTGCTTGCATAAGTCGTAGTGAACTGATTGACCACTGTCGCGTGCTCTCCGCTCTGGTAGAGCCCCAGGGTGGTGCCCACTGCCGAGCTGGGGAACTGCATGTGAATGACCACCGGTCCGGCGGTGGAGATGCTGAAGTCCGCCGTGTCGCTTGTACCGATTAAGGACAGCCCATCGGTAAAGGCGCCGTTGGGAGCAGGATCGATGCGGCTGATCGCCGAGTTGAAACCGTTGGCCAACGGATAGTTGGTCGGAGTTGAGGATGCGATCGGGCTCACCGAGGCCCGTCCGATCGTCAAATCGCTGACTAGCAGGCCGCCCGCCGGGAACGTTCCCGATGTGACGCCAACAGTCAGGTTAAATGACCCTCCTGGGCTTAACGGCGCGATGGGAAGTCCGATGCTCTGGTTGCCCAGAACGATGGTTGCGGTTCCTGACGAATTGAACGTTCCGGTGCCGAAGTCGAGGGATTGACCTGCGATAATTCCGTGCGGCGGGTTAGAGATGTCGGCGGAGAAGGCCTGACCGGAAGCGCCGCCTGACACCGTCAAAGTTGCAGCACCAGTTCCAACGTCGACCGGCGCGCGAATCGAGAAGGTCTCATTGTTCGATGTGGCCGTCACCTCATAAGCCGCCGGGTTCAAGTCGGCCAGGCCGGAGCTAGGTGCGAACGGCATGACCGCCGCCGGCACACCGGTGCCCGGCCCCGTGGTTGTTGTCGGAACGGCAGTAACCGAGATGTTGAAATGCCCTTGCGTTCCCTGTTCGTTCATCACCACCGCATAGATCGGCGCGATCCCTAGAGCGATCTCGTTGATGAAGACAGTCGGCATGTCGTTAACATTGATGTCGATGATCCGCGCATCGATTGATGACCGATCGCCAGGGTAGTAATCAAAATTGACGGAAGTGCCCGGAAGCAGAATGTAGGTATTCGGCGTGCTCGAGCTGGGATTCTGGTAAAAGAGGGCGAAGTTCGTGTTGATGTTCGGATCCAGGTCCGTCGTCGTGACTTGGATCCCCGTGGGCCAAGGGATAGGGTTAGACGGGGGCGAAATCTCGTATACCTGGATCGAGCCAGCGCCGTTGGTGGGGTTGTACGGCGTGCTGGAGGTGAAGTCTCCGACGACGCCGGTCGGACCCAGCGGAACCACCGTCGGCACCAGATTCTGCGGAAAGTAATTCTGCCCGGACACCGGCGAGGAGCTGAACGGAAGGAACGATTGTTCCGTGACGAGGTACGGCCGCGGATCGGTGGTGTTGACCGTCATCGACAGGCCGTATTTCCCGCTACCCAGATTCGAGCCGGCCACCGGAGTCACTTCAAAACGCAACGATTCGCCGGGCGTGATGCTCGATAGGGGAATGGTCAACGGTTGACCGGCGGTATTGGTGCCGCTGGTGATCAGCGTGTTGGTGCCGCTCAGAATCGAAACGGTCACGTGCAATGGCCCACCCGTATCGACCGGGGTAAACGTGAGGCTCGTGCTGGTGTTGGTCAGATCGAACGGAAGCTGAGTTGAATAGAGATCGATCTCCTGTTGAGTCGTCAGCGCGACGCCGGTCAGCAGCAGGCTGGATTGAAAACCTTGCGACGGCGCCGGTTGTCCCGGCAGCGCGTTGGGCACGAACGCTAATCCGATTCCGCTTGGCAGCGGTCCTGAAACGGTAAGTTGCACGGTGCCTGAGCCGCTGAAATTCACTGGCAATGCCGCGATCGCGTGCAGAACATTGCCGGTCGAGTTGTCGGAGACTGAAGCAAACCCGCTGGCGTTGGATTGCGCCGATTCTGCCAGCCGCAGCACGCCACCGTTCTGAACGTAGTGCAGCAGGATGGCCGTCGCTCCGCCACCGGTCTGAACGCTGTAGGTGCTTGCCGCGGCACCGGCGGGAAGGTCGGGCTGATAGTATTGCACGCCTGCCAGGACACCGGTTGTCGTCGGAAGCGCCGATGTCGTCACCCCACCCAACGCGAGGTTCATCGTAACGTTGGTCAGTTGATTGATCGTGATCTGCTGCGGCACCGTCAGCGCCACGTATTTGAACGTCGCGGTTCCAGTGCCGCTGGTGCTGGTGAGCATCACGTCATACGGCCCGGGATTCCCGAGCTGGTTGAGCACGATCTGGAGCGGCTGCCCTGCGCCCGCGGCAGTGAACGTCTGAGCTGATTGGGACGGCCCGATGACCGTGGCTTGAACGACCAGATTCGATCCGCTGGCCGGGGCGATCTGCATCGCCAGGAAACTGCTTCCGCCGATCGGCGAAAGCTGAAAGAAGCTCGCGCCCGCCGAGGCGGCGAGGTTCAGGCCGGTCGTCTGACCGAGCGTCGAGGTGACCGCGATCGGCGTCGGTGTGTAGCTTTCCGAGGTGGTCAGCGTGAACGTGTCGTTCACGCCAGCCTGCGCATCGGGGCCGACCAGCAGGTAATAGGTCGTGCCGGCAGTGACCGGGAAGGACGCCGACGCATCGGCGCCGGCGGTGGTCGAACTTGAAACGGCAATCAGCGAAGTTCCGCCCGGGCCGTATATGCTCAGCAGCGGCTTGGATGCCGCCGGGGCATAGTCCACGTTCATCGTTCCTGTGAACTGCGCCGTCACGGAATAGAGTTGTGCCGCCGACCCGGTGATGCTGCTGCTTACCGTTCCCCCCACGGTTCCGACCGCCGTGATTGATTGGGGAACCGAGCCGACGACGGTCGCGATGTTTGTGGCCGGGGCACTCAGCAGGTTGCCTGTGCTGAGAGTGATGGTGACGGGTTCAGCGGCGGCGGAGAAACCCAGCGGCGCAACCGCCAGCACGTAGTTGCCGTCAGTCACGTCCGTGCCGGCTGCGGGCGTCACCGGAATTGTGCCCGGGCCGCCGGGGGTCGTGGTCGTTGATGCGACCACAGTCCAGGTTGGCGTACTGCCGAAGCCGCCGATCGTGAACCGGGGCAACTGAAAGAGCGTCGCATCGACGGACGCGTCCGGTCCCGCCGCCGCCAGCGAGATCGAACCCGACGTGCCGGCATCCAGAAAGTTAATGGGAAAGTATCGAACGCTGGTCGACGAGGTAAACGCGTTCGGAGCCGCATTGGTTGTCAGCGATCCGGTCCCGAACGACGGGTTGAGCGTGATGCCGCTGCCCTGGGCCTGCGGACCGGGGTTGATGTTGAGGGTCACTGCCTGCGCGGTCGCACCGCTCAGCTTCAGGCCGAAGAACTCGATCTCATACTGCTGCCCCGATTGCAGCGCGACGGAGAACGACTCGTCGGCGTCGTTACCTACGTCGGCATCCTGGAGTTGGAGGCGGTTTCCGCTGGCGTCGTACAGCGCCATGGCTGCGTCCGCTGACGTCACGCCCGAGGGCACGGACGTAGAGAACTGCGTCGGTTGCCCGGCGGCGGCGTTGTTCACCGCGAAGCGGAAGGCGGAGGACGTCGCGGAAGTGGTCGACGCCGTCGTCAACGAATAGCTGTTGTTGCCGGGGGCCAGCAGAGTCTGAGCGACGCTGGAAGGTGTGATCGTGGTCGGGATCTGGTTGTCCAGCGTCGCAGTCAGGAGCAGCCGCCGCTCCATCAACTCGCAAACCGCCCGGATCTTTGCCCGCTTGGCGGCCCTGGTCTGGTATTTCCCCGAAATGTCCTTCGCCCGCAACCGCCCCGCCGTGCGTGAGTCCATCGTCGCCTCCCGACCTGCAAATCCCCGAGCTTCAAAGCGACAGATCTGTCGGCGGTGCGCCAAAAAAAATCCGCTATCAAGCGGTTGGGTGCGCGCTGGTGTCATCTGCCAGAGATGGAAGCGCCGCAAGTCGGTGCCTGATCAAGGATTGCTTTCGACGAGGCGCATCATTAGGATAGGTTACTTCACCTTTCCGGTTCAGGAAGTTCGTTGCGATATGCGGCAGGGAGCGAACCGTCACGAGAGTGATCGAGACGCGATTCTGGTCTGTCCCATGGAACAGGCCGCGAAGGGCGCTCCAGCTTCGACCGCCGATTTGTTTCCCCTGGTTTATGAATCGCTGAAGGAATTGGCGCGCAAGCGGATGTCTCTGGAGCGCTGCGGGCACACCCTTCAGGCGACCGCGCTGGTTCACGAGGCGTACCTTCGTCTTGCCCGCAAGAGGAACATTTGCTGGTCGAACCGCGCCCATTTTTTCCACGCCGCCGCGGAAGCCATGCGCCAGATTCTGATCGAACACGCCCGCACCCGTGGGCGCGTGAAGCGAGGCGGCGGCTCCAAGCCGTTGCCGATCCACCTTCTTGACCTGGCCGACCGATGCGATTGCGAGGAAGTCCTGGCCCTGGACGAGGCAATTCAGCGCCTGGAGGAGCATACGCCCGACATTGCCGCCGTCGTGCGGTTCCGCTTTTTCGCCGGGCTATCCGTCGCGGAAACCGCCGATTCGCTGGGAATGGGCCGACGTTCCGTCGATCGTGCCTGGAGCTACGCCCGCGTATGGCTCTACCGCGAGTTGTACGGCAACGGAGCAAAGGCCGGTTCGTGATCGTTTTGATAACCCCATTGCCCTCGAGCGAATCCACATGGGTAAGCCGCCGAGCACCAGGGTCATGGAGATCTTCAACGAGGCGGCCACGCGGGCGCCGGGGGAATCCAGCGCTTATCTGGAAAGGGTCTGCGATGGCAACCAGGAGCTTCGCGGCGAGGTCGAATCGCTCCTCTCGATGAGTCGACAGTCAGCCGACTTTCTGCGCTGTCCGACGTCCGGGGGGCTGGAATCGCACACGCTGTCAGGTGCTGCGGTGCATGACATCGAATCCGTCGAATGCGACGGCATCATGGGCGGCCGCTACAGCATCATCGAGCGGCTCGGAGAGGGAGGCTGGGGGGTCGTCTACCGGGCTCGCCAGAACCACCCGATCCGCCGGGAAGTCGCATTGAAGATCGCAAAGCTGGGGACCGACAGCCGGCCGATCATCGCCCGCTTTGAATCAGAACGGCAGGCAATGGCGATGATGGATCATCCGAACATCGCCAGGATTTTCGACGCCGGCACCACCGACGATGGCCGGCCCTGCTTTGCCATGGAGCTGCTCTGGGGGCTGCCGATCACCGAATACTGCGATGCCCGGCGACTTCCCGTCCCGCGCCGCCTCGAACTCTTCGCCCTCGTTTGCCAGGCCGTGCAGCATGCCCATCAAAAGGGGATCATCCATCGCGACCTCAAGCCCTCCAATATCCTGGTCGCAATGGTGGACGGGGCGCCGGCGCCGAAAGTGATCGATTTCGGAATCGCCAAGGCCGTTGACGCGACCCTCGCCGGGCTCGAGCCCACGGGGGAGCCGCGATTTTTCCTGGGCACCCCCCCGTACATGTCGCCGGAGCAGTTGGGGTATGGCAAGGCCGACATCGACACCCGCAGCGACATCTACTCGCTGGGCGTGTTGCTTTATGAGCTGCTCGTCGGGAGCCCCCCACAAGGTCGGCCGACCGTCGGTGAGGCGACCTCCGCGGAGTCGCGACGGACGGTCGCGCAACAGGAGCCGCCGAGGCTCCGTGACTGGCTCTGGATCAACGCGGCCGCCTCGCCGGAAGTGGCCCGTTGCCGCGGGGTCGGCGGACGGACGCTCGCCCGCGTCGTCTGTGGAGAATTGCAGTGGGTGGTCGAGCGGGCGATGGCCCGGGACCGCTCGCAGCGGTATGAAACTGTGGCCGCCCTGCGTGACGACGTGCTGCGCTATCTGGCCAACGAACCGCTGCTGGCCGCGCCCCCGAACTCGCTGTACCGAATGCGCAAGTTTGCACGGCGCCGCCGTGGTCCTTTGCTCGCGGCCTTTGCGCTGGTGGTCGCGCTCATGCTCGGCCTGGGCGGCACCATCCTAGGGCTCGTCCGCGCCCAACACGACCGTCAACGAGCGGAGATTTCGCTCGCCCAGGCCGAGCAGATGAGCAATTTCCTTGCCGAGATGCTGAACTCCGCCGACCCTGACCGGGCCCGGGGCAAGAAAGTGCTGGTCAGCGACATTCTCGATCGCACCAGCCGCGACCTCGATCGAGGCTCCTTGAAGGACCAGCCGCTCGTCGAGGCGGGCATCCGGATGACCCTGGGCCGCTCGTACGATTCGCTGGGCTTGTTCCCTCAATCCGAAGCCCAGGTCCGAAAGGCGATGGAAATCCGCCAGCGCGTTCTGGGCGACAACAACCGCGAAACCGCCCAGAGCATGATTGCCGTCGCCTGGGCGCTGCATATGCGTCCGGACGAGGATGCCGCCGATGAACTGACGCGCAAAGCACTTGCCATCGAGCAGAAGCTTCTGGGCGAGCGCCATCGCGACGTGGTATCCGCTCTGATCAATCTGGGCGAAATCCTGCGCGCCAAAGGCGATCACGCCGGCGCCGTTGCCGCAGAGCGACGTGCCGCCGACTTGAGCGCCCAAATCCCTGCGGGTCAGGGGCTGCGGTCGATCGCCCTGACCGATCTGGCCGTGGCAGAAATGAGCCGCGGAAATTTCAATTCCGCCGAGCCTCTGCTCCGCGAGGCGATTGCGATCGACAGGCAATTGCACGGGGACCGCTACCGCAACGTGCCGCGCAACCTGAGCAATCTGGCGGCCATCCGCAAGGAGCGCGGCGACCTGAAGGGCGCAAAGGAACTCTGGATCGAAGCCCTGGGCTTGCAGCGACAGATCCTGCCCCCCGATCACCCCGACATCGCCTGGACGCTGCGATTGCTCGGAAACATCGAGCGCGCGCAGGGCGACCTGAGCGGCGGCGAGTCCGATCTGCGTCGTTCTCTGGAAATGGAAAAACGCGTTTTCGGTCCCAGCCACCCGATGGTCGCCATTCTGTTAGGGGACCTCGCTCCGCTGCTTCGCGACGAAGGACGCCGCGACGAGGCGGCATCGCTGAGCAGGGAGGCCCTGGAAATTCAACTGGCGCACGACACCAAATCACTGGCAGATCATCCGAACGGTTCGACACGCCGCGGCACGATTGTCCAGTTGCACCTGCGACTCGGCGAATTCGCGCAGGCGCAGAGCGATCTGGACGAAGCGATGCGGGCCGAACCGCGAAGGCTGTCCTGGGCGACCCAGCAGGCCTGCACCTGCCTGCTCGAAGGGGATGCCGCAGGCTATCACGATGTCTGCCGCCGGATTTTGAATCGCGAGTTTGACCTTTCCGACGCCAGCTCGGTCGCCAGGGCGATTGAGGTCTGTCTTTTGGAGAAACCTGCCGAGACCAACATGCCCCGGATCGCGGACCTGACGATGTTGGCCGCGCCTGCCCGCGATGTCGCAACCGCGCCGCTCACAGCGATCGGCCGTGGTCTGTTCGCGTTTCGTGCCGGGCGTTTCCCTGACGCTGCCGAAGCCTTTGTCAGAATTCGGACCGCAGTGGAAACCGACTCCGACCGAGCCGCTGTCGGCTTCTATCTGGCGATCGCTCTGCGGGAAATGGGCAAAGGCGCCGAGTCGGCAGCCGCCTTGAGCGCGGCCGAAGCCGATTTCCTGCGTCTTCCTCGAGTCGACGACGGCGACATCGGACCCGACACCGACCAGTGGATGATTTGCCAGATCGCACGCCGCGAGGCCCACCACGCTCTCGCGCTCGACGTCGCCACGACACGCCCAGTTCAGTAACACGGCGGGCGATGCGTGAGCTCGCCGAAGAGCCCGGTTTCAAACGACTCCCCGGACTGAATTCCGCGGCAAAGTTACCGAGGTCGATCAATGGTATTTGCGTGTTCGCCGGCCAGTGGATTGAGGGTGCGGCGCTGCCGGTATGACCGGGGTCCTGAGCGGGGTTGTGGACGTGATTGTTGGCGCTGTTGCCGCCGTTGCGGTCGACCCGGGTTGGGGCGCGCCTGATGCCGCTTGCATCATGAGCGGCGTCGCCTGGTTCCCCAGACTCGTGTTCAGCGTGAACAACAGCGACTGAAGGTCCGCGCTGTTGACCTGCCCGTCGTAGTTGAAATCGCCTTGGTCCCAGGAACCGGGGCGGTTGAGGGAGGCAAGGAGGATCTGGAGATCGGCGCTATTCACCTGCCCGTCGAGATTGGCGTCGCCGTATAGCGTGTATTTCAGCTCGATCGTGTTCGGCGTCGTGTTCACGCCCTGGCCATCCGCCGAGTCGGCGTAGCCGATGGCGGTGTTGTGATTCGGATTGCCCTGCGCCGTGGCGGAGGTGATCGCGCCGGTGGTCGCAGCTGGCGTGCCGTTCCACGCGCCGTTGTTGTAGCCGACCGCGAGGTACGAGCGGATCGTTGCCACCGGGTCGGAACCACTTAGGTAGTGGACCAGCATAACGTTATTAGCAAGATCAAAGGTTCCGCCGTTGGTCAGACTGAAACTGTTAGTCGAGAGCAGGTCGCCGCCGTTCGCGGATAGATTTACTCGGGCGTTCGCAACGCTCAGGCCGGAAAGGTTTTGACCTGAATTCAGATTCACGACCGTGTTGCTCCCGGTGGCGGAGAGATTGATCGCGCCCAAGTCGCCGCTAACGTTAAAAGTCCCCGCGGACAAACTGAGTGAGCTGATGCCGGAATACTTGACAGAAAGGCTGCCAAAAGTCAGGTCGCCCGGGACGACACTCAGAGTGCTGGCGGTACCCGACGCGGAGACTGACAACATGTCGCCGGCGACACCAGCGAAGGTGATTGCCGTGCCGTCGGTAATCGTCCCAGGGCCTGCATAGCTGACGTCGACCAAGTCGTTGGCAGCGGCTCCGTTGATCGTGATGTTGCTGCTGGCGCCGTCGACCGTCACAGATGCCGCAGTCGTTTCATTGATGATGGTGGGGCCCGGCGTGGCGTCGATCTCCAGCGACGGGCTGGTGCCGCCCACATCCACCGTGAGCGAGCTGACCGGACCATAATTCACCCTCCCGTTGTTTTGGAAGCCTCCAGCGGAGCTGTCAGCGATGACTCCCGAGTAGCCGCTTGTGTCATCGAGTGTCAAATTGGTGAGGCCGCCGTTGCTCCCCACGCTGATCGCGCCGTCGTTACCCGCGATTGGAACAGTGATGCTGTTGGTGCCCCCTCCGCCGTCGACGCTCGCAAACTCGTTTTGGAACGTGCCCCCCATGTTCATGGTATCATTGCCCGCGCCGCCTACAACGGTGATGTCGGGCCAGCCAAAGAATCTGCCCGTATAACTGCTGCCTGCTTTCGGGCCCAAGACGGTCATTTGCTTAGGGGGATTGTCTTCCGAAAATGACCCCGGCGATAGGCCCGATATGGAGCCGCTGTCGAGATCGACGGTTCGAGCCGTTGTGTCAGCCGAATCATCGATCCGATAGGTAGAGGTGGAGGATAAATCGATCAGGTTGACGTTGGCTTTGATCCCAGATGTCAGTCCCTGATTTCCGACGTTGATGGTCGCGGCGGTGCCCAAGTTCTCCAGGGTGGTGGCAACCGAATTTGCGAGCACATTGATCGAACTGTTGCTGCCACTACTGGTGGAGAGGTTTAGAGATCCCAAGCCGGCCGCTACGAGGGTTGTGTTGAGAGTGAAGCTGTCATTTCCACCGCCACCGGCGATGGTCACGTTTGTCTTGTTGGCAAAGTTCACCAATTCGAAGGTGGACGGGCTACCGCTATTGACCTGCGTCGTCTGAAATCCTGCGACGACCGGGCCATCGACGATGTTGATTGTATCCGGCCCTGATGTTCCGGTTACTGTGAAATTCGTCGCAGCGGTTGTGTCGGATATCGGACTGAGGTTAGTGTACGAGATGGTCGAGGCTCCAAGCCTGATAAGGCCGCTGTGCGGACCAGAAGCCGAGAAGCTTTCGTGCGATTCTGTGTTGCCCTGAACGCTCAGGGAGTTGAACCCACCATGTCCGCCGTTGTAGGCGATCGGTAAGTCAAGCGCGCCATTCGAGTAGTCGATTGTGAGACATGTGTCGCGGCCAGCCGCGCCATCAATTTCGACGCTGGCGGTCTGGTCTGCGGCTTGCGACGCAACAACCTGAGCGCCGTCGACGATCTCCAACTGTGACACCGACCTTATTAACGTGATTTGGTCCGGCGCGACTCCGGCCGGCGCGGCATAGAGCAGGGTCGTGGCGAGTAGCCGCCGCCGCTCCAGCCGTTCCGTTGTGAAAACGTAACCGCGATCCGTTGCGAGCAACGCGAATCGATGCGCAATCGACTGTGGTGATTTTCCCACCGTAAGTCTCCCCGTGCATAAGTGTGATGGGGATGATGCCAAGTCGGCGTGACGGTTGCAATCCGGAAAATTCTTGCTGCGCCTCCTTCCACGGATGGGATAAGCCGATCCGCTTCGCATCCGCGGCGGTCTGGGCAAAGCGATGGGGCGCTCAGATGTTAAGCCCGGCAATGTCTCACGCAAAAATACGATAAATGTCCCGTTTCGCCCAAAACATGGGACATTTTGGTAATCCCGTTCGGCCCGGCGGTCGCTTGCCTGAGTAGATTTCGTAAATTTGCCTTTCCTGTATCAAGGCGGGTGATTGTCCGGGGTTGGGGTGCCG
>Ga0210396_10000979_pt1 | contig 32660 bp, 22 predicted proteins | sample IncBWH17OmetaG_FD_155466 | JGI IMG/M metagenome (GOLD analysis project Ga0210396, IMG submission 155466) | Forest soil microbial communities from Barre Woods Harvard Forest LTER site, Petersham, Massachusetts, United States - Inc-BW-H-17-O ...
TATCGAGTTTCTCCCACCGAAAAAGTGCCGACATGCCCGTTGCCTGCATGATAAGATGAATAAAGCACGGGATCTCCGAGTTTCGCCCAAGTCATCGCCTCCTGGAACGAAACTTGCCTATAAGCTCCTCCTATCACGCCGTTCATGTCTGGCATCGTACAGGTTAAATACTCATTTATCGTATTGGCTTGTCCTCCCAGATACACGTTTTTATAATCTTCATATCCCATCACCTGTAACATAGACTTGATCGTTCTCATATCATTCTGCGTCGCGAAATTGCAAAAAGTGATATGATGTAAATTACCATCATCGTCATAATATGGAATCGGTGCGAGGTTCGGGTTCAATTCATTAAAGTTTTGTGTCGCAGCGAAAGCATTTGTAAAGGCAGCAGGCGTGATCTCATTAACCCCTCCCTGGCTCGGATCCCAGCCCACAAACTTGTAATACTGGAATTCACAGTCCCCTGATAACTGAAATACCGCATTCGAGCCGTCGTCTTTGATACTAGTGATTTTCCCAGTTGCATCCTTGAATATACTGTTCGGCCCGAACGCATTGACATCTGCCGTAGTAGTTGTGCTGACGGAGGCACTTGCCTGACTCTGGTAGACCTCGGCATCTGCCCCGTCTCCGCTGCCGTCACCCGGATCCATACCGTCCGGATCAAGGAAGCGGACCGGATTGTCGAATCCATAATTGTATGGCGAGAACCGCCGCATCTTCTCGGCCATCGGATCGATCCCGCCCCATCTTCCAATCTGTGGATCGTACATCCTCGCTCCATAATCATATGCCTCTAACCCCGTACCATCGGAGAATTCCTGGTTTTGCAGTTCCTTCCCATTGTACCGGTACTTGTTGGCTGGATAATTTGCCTTGATCGCTTTATCGCTGATACCCGCCATCGTCAACCCAAAAGGATAATAATGGTCTTCTTCCAGCAACGGACCTTTGTATGTCTTAACACTCAGATTGTCAAAGAAAACATCCCACCCAGGCGTAGCATTACTGACATAAATATACAAATATCCGCTCTTGGTGATCGGTATTCCCGTAATGGCCAGCGGAGACTGCAATTTCCCGTTAGCCTGCACACCACCCGACGCCACCTGCATGGCCCCACTTTGCGGATAGCTGCTCACATAATTGAACTGATTGTCAAGCAACACCCAATTCAAATAGGCCGCCGGCTTGCCCGGCACCCCCGCTTCCGATCCGCTGTTAAGATAGCTTGTAAGCGCACCCGCCAGCGGCCCGTTCGATGCGCCCAAATCTGTCAATGCCCCGTGTTCGCCGGCCGTCAACGTATAGATACCTGACGCAAGCGAGCTCAATATATCTGTCGCGGTCAGGTTGGGCGGCGTGTTGATGGAAGTGTCCCGGTAATAATATTGCACCCCGATATCTACCTTGTCCCCACTCATTACCTTCAGGATAATAGCCGGTCCCTCTTTTTGTCCATCCAGCGGATTCACCCGCGCCACACTGTCATTGGGATTCGTATAAGTAGTGTCCTGAGGATAACCCGGAACCTGTGAACGAGCATAGCTGGTGGCTGGTAGATTATAGAACAACGCATCTTCTGTACTCCTGTAAGCCGCCTCCATGGTCGCCGCATATTGCGCCGTATCCGTTTCCTGGCTCAGCAGGACTCGAGTATTCCCTAAATGATCCTTTTCATAGAAATCATATTCCCAGGCGTACAACGTATCCCCCGCCAGGTGCTTGTGGAAAGCCCAACGGGCACGCCCCTCCTCCGTTGTAAGAAATTGCAGTGTATCTACACCGCCATTGGGATTGGTGATCGTATCCGATTGTTGGTATTGGAAGGCGCCAAGATAAAGCGTCGTCGTCACATGTTTGTTTAAGCTGTCTGTGGTCCGCTTACTCAATTTTGTACCATCAGCATCATAAGTGTATAATATAGTGCCCTTACCGTTTACGTGGATCGACACCGGCTTATTCAAATAGTCATAAGTAATACTGCCGATGGACTTGTTATTATCTTTGGTAAGGTTTCCATTGGCATCATAGCTATAGTCCGCCGTATCCTTGGTAGTAGGATTATAGTGAAAATCGCCCAATAAGGAATTCTGATCATTGGCCGTATCCGTAACAGCCGCTAACTTATTACTATTGGGCTCGTACCGGTATCCCAGCTGATCGATGGGACTGGACCCGCCGAGTTTAAAACCATTCTGATGCATGGTCAGGATGTTCCCATTGGCATCATAACTGAGATCGCTTACACTGAAATCAATACCTGCATTCTTATCGAAAGTGCTGCCGTCCGCCTGATTGAAATCTGCCGATACCAGCCTGTTCGTATTGTCATATTGAAAATCGTATTTCCGACCCACCCCGTCGCCTGCGCTCTTCCACACCGTCCCGGCAATACTTCCGTTGTAGGTCAGATTCTGGTAGGTAGTGATCCCTACAGCCGAGGCAGGTTTATCATAGCCTAGTTCCATCCCGAAATAATCAGTAGCCGATCCGGCAAGATAATTCTTGTTGATACCCGTGAGCCACCCCTGGATATTATAGTCATAAACCAGGCTATCGAGGTTGTTGCCTAAATATTTGCTTCTCAGCTGGCCCAACTCATTAAATTGCATAGAGCTAATCGATTGGTCCGCTGCAGCCCCATCGATATTCTTCGAAATATTCGTCAGCCGGAATATTGCATCATAAGTCATCTTCGTCAACACCGTGTGTGTTTGTACCGTATTGCCGGCCTTTTGATGCTGCACAAACATCCGTAAAGGCTTACCGGTAAAATTGAATTGCGTGGTGATCACATCCTTGCCCCCCGAATAGTTAATCGCCTGGGTCTGGATCGTCCTGGCATGATCATCATAAAAATCTTCCTCGAATAGATACTGCGTGGAACTGCCCAGCACATTGGTTTTCGTCCCCGTTTTCAGCCCCCTGGCTGTAGTATTTTGCGTGACGGCCACCGCATAGACTGGCGAAGCGCCATAGCCCGTGATAAAATCAGTGCCGTTGCTCGTATTGGAGTTGTCGATAGTGGAGGTCAGCGTCCCCGAACTACCTAACGAGGCATTAGCCCCGCTAACCCAGCTGTAATCATCGTAGAATGTCGCCGACAATAACGTGTAGCTCGTTCCTACGGACAATGAACCCAATGCCCCCATCACGCTGCCACCCGTGATATTTCCATCCCCGCCATTGTTGGCGGCGGTTGCCGTAAAAGGGCCCGTCGAGGTGAAACCCGGAGTCAAGTAGATGGCGGAAGCCAAATAAGTGCCGGTCGTCCCGGCCGAACTCAGTGTAATGGAGGGTGTATAATCTGTAGGAGCGACATCGGTAGGAACAATCGTATTGACGGCCCCTTGCAACTGCGTTTGCGTCATAGAACCACTTACCAAAACCGTCGTATCCGGCCGGTTCAATCCGTCATAAAAGGTACCTATCCATTGCTGCTGGGCTCGTAGATTGCCATCCTGGCTGAATATTTCCCTGTCCCGCTGATCAAAGACCATCCACTCCTCGGCCGCTCCGGGCTTCTTCCTGATGACCATCCGCCCCCGTTGATCGTATTCATACCGGAAACACAACTCGTCCGCCACCGCCTGGGGAATAGACCATGTAGCGGCAGAATTCACAGCCTGTACGGCCTTGGGCGATATAACGAACCGCAGATTATTAAAGTCATCATAAACATAATACGTAGCCTCCCATCCTGCATGCCCCGTCCCCGGAGACGCGTCCATCTCCACCTTTCGCAATATCATCAATCCCTGCATGTCCTTGTACTCTACCAGTTGATGCCCTTGCTGGTCCGTTGTGACCAACTTATAAAGCTGCCCCGTAGCATAAATGCCCGCATCCGTGGGGAGGCTGCCCTGTGGATAGGCGATCCGCCACATGTGAACACTGTCCCCCGTACCATTGAAAAGATATTGGATCTTCGTACCCCTCCCACTGCCCACCCAACTTGCACCGGCCGCATACGTGGCTAGCTGCCTGTTCACGGGCGAGCCCTCGTACTGCACCCATCCCGCATAGTACTGCTCATTGGGAAACTGCGTGGCGTTGAAACTGTTCTGTTCAGTAGCGGCATTTAACTTGAAACCGCCGTCCGTCGTAGAAGAAGTATATGGCAGGTACTGCATGGCCTCCCTCCCGAATTGATCATAAGCCTGCATCGAAACCATATCTTTCCCTAATGGACTCGCCTGCATCAATACCTTCTGTATCGGTCGCCCTAACCCATCATAATACTGGGTCGACTGCTGTACATCCGCCACACTGGTAAGCGCTTCTGCCGCACTTACAGTGGTAATGCCCGGTCTCGACAGATCCCTGGTACGGATAGAATTCAGATCCGTACTGGGCGTTACAACTGTCACCGTCGCCGGGATAGCTGTGTAAATAACATCCGTCCCGCTGGTCACCTGCACCCGGTAATAGGTAGTCGAGCTTAAACTCCCGGGCGCATAGGTCGTACCCGTAGCCCCGCTTATGCCGGTGAAGTTTACCCCATCGGTAGAATATTGCCACAAATAACTATAAGCTCCATTATCTCCCGAGGTATTGGATATCGTCAGCAGCTGTGGAATCGAATTCGCTAAAATAGTTTGCGTCGCGGGTGTGATTCCACCGGCAGATAGCGGAGCTTCCACATTCACAACCATCGGCGCCGAAGTCACATTCGGATCCGGGTTTCCAAACCCATCGACAACCTGCACCTCATAGTACTCCGTGGTGTTCAGCGCGGGCGGAGTATAGGTCGCATTCCCGTTACTAAGCGTTCCTCCGACAACCGTGCCGTAAGGACCACCCACCGTCGGGCTCACGAGCCAGTTAAAGGAATAATTACCATCGCCGCCGGATGTTCCCGTCACCGACAAGGCGCCCGGTACGCTATTGTAATGGATCGTTTGCGATGCCGGGCCGGTGGTTCCCAAAAGCAGCTGAGGATAGACCTTGATTTCCACCGGGGTCGTTGCCCGCACATCCCCATTGCTGTTGCACAACACTTCGTAGTAGGCGGTTGCATAAAGCGCCGGAGGATAATACGTGAGGCCCGTGGCTCCGCTTATCGGTGTATAGGTCCCGTTCACAGTCGCACAAGAAGCCCATTGATAAGAAAAATAGCTGTTGCCTCCCGTCGCCGGCCCACACGAAAGATAATCAGGCGTCTGTCCATAATAGATGGCCGCGGGGGGGCTTATGGTGCCTGGTGCGATATAAGGATAACAAAAGATGGACACCGGATTGCTATATACGGTGGTGCTGCCATTGGACACGGCCACCCGGTAATAGTTCCTCCCAGCCTCCCCGGAAGGGGACTGATACGAAGTGCCGCTCGCCCAGGTCATCGTTCCCCAATTTTGATTGTCCAAAGAGCTTTCCCAGGTGTATGTCACCGAACCTCCCGCCGGTGTAGCCCCCGTCAACACCAATGGCGCCGGCGTCTGGTCGTAGTTCAACGTCTGCGAAGAAGGCGAAAGCGTTCCTCCCTGTAGTTGCCCGAATACAACCACGGGAGATAGACATATTAGAAACAGTAATAGTCGCATATAGATTTCTCGGTTGGCGTTAATCATTTGATTCAAAGGATCGTTTATTGACCATGATAGTGATAATCCATTGTCTTGATAACATTTCCATCCTGGTCCTTGATATCTCTAAGGCGTAGTAACCCATCGTACTCGAAGGTGGTTACCTTGTTATTGATATCACACTCACTGGTCATACCGATCAAAGGCAAATAAGTCGCCGTCGACATCTGCGCATTCAGCGGATATAACCGGAGCTCATCGATGGTCGAACTGCCCGTCACCTGCACGGATGTAGTCCCCGCAGGCAAATGATGCTCGTAATACGTCCATCCGTTCTTCGTAGGTCCGGAAATAGTCGCCGAAACGCCAGCTCCATTAGCCTGCACCGTCTGACCGCCACCCTTGGACCAATAGGAAACGATATACCCGCTATGCCCCGAAGCAGTGGCTGTGATGGTCTTCGCCGACGTCAGATCGTAAGACTGCAATCCTGTTAATCCGGTATTCCGGTCAAGGGTAGTATCGGAAAGATGCCAGTTACCTTGCTCGTACGACTCGAAACTGCAATAAGCGACATCCGTGTAATCCGCATTGGTCACATCGGCTATCGGATAGAAATATTGATTGTCCCAGATGATCGAATGCGCCTCGCGATTGGCAAGCCGCTGCTCTATGATCCGACTTGTTGTTCCGCCAAAAAGAAAATAAGCTTTTGGATTGAAATAGGAATTCGGTAACAGGGTAGACAATTGCCCCGTCAATGCAGTCGACTCATTGGCCTGTGTCGTCGTCAATGGGCTCTGAATATCGGCGGCATATACCGTCCCCGGATTGATAAAGGTATCGGTAATATTAGAGGCAAAATCCCTGTAGGCTATAATAGTGTCTTTGATGAGCTGACTGTTCTTCCATACTTCCTGCGCAACCGGCATCAGCATGTTCCTGTTCCTGGCTTTGGCGAATATATTATCAGTAGTCGCCCCGGGAGCATAATCCCAGGTATAATAGGTCTTTGCCAAGAGCTGATCCCCCATACTCGTTGTCGTCAGGTCGCTCGTTTTTAGCGTATGATAAGCGCTCTCATAGCCGTATTGATGCGTCGTTACCATCGGCTGCCCGTTGCGGTATTCCGTATTCGCCGCTTGGGTCAGGTGGGAAATACCCGCATGCAGCTTATAAAAAGTATAAGAATCATCATAAGTGTTAGCCTCGATTTCCCCGTTGCTGCCGACGACACTCTGCCGGTTGATCTTCATCCCCCTGATCAGATAATTCTCGTGATAGGTAATGGTATAGGTATTCCGGAGCCTATTTAACAGGTTACCCGCGCTGTCATAAGTGTCCGTACCCAGTAAATTCCCCTTGCTAAAGCTCAGCTGATCCGGCGCGGCAGGAAAATAATTGTCGACATCGCTTCCCGCATAATACACCAGGTTCTGCGGCGCGATATTGTTGAAGTTACCCGTAGGATATATGCCGTCGATATTTGACGAATTCGCCGGCGGACTGGTTGTATATGCCGCATAGTTCGATTGATCCAGCCTTGAATTGTGCAATGCCGGGTCCGTGGTCTGAAAGGTATAGACCTTATAACCGCCCTCCCCACGGGCGCCGAAAATCTCCGTTACCGAAGAATACCCGATATTATTCCCATCGAAATCTTGTAACGGCACTACGCTCTGGGAGGCTTTGAAAAGATATTTGGTGGCCGGATTGGCAATATACCCCCTGAATGTAACACCCACATCATGCCAGTACTCATTAGTCAAATCCCATAAATACCTGGGCTGATGATAGAGTACACCGCTTCCTCCGCCTGGCCCATAATAGTAAGTCATATACTTCGTGACGGCCGTTGCATTATCGGTTACCGCAACCTGGTGGATCCTTATACCACCACCTATCTGCACCGGGCCGCCATTGTAAGACCCGCTGTCCGGTTCGAAACTAAAGATGGTGGTGCCTCCCAATTGATCGGTAATGCCTGTAAGCAGAAAACCCGACATCTCCGGCCATTTTGGCGTCCTGTTCTGTCCACCCAGCACGGGTACGGAGCAGGCAGGATGATAAACGGCAGGGTAAAAATTGAAATTGGCATTTCCCGCGGAATTGTTACTATACCCCCAATGGTCCTGGTCGAAACTCATCCGCCGCGGTAACGGAACCGACTCCTGATAGATAAACGAATAGGGGTTCTTGATCAATGACCCATCCGGAGAGACCTCCGTCACACTCACCAGTTTCAGCCGCTTCGTGTCCGTTACATCATCCCTCATCGACTGCAACAAGGTATTGTTGTCGATCCCGGTAGCAGAAGAAGAGAAGAAATAGCTGTGCGCGAGTCCAAACCGCTTGAGACATTGCGATCCGTTGAAGATCTCGATGCTGTCCAACATGTAAGGCAGCGGCTCCTCGGTATACGGGATCAGATCCGCCCTCGCTGTTTTGGATACAAAATTTATCGTAAAATTCTTAGTCGTAATGCTGGTAAGCCTCCGCCCAAAAACATTTGTAAATAACAGCGTCGTGCCAGTATACGTATTGCCGCAGGCATAAAGAAGGTCAGAATAACCACTTACCAACTGCGTACTAAAAACCTGCTGCTCGGGTGCGATGTCATAATAGTTATAAGTTTCTGTGGTATAATTGAAATAGGCCGTATCCTTCGTATTGGGATAGATAATCCGGGTCAGATACCAGCAGGAAGGCGCCATTGCATCGGGATCTTCGGGCAGATTACCCGTTGACGTAACAGGTATCGGCTCGTTCTGATCAAACATCCTGTTCTCGCCAAAGATATATTCCGTTCCGTCGGCCAACGTAAACGCCCAAACAAAAGTCCCATTCACCAGTGTGGTCTGTATCCGAATATTGTCATCGGTTAATAATACCGGATTCTGGTTCTCATCAAAGACAAATTTGCCGGTATGCCCATTGAAATTGAAGAAATACAGGTCCGGCTCGTAGTCGTAATACCCCGCCATGGCTCCTTGTATATCCATGTTTATCGGGCTCCAAAGCACATTGGAATTGGGGTAGTTCAACGGCTCCATCTTGCTGAATCCCTTATCCAGGTAATAACCGCGCGGAGAGGCATAACATCCCGCCTGGCCGCAGGTCTTGTTCGTCCCCTCATCCGGCGCACCACGTACCGTACGCATGACCATGCCCCCAGCCATCAGGCTCCAGCCCAAACCCACCGAAGAGGCCAGTTCCGATACCTTGATCCCTCCTGAGTGATAATCCAGTGAGATCGGGATATCTATTGCCCCATCCTTCAAATGGAAGACCGGGATGGAGATCTTCGGGATGCCCGTATAATATCCAATGGGGAAATCGATGAACTTTCCCAACGATGATACGTCCGGCGGTGGCTGTATATAATTGTTCTGGAACGTATTCATGACATCCTGCGCCTTGCTATGAGTCGCCGTTAGAATAAGAAGAAAAAATAAAAACCTTGCCTTCATATGTTTTTTCTTGAGAATAGGTCTTAAAAATTATATCCCACGCGGAATAAAAAGGGTTGCGTCTTCGGCACCTGTTGATAGCTTAGAAGATCCCAAAACACGCTAAGCTTCGTATTCTTGAACACCCGGTTCTTCATCGACACCGTCTTACTGACCCCCACCAAACCCGATTTCGTCCACGAGTTCAGTTGCGGAAGCTGTTTGAAAGAAGAGAATGGCATCGTATAGTTGTATTCAAACCCACCGCTGAAAAAGAAACTGCCCTTGATCTTGATATCGAGGAACGATCGGAGTCCCAATCCCTGGTTCGAAAAAGCGATATTGTTCCAGCCATTGCCCAAACCCAGCTTATAGCTCGCCCCGACCCCGATCACATTGGAGTTCCCCAATCGGTATCCTACGGAGACTCCGAGATCCGCCACCGTGGGATAATAGATATCATTCCGGCTTGTCTGGAAATTCACGCCATATTCCAGCCGGTTCCAAAACGTTTTTGTCTTTTGATCATTCGGCTTGAAATTGGGCATATCCATATCACCGCTACCTGTCCCAAGACTGCTCAGCTTTTTCTTGAACCCATCCAATTGCGATTGCGCCGACTGCAAATTGGCCTGTAAGGCAGCTCCGCCCCCCGTGCCGCCGGAAGACACCTGCTTTTGAATGGCCTCGCCTATCTGCGTTTTGGTTTGCAGCCCCGCCAGTCCCTGCGTGGTGCCATAATTTCCGGGTACCCCGAATAGTCCGGCTAATTGCGAATTGTTCTTCATGAAATTTTGAAAAGCAGGTAGTCCATCCAGGACCTGCAGAGCTTTTTGTTCCAGCTCATCGGGTTTGCTGAGCATGTCCTTATATTGCCGGACGGTCTGCGAATAATAATAGACCTCCTGGTTCATTCCCTGGTATTCCTTCCCCAGGCTGCCGGCAATGCCAGGATGACTCGCAAGGTAGTTACCGATCGCCGCCTTTCGCTGGCTGATAAACTGCTTGATCTGATCGGCATCTTGCATTTTCGCCTCCAGCTGCTGCAGCTGACCCGCCGATCCCTGAAGCTGTGTCACTGAAGTGCTGCCTCCTTTTAACAACTGCGGGTTCTTCTGTAAAAAAGATAATGCACCATTAAGAGAATCAACATAGGGCTGATATTCTCCCCGTAGGGCTACCGCTCGCTTGCCCGTATCCTGTTGCATTTGTTGCAACAGTGAATTATACTTACCAGTGTTTTGCGAAAAAAGCCTGCTGGCCGACACGCTGTCGACACCGGCGATCTTTGCCTGCATTCGAGCCTCCTGTCGCTCGATCCGGGATACATACTTTGCCGTCGCCCTGGTAAGCTGCTGGTCCATAGCCGCCGTTTTCTTTTGTATCCTTCCGAAAAGTTTGGACGGGAAATGGGTCAGCTTGCTCACTCCGGAATCGATGCCGGTAACTGGGGATACCCCAGACTGGCCCCGTGCGCTCAGGCAAAGGCATAAAAAGAGCAAGGGAGTGATAATTTTTAAGTTCAGCATACAATAACTTTTTCAACAGCATGTAAATAGACTCCGAAGCAATAAGCGCTTTTTCAATAAGCTATATCAGAAACAAAAGGGCTAATGGCTCTTATCCCTTTGTTCCAGCTTTTCGATGCGTTGTTCGAGGTTTTCGAGGGTTTGATTGCGTTCTTCCAGAGTTTTGATCTTTTCTTTGAGGGCCTGCGTCTCCTTGTCCTGCTGGATCAGGTAGAGCGTCAGCTCTTCGATCTTGGCCAGCAGGCGCGTCTGGTTGTCGCCGAGGTTCACGCCTTCCTGCTGCATCTGGGCCGCGGGTACAATGCCGGGCAAATGGTGTTCCTTGACGACGTAGCGCTCCAGATCATGTAAAGAGGAGAGCCGGTAGCCGGGGTCGAATACATAGTCGGCACCAGTGGCGTTGACGACGACCTCGTTCAGGCGTCCATTGCCGTTGACATCGAGGACATAGCCGGTATTGGTCTGGGACGTTTTGCCGATGAGTACATTCCCGCCTACCAGGATGCGCATGGATTCGGCATTTTGCGCACCAAAAGCGATGCCCGCTCCATTCCCGTTAGGGTTGAAATCGATAAAGGCCTGGGCTGAAGCGTCCGTCCACGCCTGGATGCGGGTGGAAGCGGTCGTCCAGCCGGTGCCGGTGACGAAACGGTTCTCCGTCACCCGAAGCTGCGAATAGTTGGGTGTGGTTGCGCTAAAGCGAGCCATTTCGACACTCCCCGTACTGCCCAGCGTGGTATTGTAAGATTCGAACTGGGCGGCGGGTACCATCGTTCCAATGCCAACACTACCCGAACCGGTTATATTGAATATATTAGTCAAGGCGCCGCTACTGTTATAATTCCAAAAGAAAAAACCGCCGGGTGCGCTACCTAAGGTATTGGTTACAAAATCGCTTTCACACTTACCTCCGGTGGCGTTCCATCCCAAGACCATTTTACCGGAGCCTTGCAGATTGGGCAACGCAGCGGCGACCTGGGTTAAACCGAGATTAGCATTCTGGCCACCCGCGGCTGCCAGGCCGTTGACATCGAGCAAAGTCTTGGGCGCGTTGGTTCCGATACCGACATTCCCGGTATTGGGGTTATAGATATTCGCCGAATTGCCTGGCGAGACCAACCAGGCCTGAGCATTAACGACAGTGCTGCACACGCATAGAAAGAAGATACAAACAAAGCCCCTGTTAATGTGTCCAACAACCGATGTATGCATTAGTATTTCTTTTTTAGATTTTATTTGGACCTACTTTGCTCTTCGAGGCGAGCCAGCCGTTGTTTAATTTCTTCCAGCGCTCCGTTTTCCTCCTTCAATGCCTTTATTTCCTTATCCTGCTGAATCACGTAAAGTGTCAGCTCTTCGATCTTGGCCAGGAGATGGGTTTGATTGTCGCCGAGATTCACGCCTTCCTGCTGCATCTGCGCCGCGGGCGCAATGCCCGGCAGGTGATGTTCTTTAGTGACGTAGGTCTCGAGATCATGTAAAGAGGAGAGCCGGTAGCCGGGGTCGAAGACATAGTCAGCGCCAGTGGCGTTGACAACGACCTGGTTGGCCCGCTCATTCCCATTGACATCCAACACATATGATGTATTAGTCTGCGTGCCTTTACCGATAAGAACATTGCCCGAAGAGGTGATGCGAATGCCCCCCTGTACAGGCGACCAGGGCGCAATAACAAACCCAAAGTTGGGAGCGGTTCCATTCGTTCCAAAAAAAAGGCCTGCATCGCCGTTTTGAACCAGGTTATTGTACGCCCCGCCGGTAAGGGAATTGGCATGCAACCGCGCCACTCCTGTGTTGTTATAACTGACTTTGAGGCCGTCGTTTTGTAAGGTCGTTGCCACCTCCAGCAGGTTGCCCGGAGTTGTCGTGCCAAGCCCCACCTGGCCCGTTGTGGTGATGTTTATCGCACCCACCGATGGTTCAGTACCGCCATTTCCACCAATTTTGAGGACGCTTGAACCGCTGAACCAAAATGCGGCGCCGGTCCCCGCATTAGCTTGCAGGATGATATTGCCGCTTCCGCTTGCAGCGCCCCTGAACCATCCACCGATGCTTCCAGTTGAAGGCGCATCATTGATGAACATTAAATTGCTGTGGATATACCCATGAACATCCAGCAGGTACCCACCGGGAGTAGAAGTGCCTATGCCTACCGATCCACCGTTATAATATAATGTAGTTCCCGAAGGCGACCAGCTTTGCGAATAAGCCGGCTCCAGGGCCATACAGCACGAAAAAAAGAGGAAGATAACAGATACAGAAGGTAAGGCAAATGTATTTGTACGCCTGGATTGAAGGTTAACGGCCATGGTTTTAATGATTTTACCGGTTAATTTTTGGGATGTTCCAGTTTTTCGATACGTTGTTCGAGGTCTTCCAGGCTCCGGTTGCGTTCTTCGAGTATTTTGATCTTGTCCTTTAAAGCCTGTGTCTCCTTCTCCTGCTCATCCTTCAACGCTTGCGTCTCCTTATTTTGCCGGATCAGGTAAAGCGTCAGCTCTTCGATCTTGGCCAGGAGACGAGTCTGGTTGTCGCCGAGATTCAGCCCTTCCTGCTGCATCTGCGCCGCGGGCGCGATACCTGGGAGGTGGTGTTCATTGCGGACATAGGCCTCAAGCTGTTCTAAAGACAATAACTGGAAGCCAGGGTCGAAGACATAGTCGGCCCCGGTGGAGTTGACGACCACTGTATTCAATCGTCCCGTACCATTGACATCCAGCATGTATGAAGGGTTGTTCGTGGAGGTTTTGCCGATCAGGAGATTTCCTCCGGAGAGGAGACGCATGGTCTCGCCGCTCCCGTTACCAAAAGCGATCCCGTAAGTGGCACCGTTAGGGTTGAATTCGATATAACTTTGCGGAGTAACATCGGTCCAGGCCTGGATGTGCGTGGAAGCGGTTAGCCAGCTGGTACCGCCAGGGGTAAACCTGTTGAGATTAAACCGTAACTGAGAATAATTCCCGCTGTAGCCACCCATCCTTGCCAACTCAAGTGTATTGCTGCTCGTTGTGCCTAATCCGCCGCCGGTTATTTCCAACACCGCCTGCGGATTCGTAGTCCCGATGCCCAGGCTTAGGGAAGTGTAGCTGCCGCTTGCGGTGTTGAGCTCACCGAGCGTTATATTGCCTTTCCCTCTCGGGTTTACGAAGAACAGCTGTCCGGCGTTGCTTACCGTTGTTGGAGCCTGCACAATGACCGCGCCGGTATTGTTGTTGTAAATATTGTTCGAAGCATCAGGACCCGTCCATTGGGACGTTTGCGCCTTGGAAGGAAGAGCGGAGAAACAAAAGCAGGCAAGGGCAGTCAACAGGAATAAAATTCCCTTTGGAGATTTCTTCATAGTCAAGTTTAACGGTCAGGGGTATCTGAAAAGGTAGGATTAATATTCTCCTCTAATTTGAGTAAACATCCGGACATTTCCAATAGGTGTTCTTATGGAGAAAAAGAGCAATATGCGCGCGCATCACCGGGGTCGATTTTGTGTAGGCGTGTCCGCAGGACGCTGATTGCCGTGCATTTTTGAGTACGGTCGTGTAAAGGTGATGCAGCAGCGAGGGCCTCAAAACTCCGTAAAAATCGAGTAAAACTACTCTGGGTTATGTGGTTTTCCACATTTCTTTCCAATCCCTATTATTGAGTGCCAACCCCTATTTTTGTGGGCTAACTGACCTCTCATGCATGCATTCTGGAGTTTCGATTCCCTGATCAGTCTATTGACGCTTATCGTGTTGGAGATCGTGCTGGGCATCGACAATGTCATTTTTGTTTCCATCCTCATCGGCCGGCTGCCGCATAACCGGCAGCTGGATGCCCGCCGCGTCTGGATGATCGCGGGTATCCTGATCCGTAGCGGGCTCTTGCTCGGACTCGGCTGGCTGGTCACCCGGGGCAACCGGGAACTGTTCCGGGTAGCCGGTTATGGCTTTAGCATCCGCAATCTCATTATGCTGGCGGGGGGTTTATTCCTTTTATATAAGACGGTACGCGAGATCCATGAGAAGCTGGAAGGCGACCCGCAGGAAGGGGGTACGGAGCCCAGGGGAGGCGGCATGTCTTTTGGCGCCATCGTGAGCCAGCTGGTCCTGGTAGACACCGTTTTTTCCTTCGACAGTATCGTTACGGCCATCGGGCTGGCACAGCAGATCGCGGTGATGATCACCGCCGTGGTGGTGGCGATGATCATCATGTTCTTTTTCTCACAGGCGATCGCCGATTTCATCAACCGGCGCCCCACGGTCAAGATCCTGGCCCTTTCGTTCCTGCTCATGGTGGGGTTCAGTCTTCTCTTCGAAGGGCTCGAACCGATCCATCATTCTCATATCGATAAGGGGTATATCTATTTCTCCATGGCCTTCGCCTTTGGCGTAGAGTTGTTGAATACGCGAATGCGGAAGAAGCAAAAAAAATAGCTAATTTGGTGTAAACGCCTGCTCATGCCCACCACCGATGCACGTATCGACGCCTATATCGCGAAATCCGCGGAGTTCGCCCGTCCCATCCTGAGCCATATCCGGAAGCTGGTACACAAAGCCTGCCCGGACGTCACGGAGACGATCAAATGGCAAATGCCTTTTTTCGAATATGGCGGCGGGATCATCTGCAATATGGCCGGCTTCAAACAACACTGTTCGCTGGGTTTCTGGAATGCCCCGCTGCTCAAGGACCCGGCGGGTGTCCTGCATCTGAAAGATAAAAATGCCATGGGACACCTGGATCGCATTACCTCGTTAAAAGACCTGCCTGCCGACAAGATCCTTATCGCGCTGATCAAAGAGGGCGCGAAACTCAGCGGGCAGGGTGTCAAGAAACCGGCGCCGGCCGCGAAAGCACCCAAGGCGGCGCTGCCGGAACCACCGGCACTAACCGCTGCACTCAAGAAAAACAAAAAGGCCAAGACTACCTTCGAAGCCTTTCCTCCCTCGCACCGCCGGGAATACATCGAATGGATCACCGAAGCGAAAACGGACGCCACGCGGGAGAAGCGGATCGCCACCACCATCGAATGGCTGGAAGAGGGAAAAGACCGCAATTGGAAGTACAGAAAATAATTTTTTAATTCGCGGGTTCCCTAAACTCCCTTATTTTTAACGCGCAAAATCAGTAAGCCCAAGCGGAAAACAGATTGGTCATGCAGTCTGTTTCCGCCTGGCACTAGTCCAGCGCTCACGTCAGCCCCGTTTTATTTCCAATAGACCCCGGAAGGGGCGAGTCCGAAGGACAATAATTACCCGGAGCCCCAAAAGGGGCTCGTCCGAAGGACAATCATTAGCCTCATTTAATGCAAAGCAAGGTCGCGGCTACTACGCCGGCGGTCTCCGTACGCAGCCTGTTCTGTCCCAGGCTTACCGGGAGATAGCCCGCCGACAGCGCCGTTTCAACTTCCCCGGGCGAGAAATCCCCTTCGGGCCCGATGAGGATCAGCGTACCGGGAGCCGGCGCTGTCTGTTCCCGCACCACCCCGGCCAGGGTCACCGTTGCACGGGGCGATTCCAGGCAATGCGCGATCAGCTTGAGGGGCTCGGCGGATCGCGCGATCAGTTGCGAAAACGGCTGCGGCTCGTGGAAAACGGGCAACCACGCCTGCTGGGACTGGAGCATAGCGCTCACGAGGATATTCCGTAGCCGGTCCACCCGGATCGTCTGCCGCTCGGTACGTTCGCAAACCAGGGGAATAATGGAGCCGACGCCGATCTCGGTGGCTTTTTCCAGGAACCATTCGAACCGGGAGGTGTTCTTTAGCGGGGATATAGCAATGGTGACATTGGTCCAAGGTGGCGGGATGGTCCGGACCTCCCGGATGGCCACCCGGCATTGCTTTTTATGGGCATCGACGACCTCCCCTTCCAGCAGATGGCCCCGTCCGTCAGTAAGCTGCAGGAACTCGCCGGTTTTCATCCTAAGCACCTGGACAACATGCCGGGAATTGTCCTCATCCAGCATTACTTCCTGCTGCGCGGCGGTATAAGAGGGTATATAAAAAGAGGGCAGAGACATGACTTACCCGAAGGCTTAAAAGGGTGTATCGTCATCGTCCATGGGAACATCCTTCATCCGGCTGCCGGCCTGGATATAGAGCTTGGCGCCATCGCCTTCGTTACTCGGTACAGGTTTCCAGTTGCCGCCGGAAGGCATGCCGATCCCGCCGAAATCGTCTTCGCCGTATTCGGTGAACTTCTGGATATGCAGGAGCGCCCGGAGCTTCACGGTATCCAGCGAGCCGTTACGGTGTTTAGCGATCTTGACGTGAGTTTCGCCTTTATTGCTTTCACCCATTTCGTTGGCAGTGATGCCATAGTATTCGGGGCGGTAGAGGAACATAACCATGTCCGCATCCTGTTCGATAGCGCCGGATTCGCGCAAGTCACTCAACTGCGGGATCTTCTCGCCTTCTTTCCTTGATTCCACGGCACGGCTGAGCTGCGAGAGGGCGATTATCGGTACCTGGAGTTCTTTGGCCAGACCTTTCAGCGCGCGGGAGATCTGGCTGATCTCCTGCTCGCGGTTGCCGTTCTTGTTGTCGCCGGCGCCGCTCATCAGCTGCAGATAATCGATGATGATAAACCCGACGTTGTGTTTGTTCTTGAGCCGGCGGCACTTGGCCCTGAGCTCGAAGATATTCAGGGCAGGCGTATCGTCGATAAAGATCGGGGCCTTGGCGAGCCTGTCGATCCCTTTTTTGTACAGTTGTTTCATCTCATGCTCCTCCAGGCGGCCGCGGGCGATCTTCTCCATGAAGATCTCGGACTCGGCGCTGAGGATACGCTGAACCAGCTGTGCGGAGCTCATTTCAAGGCTGAAAAAGGCTACGGCCGTAGGCTTGGAGGCGTTGAGGGCCGCGTTACGGGCCAGGTTGAGGGCGAAAGCCGTTTTACCCACGGCAGGACGGGCAGCCAGGATGATGAGGTCGGTAGACTGCCAGCCATAGGTGATCTTGTCGAGGGTAGGAAAACCGCTGGGTACGCCCGTGATCTCGTCCTGCTTGTGGCGCAGGTCTTCGATCCGCTGGATCGTCTTCACCAGCACGGTGTCGATGCTGTCGAAGTTCTTACGCAGGTGGTTATTGGTGATCTCGAAGAGCTTGCTTTCGGCGTCATCGAGCAGGTCGAATACGTCCGTGCTGTCCTCGTAGGCGTCGCCGATGATCTCGCCGCTGATGCGGATCAGCTCCCGCTGGATGAATTTTTGCAGGATGATGCGGGAGTGCGTCTCGATGTGGGCGGAGGAAACCACCGAATTGGTGAGCTTGGTGACATAATAGGCGCCCCCGACGACATCGAGTTCCTGACGGGTCTTGAGCTCTTCGACTACGGTAAAGATGTCGATAGGCTGGCTTTTTTGCGCCAGGCTTTGCATCGCCTTGTAAATGCGCTGGTTGCCTTCCAGGTAAAAACATTCCGGTTTAAGGATCTCCACTACCGTATCGAAAGCACTCTTTTCCAGCATGATAGCACCCAGTACGGCCTCCTCCAGCTCTTTGGCCTGGGGAGGTATCTTTCCATACACCATAGTGCTGAGATCTACAGGAGGCTTGCGCCTCATCTTGCTGCGATCCTTGTTCAGATTTAGGTTAGTGAGATCCATATAAACCGTCCAGAATAAGTTTGAGCCCCGTTAAGAAATTGTTACGACAACATGAACTGAATGTTACCCCGTTCACCGGGAGGGCGAATATAGAACTCATCATCTCGTTTAAAACATTTTTTCTTTTGCTTTCTTTATCCTACAGAAATTCACCCGGTTATCCACAGGCAAGAGGGGGTTACACACAGTATATGCTGAGGTATCCACAATTTAAAAAAGTTTTTAGTCCTTTCCGAATTAAAATCCACACCGTCTGTGCACAAGTATTTAGGGGGTAAAATTTTGCCGGCATACGAAAACCACAGAATGGGAGTTGCGGTGTTTTAAAGAACCGGCAGACCATGGGTCTGCCGGTAAAACTAAGTCAGGACGCGGGTTAGTCGCAACGAGCCTTTTTAGCCGTTGGGCCGAAATCGGCCTTGTTAGGGCTTATTAGGGTCTTTAGTATCGTCTTTCTTTTGAGGCGGCGGCGGATTACGCTGCTGGGGCGCGGGTTTGGGTGTATTTCCTACCGGTCTCGGCTGGTTGGTATTTTGAGCAGGCGGGGCCGCGAACGGACGGCGCGCCGGTTGCTGCCGCACTGCCGGCGCCGGCTGCTGGACAGACGGCTGTCCCGTAGGCTGTACGCTGCGGGAAGGCTGCCCATTTCCGTTGTTGCCGGGGTTGCCCGTGGGGCGGTTCGGCTGTCCCTGGTTGGGTTGCCCGGGATTCGTCCGTCCCTGGAAGGACTGCGCTTGGTTCGGCTGCGCTTGATTTGGCTGCGCTTGATTTGGCTGCACCTGGTTCGGCTGTCCCGGGTTGGGTCGTCCTTGATTCGGCTGTCCCTGATTCGGCTGGGGCTGGTTCGGCTGGGGCTGACTGGCCGGAGGGCGGTTATACGTAGGCGGGTTATTCGTCGGTTGACCATTGGCGGGTTGAACATTGGCAGGTTGGCGATTCCAGCCGTTGTTGCCACGATTGTCGTTACCATTGCCGCGGTTGTCGTTGCCGCGATTATCATTGCCATTTCCGCGGTTGTCGTTGTTGCCGCGGTTGTCATTACCCGCGCCGGGCGTATTCTGGCCGGGCGGGGGCGTAGGCGCCGCGCCGTAATTGGTGCGGTTGACCGGCCGGGCGCTGCTCAGCGGACGGAAATTGGTAGGCGCATAAGCAGGACGGCCATTGCCGCCATTATGCGGGTCACCCGCTTGAGGGGCCGGATTGACATGGGGCCGATAAACTGTAAACCCGCCGCCGTTCGTGCCACCGTTCGCATGATTGCCATCGGCGCCGGGAGTATGGCTTTCCCTAATGGGCATGGGCCGCAGCGGCGCGCCGGTGAAGCGGCCGACCTCATTGGGATCGGGACCGGCACCATAACGGTTGTTTCCGTAATGGTTGATGACCGTGGTATTGTTGATCACCGTGGTGCGATTGATGATCGTGACATTATTGGTCTCGTGTACGTAGTAATTATTGACTTGCGGACTGGCGACATACTGATGCGGAACGAAACACCAGTAATGCGGCGGGGGATTGTAGCCGCTGCTATAAGCAACGCTTACGGAGATGCCGGGTTCCATCGGCGCCCAGCCGTAGTAGTCGTCGCTGTTGCGCCAGCTGACCCAGGCCGGCGCCCAGTCGTTACCCGGTATCCACATCCAGCCATAGCCATCCCGGTAGAACCAGCGGCCGTAGTGGAAGGTCGCCCAGCCCCAGGGATAACCGGAGTCCCAGGCCCATCCTTCGTCGGTATAGACCCAATGGCCGTTGGTGGCATAGGGCTTGAAATCGGAGCTGACATCCGGCAAAAAGACATAACCGTAGTCGGGATCCTGTATCCACTGCCCATAGGGGCTCAACTGATCATAAAAGGTCTGGTAAGAAACATCTTCGGGGCTGGCGGGCGGCGGAGGCGCAGGAGCTGCGGGAGCCGGCGGCGGTGGTTGCTGAACGACATAAACAGGGCCACAAGCATTCAGACTCACGGCCACCGCGGCCAGGAGAAACAGGTGTTTGTACATAGATCAACGTTTTTGTAAGTATAGCAACCGCAAAATTAGGTCATTGTCAGCGCAATACCGTTACGGGAAACGAAAATTCGTGCCGATTATTACCTTTGCCGAACTATGACAATCAGTTACAATTGGCTTTGCGATTATTTACCGGTGAGGATCGAACCGGAAAAGCTCTCCAGGATCCTGACCTCCATTGGGTTGGAAGTAGAAGGCATCGAGCATTATGAATCGGTGAAAGGCGGATTAAGGGGGCTGGTGATCGGGGAGGTGCTGGAAGCCGCACCCCATCCTAATGCGGACAAGCTAAAACTCACCAGGGTCGCTACAGGTGGTCCCGAGCCGCTATCGATCGTGTGCGGCGCTTCAAATGTCGCGGCAGGGCAGAAAGTTGTGGTCGCCCTGCCGGGGACGACGATCTATCCGGTGAAGGGGGAGCCCATCACGCTCAAGATTGCGAAGATCCGTGGCATCGAAAGTCATGGGATGATCTGCGCCGAAGACGAGATCGGTCTGGGGGATAGTCATGCCGGGATCATGGTACTGCCCGCAGATGTAACCGTTGGAACGCCGGCTGCGGATTATTTCCAGCCCTATACGGATCACCTCATCGAGATCGGTCTGACCCCGAATCATATGGATGCCATGAGCCATTGGGGTGTGGCGCGGGATGTCTGCGCCTGGCTTTCGCATCATGAAAAAGGGGAGTTCCGGCCTAAAAAACCGTCCACGCAGTCTTTCAAGATCGCTAACAATAGCCTCCCCGTGGAGGTGACCATCGAAGATACGCTTGGTTGTAAACGCTATTCCGGGATCACGATCAAAGGGATCACCATAAAAGAATCCCCCCGGTGGATGCAGGACAAGCTAAAGGCGATCGGCATCCGCAGCATCAACAACATCGTAGACATTACCAATTTCGTTTTGCACGAGCTGGGACAACCCCTCCATGCCTTTGACCTGGAGGCCATCGAGGGCCGCAAGATCATCGTCCGGCATCTGCCGGAAGGCACGCCCTTCGTAACCCTGGATGAAAAGGAGCGGCGGCTGTCGGCGGAAGACCTGATGATCTGTAATGCCCAAGGACCGATGGCGATGGCCGGGGTCTTTGGCGGGCTGCATAGCGGCATCAAGGACGACACCAAAGACATCTTTCTCGAAAGCGCCTGGTTCGATCCGACAACGATCCGTAAGACCTCGTTCCGACATGGCTTGCGGACCGATGCCGCCACACATTTTGAAAAAGGAATGGACATTTCCGGCACGGTAAATGCGCTTAAAAGGGCGGCCGTCCTGATCAGGGAACTGGCCGGCGGCGAGATCGTCTCCGATATCGTCGATGTCTATCCGGACCCCGAGAACAAGATCCAGGTCGCGCTGAAATATCATTATCTCAAGGTGCTGAGCGGAAAGAGCTATCATCCGGATGCGGTGAGGAATATCCTGCAGGCCCTGGGTTTCGAGATCGTAAAGGACGGGATCGACGCTATCGTGGTCGGGGTGCCCTGGCATAAACCCGACATCAGCCTGCCCGCCGATCTCGTGGAAGAGATCATGCGGATCGACGGGTTGGACAATATCGCTATCCCGGGCGCGATCACGATCTCGCCCGCCGTGGAAAGCGATGGTACAAAGGCTTCGAGAAGATCTTCGGTGGCGCATTACCTGGTCGGTCAGGGATTCAACGAGATCCTGACCAACTCGATCACGAACAGCGCATACTATACGGAACAGGAATTGGAGACGGCCGTCAAAATGATCAATAACCTGAGCGCCGAGCTGAATATCCTCCGCCCGTCCCTTTTGGAAACGGGGCTGGAATCCATCGGCTATAACCTTAACCGGAAGGTCCCGGGTCTGCGTTTCTTCGAATTCGGCAAGACCTATCATACCAGCGGGGTAGGGAAATACGATGAGATCAATCATCTCTGCCTCTATCTCACCGGCCCTCTGCAGGAAGATTCATGGAAGGGTAAGGGTAAAGCGGTGGATGTCTACTATGTAAAAGGGCTCTGTGAAAGAATGTTCCAGCTGCTGGGGCTGGAGCTGCCGGTCTGGGAGACGCGGGAGCAGGCGAAACTGGAGCAGGGGCTAGCCATCTTCAGGCCCGGCAAAACCGGCGAAAAGCAGCTTTTCGAAGGCGATAAGGCGAAAGGTGTGCTCGTCGAAATCGGTGCGGTGAAGGGAGAGGTGCTCAAACGGTTCGATTGTAAACAGGAGCTGTTCTTCGTGGATTTTTATTGGGACCGGCTCATGGAACTGGCATCGGAGCGGACCATCGAGTTCAGGGAGCTGCCGAAGCAGTTGCCGGTCTATCGGGATCTGGCCATGGTCGTCGACAAACGGCTTTCGTTCGAAGCCGTGGAGAAAGCAGTCCGGAAAGCAAAAGTGGATAAATTGCAGGAAGTAAAGCTTTTCGATATATTTGAAAGTGAGAAACTGGGTAAGGACAAACGATCGCTGGCCCTCAGCTTTACTTTTTTGGACGAGGAGAAGACATTAACGGATAAAGAGATCGAAGGGCTGGTGAACAAGCTGATCCAAACACTCGAGAAAGAGGTAAGCGCCGAGATACGCAAATGAGTGAAGAAAGCAATAGCAAGGGGAAACCCTTCCCTCCTGCAGGAGAGGCCGAGCTCCGGGTCCGGCGGATCCAGGAGAAGTTGCAGCAGTTGCTGCGGCAGCGGGACCTGTTGCTAAAAGAGAACACGAAATTGCGGGAGGAGGTGCATCAGTTACAGCAAAATCTGGACGAACGGGGCACACGGCTCGAACAATTACAACAGCAGGTGGAGATCTTGAAGGCGACGAAAGCGGCTATGAGTGAAGGGGAAAAACGGGCATTGGAGAAACGGCTTGGACAGTACATCCGGGAAATAGACCGGTGTATAGCGTTGTTGGGAGAATAAGAGGGGTCAGACGCGCTTGACGAGTCGCATCTTCATCTCATCCTTTCCGCGCGATATCTCCAGGGTGTAAACGCCGTAAGGCAGGTCGTTGAGGCCGTTCCAGTCCAACTCCTGCTGGTCGTACTCTAAATCTGTTTCGAGGGCGCTACAAACCAGGCCGGTGTCGTCCTTTAAGACGGCTTTCAACAGGCATTTTTGTGGATGATCGACTTGAAAAGTGAGGTGGTCGATGAAGACGGGGGATTTGACTTTTAGGAACATGGTGCTTTAGTTTTAAGATAGGGTATTGGTTTGGATATGGTCATTTTTATAAGGATGGTTTTTCGTCGACTGCAAACTAAGACCTGTTACCTTCTCCTTTTAGCAAGCCCCCTGTGCACAAGGTGTGGATAAATATAAAACAAGTATTTCAACTATGCAAGAGTTGATTCCAATAAATGTTGTCATCGGGGACCGGACCTACCGGATCAAGATCGAGCCCCGGGACGAAGAGGTCGTCCGGAAGACCTTAAAGCTGATCAACGACAAGGTCATTGAATACAAAACCCAGTTTGCCGGCAGGGACATGCAGGACTATATCGCCATGGTGGTCTTGTGGTATGCCACCCAGCCCGCCGGAGAGGGGGGATTGCCGACGTTGAACCATGCGGTGCTGGATGCGCTCGCCCGGATGGAACAGCAGCTGGATAAGGTATTATAATTGCTTCTCTGGTGCAGTTTTGCACCTGAATTTCCTATCTTCGCCAACTAACACATTTTCATGCAATCATGAACCTGAATAAGATTTATATGATTGTGAACGCTTTAAATTTAATATATAATGGAATTGACGTCTATAATAGTGGGGGTCATTGCATTGGTGATCGGGGTGATCGCCGGCAAGCTGATCTTCGCTAAGAACACCCAATCAAAAATACAAGAGGCTGATAATCAGGCTAAAAAGATCGTCAGCGATGCACAGACGGCCGCCGAGAACCTCAAACGGGAAAAACAGCTGGAAGCCAAGGAAAGATTTGTACAGCTAAAGGCGGAACACGACAAGGAAGTCCTGGAAAAGAATAGAAGGGTTAACGACACAGAGGCCAGGATCAAGCAGAAAGAACAGAGTATCAATCAAAAACTGGAAAATCTCGATAAACAAGCCAAGGATAACGACGCCATCAAGGACAACCTCAACCGCCAGATCGAAGTCGTGAACCTCAAGCGGACCGAGCTGGAAAAGCACCAGGAAGAGCATATCCGCCGCCTGGAAAAGATCGCTGCCCTCACGGCCGAAGAAGCCCGGACGCAGCTGGTGGAAAGCCTCCGCCAGGAAGCCCAGACCCGGGCGCTGGCCCTGCAGCAGGAGATCATCGACGACGCCAAGCAAAAAGCCAACAAAGAGGCCCGGAAGATCATCATCCAAAGTATCCAGCGGACCGCCGCGGAACAGGCTATCGAGAACTCTATCACCGTTTTCAACCTGGAAAGCGACGAGATCAAGGGCCAGATCATCGGCCGGGAAGGCCGGAATATCCGGGCCATCGAAGCCGCCACGGGAGTAGACCTCATCGTGGACGATACCCCCGAAGCCATCGTATTGTCGTCGTTCGACCCGCTCCGCAGGGAGATCGCCCGGCTTTCGCTGCAGCGGCTGGTGACCGACGGGCGTATCCACCCCGCCCGGATCGAGGAGATCGTCGAAAAGACCCGCAAACAGATCGAGGAGCAGGTCATGGAGATCGGCGAGCGGACCGTCATAGAGTTGGGTATCCATGGCTTGCACAAGGAGCTGGTCCGGATCGTGGGGAAAATGCGGTTCCGGTCCTCCTATGGCCAGAACTTATTGATGCACAGCCGGGAAGTAGCCAATCTTTGCGGTATTATGGCCGCCGAGCTGGGGATGAACCCCAAACTGGCCAAACGGGCCGGCTTACTGCATGATATCGGAAAGGTTCCGGATGAAGAAACGGAATTGAGCCACGCCCTGCTGGGGATGAAGCTGGCGGAGAAATACGGCGAAAATCCTGCGGTAGTCAACGCTATCGGCGCGCACCACGACGAAGTGGAAATGCAATACGTTATCGCCCCTATTATCCAGGCCTGTGACGCCATCAGCGGCGCCCGTCCCGGCGCCCGGCGCGAGATCATGCAGCAGTACCTGCAGCGGATCAAGGACCTGGAAAACCTGGCGCTCGCCTACCCCGGTGTGGAAAAGGCCTATGCCATCCAGGCCGGTCGTGAATTGCGGGTCATCGTGGAGGCGGACAAGGTTACGGACATGGACAGCGATAAGCTGAGCTTCGAGATCGCCCAGAAGATCCAAACCGAGATGACCTACCCTGGTCAGATCAAGGTGACCGTGATCCGCGAGAAAAGGGCTGTAAACGTGGCCAGATAGGGAAAAAACTTTGTTTTTCCCACCAATGTTGATTACCTTTGCCATCCTTTAAAAGTTTTTATTATGCAAGCTGCTGTAGCCTTTGTACACGAACAAATGACGGGAAAGAGAGACTTTCCGAAGTTCAAAGCCGGTGACAACATCACCGTCAATTATAAAATCATCGAAGGAAACAAGGAGCGTATCCAGAGTTTCAAAGGTGACGTGATCAAACGTCAGGGTACGGGCCAGACAGCCACCTTTACGGTACGGAAGATCTCCGACGGCGTAGGTGTCGAGCGGACCTTCCCCCTGTTCTCGCCTAATATCGAGTCGCTCGAGCTGAACAAGGTTGGCCGGGTTCGCCGCGCCAAGCTGTTCTTCCAGCGTTCCCGCAGCGGTAAGAGCGCCCGGATCAAGGAAAAACGCCAGGCTGTCGAGACGGCTGCCAAGTAGGGAACCGGGGCGGAATTATGTTTTTGTTACCGATTTTTGTGTATACCTTTGTAGTGTACCTCAAAATGTAGTTATGGGAGATTTATTCAGCGGTCCGCACATTATACTCATCTTACTCGTGGTGCTCTTGTTGTTCGGTGGTAAGAAAATCCCTGAACTGATGCGTGGTCTTGGCAGGGGCATTCGCGAATTCAAAGACGCCAAGGACAATGTCAGTCGTGAGATCGAAGATCACATGAATGAAGAAAAGAAGACGACGAGTCCAACGACTCAACAACCTACGACGAAAGTTACGTCAGCAGACCATAATTAATTTATTACTCGTATAGAGTTACAAAACCCCGCGATAGTTTTTGCGGGGTTTTCTTTTTTGCAATACTTTTGAAACTTCCATGGCGCTATTCAAGAGACGAAAGAGAAATGGGGACGATCAGGAGATGTCCTTTATCGAACATTTAGATGTATTACGCGGACATCTTTTTAAATCAGCCTTAGCCGTCGCCATCGGCGCGATCGTCATAGCCATTTACAATAAGTTTATCGTCCAGCGCATCCTGATGGGTCCGACCCATCCCGATTTCTGGACTTACCGGACATTGTGCGAGCTGGGTCATAAATGGGGGCTTGGCAACAAATTGTGCATGGCGGAGATCCATCTGAGAATGCAAAGCAATTCCGTGTCGGGACAGTTCGACACGTATTTCAATATCATCCTCATCGGTGGATTTATCGCCGCCTTTCCCTACGTGTTCTGGGAGTTCTGGAAATTTACCAAGCCGGCACTGAAAGAAAAAGAGCTCCGGAACACCCGTGGTGTCATCTTTTGGGTCTCGCTGCTTTTCTTCCTGGGAGTGCTCTTCGGCTATTTCGTTATCGCGCCGTATACCATTAGCTTTTTTGCCAATTTTCAGCTGGACAGCAATATCGAGAATATCTGGACGATCGGCAGCTATTTCACTGCGATCGCGCAGATTATCCTTGGCGCGGGCCTGGCTTTCCAGCTTCCGCTGGCCATGTATTTCCTGGCGAAGATCGGAGTCGTGAGCGCGGCCTATCTGCGAAGGGTCCGTAAATACGCCATCCTGATCATCGTAATCGTCGCCAGCATCATCACTCCGCCGGATATGCTAAGCACGATCGTTGCTTCTGTTCCCCTGATCCTCTTATATGAGATCAGCGTCCTGCTTTGTGTACGGGTAGAAAAGAAACAAGCCAAGGAGGAAGCCCAATGGGATTGATCTTTCACTCCATCGAAGCCTATCATCTTGCCCTGAAAGCAGGGACCGTTAGCTGTGAGGAAGCCGTGGCTCACTATCTGACGGCTATCGACCGGCAAAAGGACCTGAATGCCTACCTGCGGGTCTATGGCGCGGAAGCGTTGGAAAAGGCCCGCGTGCTCGACGGGCGGCGTAAGGCCGGCGAACCCATGGGTAAACTGCATGGCGTCGTCATCGGCATCAAAGATGTGATCGCTTATAAAGGTCACGGGCTCACGGCGGCCTCCCGCATCCTCGAGGACTACGTCTCCATCTATAACGCCACGGCCGTCGGAAAGCTATTGGCAGAAGAAGCCATCATCATCGGGGCGCTGAACTGCGACGAGTTCGCCATGGGCAGCTCCAACGAAAACTCCGCGTTTGGAAATGTGCTGAATGCCCGGTGTAAGGACCGGGTACCGGGCGGATCATCCGGCGGCAGCGCGGTGGCGGTGCAGGCTGGGCTTTGTATGGTGAGCCTGGGGAGCGATACGGGCGGGTCTGTCCGGCAACCGGCGGATTTCTGCGGTATCCTGGGACTGAAACCCAGCTATGGCCGCGTATCGCGTTATGGGCTGATCGCTTATGCCTCCTCCTTCGATGTTATCGGCATTTTTGGGAAAACGGTCGCCGATGTGGCGAGCATACTGGAGGTGATCTCCGGCGAGGACGAATTCGACAGCACGGTAAAACGGGGGGGCGGCCCCTCCATAAGTGCCGACGCCCGGGCCGAGTTCGCGACGATGGTGGACCAGGCGGATGACCGCAAATACCGCATCGCCTATTTCAAGGAGGCACTGGAACATCCGGGACTCGATGAGGAGATGCGAACCGCTATCCTCGACCGCACGGGTGAATGGAAAGCAGCCGGTCATACCGTCGAAGCCATTGATTTTGAACTATTGGATTATATCGTTCCCGCCTATTATGTACTCACGACGGCCGAAGCCTCGTCCAACCTCGCCCGGTTCGACGGGGTCCGGTATGGCTACCGGACGCCAGCCACCGACCTGGAATTAACAGAGTTTTACAAACGAACGCGCTCCCAGGGGTTCGGAAAAGAGGTCCAGCGACGTATCCTACTGGGTACCTTTGTGTTAAGTGCGGGGTATTACGACGCTTATTTCACCAAGGCGCAACAGGTGCGGCAATTATTGGTGGAACGTACCGAATTGATATTCAAAGATTTCGATATTATTATCCTCCCCACGGCCCCTTCTACGGCCTGGCGCATCGGCGAGAAAACGGACGACCCGATCTCGATGTATCTCGCTGATATATATACAGTTTATGCCAATCTCACCGGAATACCCGGAATTTCCCTACCACTATTCGTCCATACAAATGGCATGCCTTTTGGATTGCAGGCTATGACAAATCGCTTTAATGAGGTATCTTTGCTTCAGTTCTCGCATCGGATGATGCAACAATAAAGTCCTACGAAAATCCTACTCTATGTGACTGAGAGATGTGAAGCAAGACCTATTCTCCCTATTATTCCGTTACCTATGAAAGATTGTAAATGCCGATAATGGTATTTACCATCTTTAAATCGTTGGACCACAATGTACAACAGAAGGCTTTTATTGTTGGGCGGCATCGTTTTGTTCACAACTTTCATCCTTACTTCGGGATGGATGTACCCTACAGGCCCCCTGAGTTTTGAGGCGAATGATCACCTTCCTTTCGATACGAACAGGGTAGCGGACCGGCCTATGGCTGTTTCCCCCGTTACGGCTTCCCCCGTTTCCACCTCTGCTTCCGAGATCGCTTTTGGTCAACTTTATATGGCTACCACCATTGGCGGCAGCAATGGCGTCCGCTTGAATCCCAAGGCGCTCAGTTTTGTCCAGGATTATATGAAAGAGAACTGGGACGAGCTGCAGAGCATCCGCAGCTGGGGACAACCTTATTTCAATCTCATCGAGAACATCCTGACGCAATACGGTTTGCCTAAAGAATTGAAATACCTGGCTGTCATCGAATCCAATTTGAAATCTTCGGCCGTTTCCAGGGTCGGCGCCAAAGGGCCCTGGCAGTTTATGCCGCAGACCGCACGGGATCTCGGGTTAAAGGTGAACCGCAATGTCGACGAGCGGAAGAATTATGTCAAAAGTACCCGGGCCGCAGCGCTTTATCTGCGTGATCTATATAATCAGCTGGGCGACTGGCTGCTGGTGATCGCCGCCTATAACACCGGCACGGCCAACGTCCTGCATGCCATCCGTCGCAGCGGCAGCCGGAGTTTCTGGGACCTGGAGAACTATCTGCCGTTGGAATCACGGCTGCATGTCAAGCGGTTCATAGGCACGCAATACACGTTCGAAGGGCAAGGCAGCGTCACGACGCTCACCAGGGACGAAGCCACCGAGCAGCTCACGGGTTCGGCCATGTATGTCTTCCATCGCGACCTCAGCGAAACCGAAGCTAAAAGCGCCATGACCATCACCGTCTCCGGAAAATATTCCTCGGCCATCATCGCCAAATACACGCTGCTGGATTCGACCACCTTCGGTCGCTATAATCCGGAGTTCGATAAGATCATGGCCAGCAATAACAACAGCTACGATCTCAAGCTTCCGGCGGACAAGATGGATCTTTTCGTCTCCAATAAATACGAAATCCTCACCGAGTCGGTGCAACACCTGGCCAGCGAAGCCGCCAACGCCGGGTCCACCGCCGTGATCGCTTCCAACTAGTTCATCCCGCAGCCGTTCAGGAAAAACTTTTGCCGGCGACCAGGGCCAGCGCCTTCCTGATGCCGGCGGCTTTCACAAGGCATTCTTCATATTCCTTTAGCGGATCGCTGTAAAAGGTGATACCGGAGCCCACCTGGTAAGAAAGATAGCCGTCATCGCGATTGTATAGGAGACTTCTGATCACCACGTTGAAATCGAAGTCTTTTTCGGGGGTCAGGTAGCCGAGCGCTCCGGAGAAAAGGCCCCGGCGGGAACGTTCGTATTGCCCTATGAGGTGAACGACCCTATTCTTGGGCGCCCCCGTCATCGAGCCCATGGGAAAGGTCGCTTGAAGGGCGTCGACCCCGTCGTGCCCGGCGGCCAACTCCCCTGTGACGGTCGAGATCATTTGGAATACCTGGGGAAAGGCGTAAACACCAAACAGTTCCGTGACGCGGACCGACCCTGGCTGGCAGACCCGGGCCAGATCGTTCCGGACGAGGTCTACGACCATGACATTCTCCGAGCGGTCCTTGGTGCTATGGAACAGTTCCCGGCCGCTGGCCTCATCGGCCAGGGCGTCATCCGGGTAGCGGGGAGCGGTGCCTTTGATCGGCTGCGAGCAAAGGGTATTGCCCCTCTTTTGCATGTAGCGTTCGGGGCTGGCGCAGAAGAGATAGCTTTGATCCAGCCGGTAGAAGGCGGAGAAGGGATTCGGTGAGGCCTGGCTAAGCGCCTGCCAGGTGAGGACGGGGTCGATGGCGGCGTGCCGGGCAAAAAATTCCTGGCAGAAATTGATCTCGTAACAATCGCCGCGAAGGATGTGGCGGCGTAAGGCGTTGATCGTGTCCAGGTATTCTTCCCGGGTGAACCGGGGAGTGAAGTGGATCGGGCTGCCTCCCGATGGCGGTGGCAGGACAGGCGTGGCCCTGATCTGTTTCCAGACCGTTTCCGGGTCTTCGGTGAGCGTGCCGATCCGGATTCCGGAAACCTGCAGCTCGATGAGGATCTCGGGTAAGAAGAAACAGAGGTCGGGGAACCCGATGTCATCGGGGTGAGGCGCCGGCTGCGGGGCTGAGGAGCTCCGTTCCGTTTCGCCAGCCAGGTCGTAGGAAAGGTGACCGAATATCCAGTCCTGGTGGCCAGCCGCCCATGCTTTGAGCTGGGGGAAGGCGGTTCCCGCCGAGGCTTTCAGACAGTCCGCAGCGCCTACAGCCAGCAAGGCCTGGAAGGCCGGTTTTGAGGCAGGAGGCGAATAGCCCTGGCTATCCAAAAAACAACAAATGTTGAACGGGGTGGCCCATGTCAACATTTGCTGCTTAATACCTTGAAGAGAATCGTCCGGAATTGGGAAAGAAGCGTAAGTTCTGGCCTGGCGGATCGTGCTTTTAGAAGTCATCCTCTTCTTCCTCGAATCCACTGTCGTTGAAAAGATCCAGGTCTTTGAAATCTTCGTCGAGACCGAGGTCGTCGTCGTCGTGCCCCTTGGCCTTTTTGGACGTATTTCCGCCAGTGCTCTTTTTGGTTTTGGATTTGGGAATGTCGAATTCGTCAAAATCGGGATCCCACTCCTCTTCTTCCTCTACCTTTTCCCATTCGTCTACTTCGTCTTCGCCCATATCGTCATCATCATCCTCGTCATCATCGTCTCCCTTAGACTTTGGCGACGACTTGGATGCCGATTTAGACGCCGATTTCTTGGATTTAGCCTTGGGAGAATCATCGTTGTCCTTGGGCGTATCATCATCATCATCCAGATCATCATCATCGTCATCCAATGGTTTCTTGGATTTCGAAGAAGGTTTCTCCGGAGTGTCCTTTGGTGCTTGAGGCGCGGATTTCTTAGAACCCTTTCCCTCCTTATCAGATTTTGGTGCCATGTCCAATAAGATTGTTATGTAAATTTTCGGCGAAGTTTTTAATTCGCCAAATTTATTTTAGATTAATTTTTTCTACAACATGAAGCAGCGAAATTGCTTTGGGCCGATTCGTCAAGTTAGCTGTTTTCAATCAATTGATCCCTGCCGGGGCCGTTGGAAATAAAGGCAATTTTAACGCCAAGGTATTGATTGATAAACTGCACGTAGTCTTGCATCTTTTGCGGCAATTTATCGTATTTTTTGACACCGGTGGTATCCGTCATCCAACCATCGAAAGACTGCAGCACGGGTTCGATCCTGATCTTGTTCATCTGGAAAGGCACTTCCTCCGTCTTTTCCCCATTTATAGTGTAGGCGGTGCAGACCTTGAGTTCCTGGAAGGCATCCAGCACATCGGCCTTGGTCATCACGATCTTGGTAACGCCGTTGATCATACAGGCAAATTTCAGCGCCACACCGTCGATCCAGCCACAGCGACGGGGACGTCCCGTGGTGGCGCCGAACTCGTTCCCTACCCTGCGCAATTCCTCCCCGGTGGCGTCTTCCAGCTCGGTGGGGAAGGGACCGCTGCCCACCCGGGTGCAGTAGGCCTTGCTCACGCCGATGACGTCGCGGATCTTTTGCGGTGGTACGCCCAGACCCGTGCAAACACCGGCCGAGATGGTGTTGGAAGAGGTCACGAAAGGAAAGGTGCCGAAATCCACGTCCAGCATGCTGCCCTGTGCGCCCTCCGCCAGGACCTTCTTGCCTTTGGCGATCTTGTCATTGATGAAATATTCACCGTTGACGATCTTGAACTGACGCATGAACTCGAGCCCTTCGAAGAATTCTTCCTCCCATTCCGAGAGGTCTTCGTGGAAATTGAGGCTATCGAGCAGTTTCTGATGTTTGAGCCGCAACTTGATGTATTGCGTCGTAAAACTTTTGTCCAGGAGATCACCCACCCGGAGGCCGTTACGACCCGTTTTGTCCATATATGCAGGGCCGATGCCTTTGAGGGTGCTGCCGATCTTTTCCTTTCCTTTTGACATTTCT
>Ga0210396_10000981_pt1 | contig 32637 bp, 34 predicted proteins | sample IncBWH17OmetaG_FD_155466 | JGI IMG/M metagenome (GOLD analysis project Ga0210396, IMG submission 155466) | Forest soil microbial communities from Barre Woods Harvard Forest LTER site, Petersham, Massachusetts, United States - Inc-BW-H-17-O ...
TATTGGCTGAGGCTGAGACCAACTGGGTCTACGTGGATCGGCGAAGTGGGCGGCCAGTTCGAATTCCGGATGACTTGCGAGCCGCGTTCGCGTCGTTTTAGTGCTTCTGAAACAGAGTTACCGCCGCAGTGTACCGGGAACGGCCGGGCTGCATGACTGGAATCGCTCTCCTGAGACGTGTCACATTTCTGGTGCTCCCGATCACTTTCACCGGTGTGCCGATTTGCACCCGGTCAAAAAACTCGGCAGCAAGGTCTCTGGGCATCCGAACACAGCCGTGCGATGCCGGGTAGCCAGGTAGAAAACCCGCATGCATCCCGACATACTTGCGAAATTCCATGAAGTACGGCATCGGAGCAGGCGTGTAGCGAAACCCAGGGGGGACGTAGGAGCCCGGGGTGGCGTTTGGATTGACAATTCGGCCGTAAGAATCGCTGACCAGACCGAAGTTTCCGGACCGGTGATTCGCGTCTTTGCTGATGACCTTGAAACTACCGATCGGGGTTCCCCATCCCTCTTTACCGGAGGCAATAGGCGAGACCAAAGCGACTCGCCCATCTTCCAACAAGTAAGCCGTCTGCTCGGTAAGACTAATAATCACCGCAGTCTGCTGAGCGCTTAGTTTCGTACTTAGCGCAATCGTCAACATCACCATCGCTATTCTGGTCGCGTCTATCATCAGTGCCTCGCGTGATAGTTCGTTAGACAACACTAAGGTGGATGTCGTTGAAATGTTCAGCTTCTCTTGAGGGAGTTGGTCCCTCGTTCTGCCAGCGACCAATTGCCCGACGATCAGAAAATGCGCCGCAGAGGAGGCGCCACAAAGGCCGGGCGTGGATCTAGGAAGGGAACATAGTCGGGATGCCCCGGCAGCGGGCTGAAGGCGGCCACGTCCAGGATCTGGTCGTGGAAACCCCGCACTGTGCTTCTGTGACCGATGCTCACGATCGTGGGCCGCCATGGGGCGGTGCGCAGCAGTCCGTAGAGTTTGGCCTCGGCGTCTTCGTCGAGCGCTGAGGTGGCTTCGTCCAGAAACAGGAGCGCCGGCTTCATCAGCAGAATGCGAGCAAAGGCGAGCCGTTGCTGTTCACCGAGTGAGAGGCGTTGAGACCAGTTTTGGACGTCATCGAGTTCGGGTGCCAGCGAGCCGAGACCGACTTCCTCGAGCATTGCCGCTAGCCTTGGAGTGGAGAAGGTAATTTTTTCGCTATGTGGATAGCGCAGTGCACTAGCAAGAGTGCCTAGGGGTAGGTACGGCCGCTGAGGCACAAAAAGCATGGGCCCTTTGCCAAGCCTGATCTCGCCTCGGCCGTAGGGCCAGATCCCGGAGATTGCACGCAGTAAGGTGCTCTTGCCGACGCCGCTGGGACCAGCCAGCAGTAGCGCTCGGCCACGGGCAGAAGCAAAGCTCACGCCGCGCAAGAGTGGCGTGCCATCGGGCATATCAATGTCGAGTTCTTGAATCGCCACGCCAAGACCTCCGCGGCGGACCGCGATCTGGCGGGGTGCTCGCATCCCCCGGTGGATCGCCTGCAAACGCTCCTCGAACCCGCCCAAGCGTTCGGTCACCGCCTGCCAGGCGGCAATATCGGCGTAAGAATTAATAATGAAGGAAAGGGCGTTCTGGACAAAAGAAAATGCATTAACCGCCTGCATCAGGCCGCCTAGCCCAATCTGCTTGAGAAAGTAACGCGGCGAGATCACGACGACCGGAAAGATCACCGCCACCTGCGCGTAGCCCAGGGTAAACCAGGTCAGACGCTTTTGGCGCTTCATGATCTGGCAGAAATTTTCAAACACGCTGCCAAAGCGCTCTTTGAAAAGCCTTAGCTCCACGGGTTCGCCTCCATAGAGGGCAACACTTTCAGCGTTTTCTCTAAATCGCACCAGACTGAACCGGAAATCCGCCTCAAAACGTTGACGAGCATAATTCAACGGCACAAGCGGGCGACCGATTTTGACTGTCAGCCAGGTTCCAATGCCCGCGTAGAGCAATGCCGCCCAGACCAGATAGGCCGGAATATGCAATGTGGTCCAATGGCCGAGGGCAATATCGGCCGGTCCGGACAATCCCCACAGGATAACGAGAAACGAGATCAAGGAAACCACCGAGCTGATCAGGCCGACCGAGAGGCTCAGCACATAGCTGGTGAATTGGTTGAGATCCTCTGCGATGCGCTGGTCGGGGTTGTCGGTTCGGCCGCCCAGTTCTAATTGATAATAAGCCCGGTTAGCGAGCCAGGCGCCCAGATATCTGCTGGTCAACCAGCGGCGCCAGCGGATCTGGAGCATCTGACTGAGGTAAAGGCCGTAGACAGACATCGAAATGGCGAACAACACCAAAATGCAGAAAAAGCCCAGCTGACGGAATAGCTCTCCGCTATCGAAGGCCTGCAGCGCATTGTAGAAGGATCGGTTCCACTCATTGATCCGTACGCTGATGTAGACATTGCCCAGATTCAGCCCTATCACCCCGATCAAAAGCGCCCACGCAGACCACTTTTCTTCCGACGTCCAATAGCATTTGGCGAGACGCCACGCGGCGCGTGTAGTGTTTCGCCTTGATGTATGCATCGTTGTTCTATTTATCGACTGTTTTCTGCAACTCTTTAAGAGAGCGCTTCTAGCAGCCGATAATTCACCTCACTTGGAGAGGTTCATGAGGTTAACAGGGTCGATTCGCAGATTTCAGAAACGATTACGTGCACTATGCAAGCTCCAAGGCAGAAAGGTTGGTTCCGCACCCTCGACTTAAGCATGGAGCGTGATGGCGGTGACCTCAGGCGGGCAATTGAATCGCGCGTTGACGTGAATCGTTCCGATTCCCCGAGTCGTGTAAAGTTGAGCGTTTCCGACCCGATACAAACCCATGTCGTAAATTTCCCCCATCGGCGGAAGGACCAGGGCACCCACGACCGGTAGTCGCACTTGACCTCCGTGACTATGGCCCGAGAGCTGAAGGTCCACCGGGAATCGGGGAACAATCTCCTGAATAAAATCGGGCTCGTGGACCGCAACGATGGTTGTGAGATCCGCTCGTCTATTTTCGAAGGCCGCGTCGGGCGAAGGTGTTCCACCCCTCGCGGAATCGATCCCGGTGAGGTAAATAGAATCGTGTCCGCGCTGAATGGTAATACCCTTATTGCGTAACAATTGCGTACCAGCCTGCGCCAAGGCTTTGGCAACGATTTCCGGTCCTTTGCGATGATCGTGATTACCTAAAACTGCGAACGTATCTAGTGCAGGATTGAGCTGACTTAGAACAGGCACGAGATCAAACGCCGCCGCAACATCGAGCCAAACAAAATCGCCCGTCAGCAGGACGAGATCCGGCCGGAAAGAATTGGCGAGCCTAACGGCGTCCTGGACGACCCGGATCGGAGTGAAGGGATAAAGGTGTATATCGCTGAACAACGCGATTCTGAAGCCTTCGAACGCAGTGGGTAACCGCGGGATCCGGATGGGGCGTTCTTCCATGGCGACACGATGTGTTGCAATCCGCGTTGCGTAACCAATCTCCGCTGCACTTGGAATTCCAGCCGCGATGCCCACACCTCCGGCAATCTGCAAGAACTGGCGTCGTGTCATATTCATAAGTTTCCTGATCAGGAGGTGGTCGCGGCCTGTTCCTTTTGCCGGGTAGTCGTGCTCCAGTTGGTGATCTCGCTCGACATGAGGGCCTCGATACGCTCCGCCATAACGGCGTCGGGGTTTGGCGCACTTTCATAAGGTCCGGCCTTGGCTAGCCAAAGGTATTTCTCTTGGGTTAGTTTCTGACAGGTGCTCCGGTAGGAAATCCAGCTCTGCTGGTGCTGGCTCAAACTCTGCAGGCCTTCAAAAATGACAATCAGCACTCCCAACCCACCGGCCACCGCGGCCGGAGCGCCGACGCTGGAGGCAAATGGAATCAGAGCGCCGGCGATAATCTGAGAAATCTTAAGGATCTTGAAACGGCGCTGGTTATAACTGCTTTTCTTGTCATACCAATCGATTTGATCCTCTAGCCGCTTGAGCGTTGGATTTGGCGTATCTGTAATGTCAGTCATATTCAGCGTGTCAGGACGAGCCGGTTATTCTACTCAATTTTTCTTTTCGATATAATTTGGAATTACGTTGAACGCGAAAGATGAAATTGTCCGGGTAGCACGATCGCTCAATAATCACAAAATCCCAAACGCGGGTAGTATTATCAGCCAAAGCAGTGACGATCGGTCGATCATCTGTACTGAATTTCGCTACAAGCAACGTCATGGTCGCGAGGGAAACGGTCTGGGCGTCCCCGGACTTGGGCTGTACCGTCAACGGAAGCTGTTATGATTAACCCTCGGCTGAATCCTGCGTCCTCCCTTTAACGACCGGTGGTCTATACTCTGGCTCACGAGCGCTCTTCGGGTATTGGAGCGTTGCGGTTGTTGCGGTGTTGGGGTGTTGCGGTGGTGGGGTATTGGGGTATTGGGATATTGGAGCGGTGGGGTATTGGAGGGTTGGGGTATTGGAGTGGTGGGTGTTGAAGTCTTACGCGCGCTAACCCTGGGGTGCTCTCCTGACTGCTTTAATTGTACAGGATTGGGGCACCACATAGACGCTTCTAAGATCAGGGCTGATTCTGATGGTCTTTGCCCATAGGCCACAGGGGCTGCAGGACTGGACTCAGCCCGGCGTTTCTCATCTGTTTAGCGTCGTGTCTTCGGCCCCAATTGAGCACTCGGCTTACTTTGATTTGACCAGCCTCAGCCTCCAAAAATACGAGGAAGGAGAGGTAATCCGTTCCAACGCGCGTTTCATCTTCGAGCTTGTGGCCTTTTCCCCCTCCACTCGTCTCCTCGTCCTCGTCCTTGATTTCTTATCGGGCGTAGTCATACGGAGCCCGCGCACTGCTGAAGCTGAAGGGGCACCCGTTGCTATTCCCCATTGACCCGGATTCCTGGTATTCCTATAGTGATTTTTCCCGTCCAGGGACAAGTCGCTGATATTTTTACAAGGCAAGCAATATGGCTCTTTCAATTGGAACGAAGGCTCCGGATTTTTCGCTCAGTACCAAAACGTCCGACGGAGTGAAGCTGGTCAAGCTCGGTGACAGTTTTGGGAAGAAAAATGTGCTCCTGCTGTTTTTCCCGATGGCGTTCACCGGAACTTGCACGGCTGAACTGTGTGAGACCAGTGCTGGGCTCGACGCTTATCAGGAAATGAACGCCCAGGTCTACGGGATCAGCGGAGACAGCCCCTTTTCGCTCGAAGTCTGGGCACAAAAGGAGCAGATCAATGTCCCGCTCCTGAGCGACTACGATCATGAAGTAGCGAGGGCTTACGGAGTCGCTTACGATAGCTTTGCGGCCGATCGCAATCTGCCAATGAGCGGAGTCGCCAAGCGTTCGGCGTTCATTATCGATCGGAACGGGGTCATTCAATATGCCGAAAGCTCCGACAATCCAAGGCAGCTCCCAAATTTCGAGGCCATTCAAGCGAAACTCAATGAATTAGCTTAATCCAAAACCTATGATCCCGAATGATGCGGTTCGCTCCTTTGACGCTGGGGGAGGCAAAAAAGGAATTTATTATTCGTTGCCGGCGCTTGAGGAAGCCGGTGTTGGAAAAGTCTCCCGGTTGCCTGTCAGCATTCGGATTGTTCTCGAATCAGTGCTCAGGAACTGTGACGGGAAGAAGGTTGCAGAGAAAGATGTAGCGGTGCTGGCGAACTGGAACGCGAAAGAACCGGCGAAGGAAGAAATTCCATTTGTGGTGGCGCGGATTGTTCTTCAGGATTTCACGGGTGTCCCACTGCTGGTGGATCTTGCGGCGATGCGAGCGGCGGTGGCCAAGCTGAAAGCTGATCCGAAGATCATTGAGCCGTTAGTTCCGGTCGATCTTGTCGTCGATCACTCTGTGCAGGTCGATTTTGCGGGGTCGCCGGAGGCACTCGGCTTGAATCTCGACATGGAATTCAAACGCAATCTGGAGCGTTACCAATTTTTGAAATGGGGGCAGCAAGCCTTTAAGACTTTCGGAGTGGTGCCGCCAGGGATCGGTATCGTGCACCAAGTCAATCTGGAGTATCTCGCGAAGGGGGTGTTAAGTTCGAAAACCGGACAAGGGGAAGTCTTTTACCCTGATACACTGGTCGGAACCGATTCGCATACGACGATGATCAATGGTCTTGGCATTGTCGGATGGGGAGTCGGCGGAATTGAGGCTGAGGCAGGGATGCTTGGGCAACCGGTCTATTTTTTGACGCCGGAAGTTGTCGGGGTGCACATGAGCGGGCGCCTGCGGGAGGGGGTCACCGCAACTGATCTGGCGCTGCACGTTACCCAGTTGCTTCGTGCGCGGAAGGTGGTTGGCAAGTTTGTCGAATTTTACGGGGAGGGAGCGGGGACGTTGCCGCTTTTTGATCGCGCGACGATAGGAAACATGGCTCCGGAGTACGGAGCGACGATGGGCTTCTTTCCGGTCGACAGTGAATCGGTCAACTATCTTCGGATGACGGGGCGGAGCGAGGAAGCGTGCGAACGCTTTGAAAATTACTTCAAGGCACAGGGAATGTTCGGTATGCCCAGGAAAGGCGAAATTGAATACAGTGTGGATATCGATCTCGACCTGGCGATTGTGCAACCGAGCGTTTCGGGCCCAAAACGCCCACAAGATCGGATCAATCTCGCGGAACTGGGCCAGACCTTCCGCGGTCTCTTCATCAAACCGGTCGCAGAAGGCGGGTACGGAAAAAGCGAAGAACTTTTGTCCAAGCGAACGACGGTTTCGGTCAACGGATCGAAGCCTGGTGCTGCGGCGCCGGGCGCCGGCAAATCCGGTGAGGTGGGGCACGGCAGTGTGTTGATCGCCGCGATCACCAGTTGTACCAACACGAGTAACCCGAGCGTTATGCTAGGGGCCGGATTGCTCGCCAAGAAAGCGGTGGAAAAGGGGCTGACGGTCAATCCGACCGTCAAGACGTCAATGGCCCCAGGCTCACGGGTGGTGACCGACTATCTGGCGAAGACCGGTCTGCAGCCTTACCTGGACCAGCTCGGATTCAACATCGTCGGGTACGGTTGTACCACCTGCATTGGGAACTCAGGTCCGCTTCATCCGAACATCGAACAAGCGGTGACCGACAACGACTTTGTTGCCGCAGCGGTCCTTTCCGGTAATCGCAATTTCGAGGCGCGCATCCATCAGAATATCAAAGCGAACTTTCTGATGTCGCCTCCTTTGGTGGTTGCGTTTGCGTTGGCCGGACGAGTGAATATCGACATGGCGCAGGAACCGATCGGCACCGATCGCCAGGGAAGCGATGTCTATCTGAAGGATCTCTGGCCGACCCTGGAGGAAATCCATCATGCAATGGCGTCGGCACTAAAGCCAGAAGTGTTCCGTCAGCTTTACGCGGATTTTGCCAGTCAAAACCCGAAATGGAATGAGATCACTTCTTCGACGGGTGACCTTTATGCGTGGGACGAAAAAAGCGATTACATTCAGGAACCACCATTTTTCGACAACTTCTCGATGCAGATCGGCAAGATTGAAGAGGTGCGGGACGCCCGCCCGTTGGGCATCTTTGGGGACTCGGTAACGACCGATCACATCTCGCCAGCCGGTGCGATTAAGAAAACGTCGCCGGCCGGAAGATACCTGATCGATCGGGGGGTTCAATCGATCGACTTCAATAGTTATGGCAGCCGGCGAGGGAACGACCGGGTGATGACACGCGGAACGTTCGCCAATGTGCGAATCAAGAACTTAATGGTGCCGGGCGTTGAAGGCGGAGTGACGATCTATCACCCGAGCGGGGAACAGATGTCGATTTTTGACGCCGCGGTTCGATATCAGAAAGAACAGACTCCTTTGGTGGTAATTGCCGGACACGAATATGGCACGGGCTCGAGTCGGGACTGGGCGGCCAAAGGTACACGATTGCTCGGAGTAAAAATGGTCGTCGCCGCCAGCTTCGAAAGAATCCACCGCAGCAATCTCGTGGGGATGGGGGTCTTGCCACTGCAGTTCCAGGAGGGCGTTAACGCGCAGACATTGCGTCTGGACGGTTCGGAAACCTACACTGTTCTTGGCCTTGCGGACAGTATTCGGCCGCGGCAGGAGGTGATTCTGGAAATCAAGCGGAAAGATGGAGGGAGGGAAGAGGTTCCATTAATTCTGAGAATCGATACCCCGATCGAAGTCGATTACTATCGTCACGGCGGTATTCTGCCCTTCGTGTTAAGAGAAATTCTGCAGAAGAATTGATTTGGTCTGCCGGATGACCCACAGGTTGCCTGGGATGACTTGAATAATCCAGTCGAGGGCAGGAGCAAATACCGGCTGATCTGGAGAGGGCATTTGGGAGGGCATTACCACCAAGTCGGTGCCGCTGGACTGGATGAACTCGCAGGCCGTAAACCCGGTATTTCCACGCAGAAGATGATAGTCGAGCTCCAAGTCCGGCCGCTGTTCGTCTTGAACCCACGATTCCAGCGTTTCTTCCACCGACAGGGCACCATTGCCGACTCCAAGAGCTTTTTCTTTTGCCTCGGCGAAAGTGGTTTGAACGTAGAGGATCGTAATTTGACGGGCTCCACTTCGTTCTGAGAGATTGAGCGCGGCACAAAGAACATGACGGCTAGGTTCCGACAAATCTGGGATCACCACGAGGATACCCTCAGGGGGTTTCGGGTTTTCTTTCGGCTCGGTATATAACAAAAGATCGCAGGGAGCGCGCCGAAGAAGTTCACGGGCGACGTCGCCGGTAAAATTGCGGTGCACGCTTTGTGTTTCCATCGCCCCTGCGACTAACAGGTCGATGCTTTCTTCGTGCTGAACTTTAAGGATGGCTTCGGCCGGTTCTCCGGGCTCGAAGCGAATCGCCGCCTCGCTATCGAGTTGCAGGTCGGAAAGCGCGGAACGGAACCGGTCTTCCTTCTCCTGGGTGAACTCATCGGCGTGGATCAGGCATAGCGGCGCCGAAAGAGAGCGGCTGACTCTACCTGCTTCGGCAAGTACGGCCATGAAGCGAGGGGAAAATGTTGTCGCAACTCCTACACGGCGATACACGCCGGGGAGGATACGTTAGTTCTCCCCAGCCAACAACTCGGTTCTCTGGAGAATTGCGGTTTTTCAGTAAGGCGGCGGCGGGCAGAAGCGTATCCGCGTATTGGCGTGCCGGCGTACGACGAGCCTCGAACGGCTGAAATGGCGAACGCCGATTCCCCTTTTAATTTAAATACTTGCTTCGCAGATACTCGATACGATAGCGGGCCTGTGTGGGCTCGCCTGTGGCTTTGCGCATTAACTCGGCAGGAAGATATCTTCGGCCGTGTTGATGAATATTCTCGCGCAGCCATCGCAGTAACGGCGCATAATTTCCCTGAGCAAGTTGATCAGGCAACCCCGGGATAATCTGTTCAGCCGCAAACATCAGTTGTGCAGCATTGAGGTTACCCAGGGTGTAGGTCGGGAAATATCCCAGGGAACCCAGACTCCAGTGAATATCCTGAAGTACGCCGCGCGCGTCGTCAGGGACGATCAATCCAAAAAGTTCATGGAAAAGGGTATTCCACGCTTCAGGCAGATCCTTGACCTTCAGTCGCCCCTCGACCAGCGCAAGTTCCATCTCAAACCGGAGCAGAATGTGGAGGTCGTAAGTCACTTCGTCCGCTTCGACACGGATAAAAGAAGGGGCGACCCGCTGTACGCAGTCTGCAAGACTGGCCGGAGAATAGCGGGCCAGGTCCGGTAAATATTTGCAGGCCGTCGCGTGCCAGAGATGCCAGAACTGTGGGGTGCGCCCAACATGATTTTCCCAAAGTCTTGACTGGGATTCATGGATTCCCAGGGAGACGGCGTCACCGGAGGGTAAGCCAACTCGATCTGGGGGCAGACCTTGCTCGTAAAGGGCATGGCCCGTCTCGTGCATGACACCATATAAAGAAACCTCGAACCGCCGTACGTTATAGCGAGTGGTGATCCGCTGATCGTGTGGACCGAGCGTTGTCGCAAAGGGATGCATCGTCGTGTCGATGCGTCCCGCTGAAAAATCATAACCAAAGGCAGTCGCTATCTCCTTGGATAACGTTTGTTGGCCATCGATAGGATAGTGGCCATCCAAAAAGTTCTCCGGCGCAGACTGGTCCGGGATCTGACTCAGAAGATCTACGAGAGCCACGCGTAACTCGTCCAGGACTGGTCTGACCTGGCCGGCCGTAATGCCCGGCTCGTAGTCATCGATCAACGCGTCGTAAGGAGATTCTCTATATCCCCAGAGATCCGCCTTCTGACGCGTGAGCTCGACAATTTTCTCCAGATTCGGTTGAAACAAGGAAAACTTGGACTCCGCTCGAGCCTGAACCCAAGCTTCTCGAGCAATCGTTCGCGTCTTCTCGAATTCCTCAACTAAGGCAACTGGGATTTTGGTTGCGCGATCGTATGATCGCCGCCATTCGCGGATATTTGCACCTTCCTCTGACCCAGGATCGAAGCCGAACTGTTCGGCTGCTTTGAGCCAATCCCCCACGCAAGGCTCGGTAAATAGCGTGTGGGCTTTTGCCTCGAGATAGCTTAGCTGGTCTGCTCGGTAAGGAACGGCCTTCGAAGGAAGGTAGGTTTCGAAATCCCATGAAAGCACCCCGGCGACCGACCTCAGCAGGTAGACCTCACGGGAGCGTTCACAGAGTTGCAGATAAGCTGCGGACGACATGGGCTGAACCTATTCCGTCTTGCTCAATGGCTGCAACTGCTTTATAAACCGCGGTCTATGGAGATTGTTATTGGTATAGCCGCTGGCGTGGGCGCTTTCTTGTTCTGTTATTGTTTGCTCGGTGGTCTCTACACCCTCAACCAAAACGAACGCGCTGTCGTCACCAACTTCGGCCGGGCCGAACGCCTCGGGACCGCGACCAGTCTGGATCTGCCAATCTCCGAGAATCTCCGTCCGGAAGAAAGGGAACGCTATGTCTATCCGCAGGTTCGCGTGATCGGACCAGGTGGCCCTTATTTCCGGATGCCGTGGCAGCGAGTGTTCAAGGTATCCGTGTCGATCCAGACTCTCAACGTTGCTTTTGATCCCGATGTCCCGGAAGCGAATCAAAAAGGGACCGTCCTTGAGGCGGTGACCAAGGATCAGCTGAACATTGGTTTAACCGGCCAGATCCGTTATCGTGTCAGTGAACAGAATCTCTATGCCTATCTTTTTGGCGTAAAGAGGCCGATCGCCCATGTCATAGGATATTTTGTTTCTATCTTAAGAGAACGGATAGCGAATTACGAAGCAACACCGCCGCCTGAAACCGATCAACCACTGATCGAAAAGGCCAACGCCAGTCTGGCAAAAGCGGGGGTGTCGATCAACGATCTTCGGAAGAACCTCAACCATCTCAACATCCAAATGGATCAACAATGCGTTTCCTCTGCCGCGCGATATGGGATGACCTTGGACGCCTCATTGATCACAGGGATAGATCCGCCGGCGGATATTGAATCGGCGTTAGCAGCGATTAACACGGTGCATAACGAAGTTTCGTCGAATATCAGCCTGGCCCAGGCTAACGCGGATCAACGAATCGAGCAATCCAGGAGAGCGGTTGAAATCGAGACGAACCGCGCTGAGGCCGAAGTTCAGCCGTTGCGATGGATGGCCCAACAGTTAATGGAATTGAAACAGAGCGGGGAACAAGCGTTACCAGCCTACATTCGTAACATCCGGCTCGACCTGTTTTCGAAGGCAAGACGAGTTATCCTCCGAGCCAAGAGCTGATCCAATGAATTTCATTTTCGCATTTGTCGTCACCTTTGTTGTTTGCTGGATCACGATTCCGATTCTTTTAGTGTTTCTCGGCGGGATCAATTTTTACACCACGGTCCTGGAAGGCAGGGCCAAGGTGTACATCCTGTTCGGACGTGTCCTCGGGGTGGTGACAGAGCCGGGACTTCATCTCCTTTGGCTGCGGTTAGGTCCGCAAGTCGCGCTCGTCCGATTCTTCGGCAGGGTGCACGAGATCGATACGCGTCTGGATCAGGAATATCTGCGCAGCAATACGGTCAATACTGAAGAAGGCACGCCAATGGGTCTGGGTATTTGGTACGAGATGCGTGTCAGGCATCCCGTGGATTACCTCTTTAAGAACGTTGATCCTCGCGGGTCCTTGCGGGCGAATGTCGCCAACGCAACCGTGCGGAACCTGAGCAATTTGCCATTGCAAGAAATGCTCGAGAGCCGGCATACCATGAGCCGAACAGTACGGGGAGAGGTCTCGCCAAAAGCAGAAGAGTGGGGGTATCAACTGGGTTCGGTTTACGTTCGCAAAGTGCATTTTCGCGATAATCTGATGATTCGTCAGATCGAGCAGAAAGTCGTCAACCGCTTGCGACAGGTGACTTCGGCGATTCGGCAGGCAGGAACGAATCAAGTGGACATCATCACCAGCTCCGCTGAACGGCAAGCCGCCACCGAGTTCGCCAAGGCACGTTCGGTTCGGCCAGAGATGATAGGCCAGGCACTTCGGGAAATTGGGCAGGATCCAGACGTCTTAAACGCGGTGTTTGCGACTCTGGAAGTGGAGCGATTGGTCAAAGCGAACGCAGACATTACGCTGGTTCCTGACCAAGCCACCGAAACGTTAGTCAGCCTCCTGGCATCTGGCGTTGATTCAAGGGCAGCGCCACCGGCCGTCTCCAAGCCGCCGCCAGCGCCACCTGGCCAATAGCACCTCCCTAGTAAGTTAGGCGTCCCGCCTTACCCTCCCACTTATGAGACGATGCACTAGTGCCTGGAACGTAGGCGCACGATAATTGGCAGACCGTAATATCCATTCCGTTCGCGGATCCTGGCTTCCAGGTAACGTCTATAGTCATCGGTCAGCAACTCCGGATCATTCACGAAAAACACGAACGTCGGTGGAGCAACCAGATGGTTCGATGTTTTGTCGATCTGGGTCGCGTAGAGCAGCTTGAACCTTTTATTCCCGCGGATCGGTGGGGGAGCTGCGGCCATGGCTTCCTGCAACAGCCGGTTCAATGAACCGGTTCCAATGGAGCGGGTGGCATGTTGCTGAATCCTCTCAATGCTTTCAAAAAGGCGATCCAGATTTTCGCCGGTGCGGGCAGAGACGAGGTCGATCGGGGCATAACTGAGGAAAAAAAGGTTAGCTCGGACCTCTTGCAGGAGCGTGTCAATGAAATCGCGGACGCGGGCGGTCGGCTTGACCAAATCGAGCTTGTTGACGATGACGATGCACGGCTTGTGATTCTCCTGGATCAATCCGGCGATCTTTTTGTCCTGCGCGGTGACACCTTCCAGGGCGTCGACGACTAATGCGCAAATATCAGCTCGTGCAATGCTTTTTTCCGCACGCATCACGCTGAAAACTTCGACAGAAGTATTGTGCTTGCGGCGCGCCCGCATTCCGGCCGTGTCGATCAGGACAAATGGCTTTCCATCCCGCTCGTAAGGCACATCGACGGAATCCCGGGTTGTTCCGGCAGCATCACTGACGATCGTGCGCTGATTTTGCAAGATCGCATTGATTAGAGATGATTTACCGACGTTCGGCCGTCCGACGATCGCGAGCTTAATCGGCACGCCGGGGTCTGGCTTTGCCTCTTCGAGAGCCGGCTCCGGTAAATGTCTCTCGATCTGTTCGACGAGATCGGTGATTCCACGGCCGTGAGCGGCGCTGATCGGTACGATGTCCGAGAATCCGAGGACGGAAAATTCGGTATCCGCCAGCTCGTGTTTCGGGTGGTCGATCTTGTTGACCGCGAGAATCACCGGTTTCCGTGCAGAACGCAGTTCTTTTGCCAGAGACCGATCAACAGGGGTGACGCCATCTCTGGAATCGCCCACCAGAACAATCACGTCGGCCATTTCCATCGCCAGGTCGGCTTCCGACCGTATTTGTTCGTCATAGTCGTCGTCGACGAAACTCTCGATTCCACCGGTATCCACGACAACGAATGGGCGAGAACCGAGCAGGCAGTCGGCGACGAGCCGGTCGCGCGTAATTCCAGGCTGATCGTGAACGATGGCGATCCGCTTTTGCACCAGGCAATTGAAGAGGGCGGATTTCCCGACGTTGGGGCGTCCCACGATCGCTACGATCGGTAAGCTACTCATGGGTGCTCACAATGATCGTTCTGCAACGCCTGTCTGCGGACCGGTAAATTCAATATTCAGATTCCCTGTCGGATTGACGCTGAATGTGGAGGTGGAGACTGCCGAGTCTTTGCGATAGCAGGCGTTCGAAGGTTTGTTCCGCTTCCTCCGGGAGTGAAGTTGCTTTTGCTCGAGCCAGTTCAGGCATTTTCTCTAACTCGCGATCAACGTCCTGCGGTTGAATCTTATTCCAGAGCCCGCTTTTAAGCTCATCGACCGTAAGGGAAAGAGGTTCGACGCTGAGAATCGTGGCCTTGGGAAGCGTGATGTTGACTTCCTGGCCGGCAAGACTGACTTCGAGCTTCTTGGACAAATCAAAACCGGCTTTGACGCGATAGGTGGCGTGGATTCGAATGGTCTTCGTGCTGCCCAACCAAGTCTGAGCGGACTCACGCGTGACGTCCGTGTCCCGATCAACCACCACTAGCTCGAGCGCCGCCTTCGTTTGATCAAATACCGCCGTTTCATTGACAGTAATCTTCGGCTGCAATTGGAAAAGGTCGACGAAGGCGTCCCGGATCTTGCCAGCATCTGCAGAGGCTCGATTCGAGACGGAATCGACCAAACGCGCCGGCCAGGAGTTCATCTGATCGACGATCAGTTTGCTGATGAAAGCGAGTAACAGGAAAACCAGCAGGAAAATCAAGGGTACTATATACGGTCGGCGGTGCATCTCTCTCTAAAAAGTACAGCCCCCCGCATCCGCTGGATGCGAAGGGCTGCTGTTCCCCCCAGAACAATCCGTAAAAATAGACAATTGAATGATTCCCCAAGGTGTCGGTGAATTCAAATAATAATTTTGGCGATTTAACCGGTCGGTCAATATTTTCTAAATACCCCAAATCGCGCACTCCGCCATTTTTTCTATGCACTGTCTTGCCAGGCTCCGGTCGAACGCAATCGGAATTTGTATTGAACCGCCGGCAGTTTCAGGTCCCAATGGCGGAGACGCGTGGTTATCCCTTAACAAGACGGAGCAAATGCAAACTATAGTTATCGGTCACAGAAATCCCGACATGGATTCAATCTGTTCGGCAATCGCCTACGCCGACCTGAAACGGAAATTGGGAGTACAAAATGTCATTGCGGCCAGAGCCGGAAACACGAATGAACGAATTGACCTGGTCCTGCAAAAGTTTGGGGTGCCGGCTCCCAAATTCATGAGCGACGTCTCGCCGCGGGTCGCAGACGTCATGGAAACGCAGATTATTTCTGTGGCTCACGACTCTTCGATTTATTACGCGATGAATTCGATCGAAAAAAAGCGCATGCGCGGTTTGCCGGTGGTCGACGCGGACGATCGTTGCCTTGGGTTGCTCTCCGGTTGGAAGGTCAGCCAATACCTCTTTCCGCGAAGTGAGGATGCGCCTGCTTCGCGCGAAATCTTCGCGTCGATTTCGGATATCACGCATTCTTTCGATGGAGAATTCATCGTGGGCGAGCCCAAAGATAGCCAACAGAAAGTCGTCCTGATGGTAGCGGCGATGAGCTTGATCTCGTTCAGCGAAAGGCTGAGACGATATCAGCCTGAAGAAACGATCGTCTTTGTTGGGGATCGAGAAGACATCCAGTTGGAGGCCATCACAAACAAAGCGCTCGCTGTCGTTATCACCGGGGGAATGGCACTTTCGTCCAAGGTCCGTTCTGCCGCCAAGGATGGGGGAGTGCGGCTTTTGTCGAGCAGACATGATACTGCAACGACGGTTTTGCTGGCGCGCGGGGCGGCGAAGATCGATTCGATGATCGAACCGCAGTTTACGAGTTTGTCGCCTGACACCTCCTTGAGGTCTGCTCGACATATCGTTGCCGACTCCTCGGAATATGTTTTTCCCATTCTAGAGGGCGACAAACGTCTGGTGGGTATTCTAACTAAAAGCGATTTTATCAAACCAATTCCGCGGCAACTGATTCTCGTCGACCACAACGAACTCTCGCAAGCCGTTAAAGGCGCAGAGGAGTTACAGATTGTGGAGGTTCTGGATCATCACCGGTTGGCAAGCTTCAACACTGATATCCCGATCTTGTTCTGGAATAATCCGGTTGGTTCCACCAGCACGCTGGTCGCCTTGTCATACAATCAGAACGGGATCGAGATCGAACGACCGATCGCTGGTTTACTAATGGCCGGCCTCATCTCGGACACCCTTAATCTCTCCTCGCCGACGGCGACTCAGATTGACGCCAAGGTGCTCGAGAGTCTGAGTGCCATAGCCGGCGTTGAACCCGCCAAGCTTGCCGAAAGCATCTTTGCGGTCGGTTCGCCGTTGCTGACCTTGGAACCAAATGAAGTCATTCTCGCTGATTGCAAGGACTACTCCGAAGAGGGCTACGGCTTCAGCGTTTCGCAAATCGAGGAGTTAGGCTTCTCGCATTTTTACGAGAAGCAGCAGAGCCTCCTGCAGGCCATCGAGGCTTATCGCGCAAAACAGGGAAGCCTTTTTGCCGCCCTGCTGATCACCGATGTGAACACCCAGAACTCGCTCCTCTTGATTTCGGCGCCACCGGAATTCTTGGAGACAATTACCTACCCGAGACTGGCGCCAAATCTTTTTGAGCTTAACAATGTCGTTTCACGAAAAAAACAACTCGTCCCGTATTTGTTGGATTGTCTGCATAAGATTCATACGACGATCGCCTGACTCGTGAGTTTACACACCGTACGAAGCTGGTTCTGGATTTCACCGGACGAGCGAAGCAGACCGGTCCCCTGGCAAATCGTATGTTTGAACTGGGCGTTGGCTTTTTTTCTGCTGGCCCTCCTCTGCTTATTCTCATTCAGCCAACTCCGCTATAACTGGAATTGGGATACCGTCGGCGGATACAGTAACTTTTTCTGGCGAGGTTGGTGGAACACGCTGAAGATTTCCGTGCTGGCGCTGGTTCTGAGCACTTTAATCGGATTGATCGCCGCCCTGGCCAGAAAATCAGGTTTTCTCGCCTTGCGCGCGTTAAGTCGGCTCTATGTAGAGCTTATTCGGGGAACTCCGCTTCTGGTCCAGATTTCCTTTGCTTTTTATGTTATCGCGGATGCGTTTCGCTTTCAGGACCGGTTTACGGTTGGGTTGTTGACGTTGTCGCTGTTTTCCGGGGCGTTCATCAGCGAAATTATCCGCGGCGGCATTGAGAGTGTCGGGGCTACGCAGCTCGAGTCCGCGCGAGCAATTGGGCTTACGAGATCGCAGACCTATCGGTATGTGATTTTTCCGCAGGCGATCCGGCTGATTTTGCCGGGACTGGCCGGGATGTTCGCAAATCTGATCAAGGATTCTTCATTACTCTCCGTTATATCGATAGAGGAATTTACCTGGAACGCGCAACAGGTTTCAGCTTTAACGTACAGTAATTTCGAATGTTATATTCCTTTGGCGATCGGGTATCTTGTTCTGACCCTGCCAATCACGCTTTGGACCCAGTGGCTCGAAAAACGGACTCGGTATGAGACTTAAGGCGACGAATCTGTGCAAATCCTTCGGCCGGCAGATCGTCCTGAAGAACGTAAATCTCGACCTCGATGAGGTTCACACGCTGGCGTTCATTGGTCCTTCCGGCGGCGGCAAGTCGACGCTTCTGCGTATCGTGGCAGGCCTGGAGAAACCGGATAGTGGCACCCTTTACTTAAACGATCGCGAGATCATTTACCGGGAAAAGGAATTGATGGCGCACCGGCGAACGGTTGGCACGGTCTTTCAGGCATTTAATCTTTTCCCTCATTTGACGGCGTTGCAGAACATCACGCTGCCGCTCGAGAAGGTTCATCAGTACAATCCGGCCGAAGCTCGCCAAGTGGCCGCAGTCATTCTCGAACGCTTCGGACTCTCGGAACACGGCCATAAGTCGCCTGCGCAATTGTCCGGAGGACAAAGGCAGCGTGTGGCGATCGCCCGGGCGATATCCATCAAACCGAAGCTGCTGCTGTTCGACGAACCAACGTCTGCGCTTGATCCTGAAATGACGGCCGAAGTGCTGGACGTCATTGGAGAGTTGAGGGAAGAAGGACGAGACCTCGTTCTAGTGACGCATCAAATGGGATTTGCGCACCGCGTCGCCGACCAGATTGCACTTCTGAGCGGCGGCGAAATCATCGAGTGCGGTCCGCCAAAACAGGTGCTCGACAATCCGCAGTCGGAGACAACCCGGCAATTTCTGGCGAAAATACTAAAATATTAGGGAAAGATTTTAGGCGAGCGCGTGGCCGCGTAGAAACTCCCAGACAAAAGGGGTCGCCGGCTCTGCACAGACCTCAATGGGCGTGCCGATCTGTTCGATGTGGCCGGCGTTCATGACCACGATGCGGTCGGCTATCTCGATCGCTTCATCCTGGTCGTGCGTGACAAAGAGGGTCGTGATCTTGAGCTGGCGCTGGAGTTGCTTTACCCAGCCTCTGAGTTCTTTTCGGACCATGGCGTCCAAAGCCCCGAAGGGCTCGTCCAGCAGGAGGATTCGAGGTTCGATCGCCAGCGCGCGCGCCAAGGCTATTCGCTGGCGCTGCCCGCCGGACAATTGGGCGGGCAAACGATTTTCGAATCCGGTGAGTTGCACCAGGCGGAGAAGTTCAAAGACGCGTTCCCGGATCAGCGCGGGCTTCAGCCGATCCTTTCTTCGGACAACCTCCAGACCGAATGCGATATTCTTGTAGATCGTCATGTGGCGAAAGAGCGCGTAATTTTGAAAAACGAAACCGACCCCTCTCTTTTGAATTTGTAGCCGAGTCGCCTCTCGATCGTCGAATAGGACACTGCCCGAGTCGGGAAAATCCAAGCCGGCGATGACTCGCAGCAGGGTCGTTTTGCCCGAGCCGGACGGCCCTAACAGTGCCACGAGTTCACCCTCTTCGATCTGGAGCGATACCTTATCCAGAGCGAGGTAATCGCCGAATGTTCTAACGAGTTGTTTCGCCTCTATTTTCATGCGTAAACCTGCGGTTCTTGCAACGCCGATCGAGCCGACGCGCGCCACTCGACAAGAGTCTTGATCAGGAGCGTGAGCAAAGCAAGCGCGGCGAGGAGGGAGGCCATCGCAAAGGCCGCCACGAAATTGTACTCGTTATACAGTATTTCCACCTGAAGTGGTATGGTATTTGTCAATCCCCGGATGTGGCCGGAGACCACGGAGACCGCGCCAAATTCTCCCATCGCTCGCGCATTGCATAAGATAACTCCGTACACCAGACCCCATTTCACGTTTGGGACTGTTACCCGCCAAAAGGTCTGCCAGCCGTTCGCGCCGAGGGAGAGCGCCACTTGTTCTTCCTCGCTGCCCTGCGCCTGCATGAGGGGAATCAGTTCCCGCGCAATAAAAGGAAAGGTGACGAAGATGGTGGCCAGAACGATCCCAGGAGCCGCAAAGATGATTTTGATGTTATGCGCCTGCAGAAAGGGCCCCAGCCAGCCTTGAGCCCCGAAAATCAGCACGTAAATCAGACCCGCCACCACCGGAGACACGGCAAATGGGAGGTCAATGAGTGTGACCAACAGACTCTTGCCGGGAAATTCGAATTTGGCGATGGCCCAGGCTGCAGAGACACCAAAGAGCAGATTCGCGGGAACCGAGATAGCCGCCACCAAAAGGGTTAGCTTGATGGCGGCGAACGCCGCCAAATCGTTGAACGAGGCAAAGAAGACGCCCAGACCATTTTTCAAAGCCTCACCAAACACAGCGAACAAAGGGACCAGGACAAAAATTCCGAGAAATAAAACGGCTACCGTAGTCAGCATGATACGAACCCACCTCGGTTCCCGCACCGCGGATCGACTTTTGGGAGGCCGTGGCCGTTCAGTAATCATCAGCGGATGCGGCCGGTGTTTGACCAGCGCTGAAGCGCGTTGATAGCCAGCAGGAGCAGGAATGAAATAATCAACATCACGACGGCGATCGCGGTGGCCCCGCGATAGTCATACTGCTCCAGTTTGGTAATGATCAGGAGCGGAACGATTTCCGTCTTCATCGGCATATTTCCAGCAATGAAGACCACCGAACCGTATTCTCCCACGGCCCTGGCGAACGCCAAGGCAAACCCCGTGACGAGCGGGGGAAATAATTCAGGGCCAACCACTCGAAAAATTGTTTGGAGCCTGGAGGCGCCGAGACTTGCCGCCGCTTCTTCATATTCAAGATCGAGATCCTCCATCACCGGTTGGAGGGTCCTGACGACAAAGGGCAGTCCGACAAAGACCAGGGCCACCAGGATGCCAAGTTGGGTGTAGGCGACTTTAATTCCCGTCAACGCCAGGATCGGAAAACCGAACCAGCCGTTCGGACCGTAAATGGTGGCGAGGGAAATTCCCGCCACAGCGGTTGGCAATGCGAAAGGGAGGTCGACCAATGCATCCAGGACTCTCTTCCCAGGAAAACGATAGCGGACCAGGACCCACGCTACGATCGCCCCGAATAGCGCATTGATCGCGGCGGCCAACAGCGAGGTGCCAAAACTGACTTGATAGGAGGCGATGACGCGAGGAGTTGAGACTGCTCGAAAAAAGGCTTCCCATCCCAGTCCTGACGCCTTCAAGAAGGCGGCAGAAAGCGGGATGAGAACGATCAACGACAGGTAGACAAGAGTGAAGCCAAGCGTCAGGCCGAAACCGGGTAAAATTCGCCTCTTCCACCAAAGTTGGAAAGATGAGACAACGCTCGCGGGTGTGGTCACTGTGATTGCTGCTTTCTGCGTTAAATAGCCGGAGCCCCGATCACCCGATCGGGTCCCGTTCCCGCCTGAGGTATTTACGGTTGGTAAATCTGATCGAATACGCCGTCGTCGTCGAAAAAGGTCTTTTGAGCTTTGGTCCAGCCGCCGAAGAGATCGTCCACGGTAAAGAGTTCGATTTTCGGGAATTGCTTGCTGTATTTTTCGGCGACTTCCGGCGACCGGGGTCGATAGAAATTTTGGGCCGCGATCTCCTGTCCCTCCGGCGTGTAGAGATATTCGAGATAGGCCAGCGCTACTTCGCGAGTTCCTTTCCGGTCAACAACCTTGTCCACGATGCTCACCGGCGGCTCCGCCAGAACGCTAATGCTTGGGTAAATGATTTCAAATTTGTCAGCGCCAAACTCTTTCAAGCTCAGCAGCGCATCGTTTTCCCACGCAATAAGAACGTCTCCCAGACCACGTTGGACAAACGTGGTGGTCGAACCACGAGCCCCGGAATCAAGCACGGGCACATTTTTGTAGAGCTTCGTGACAAACTCTTTCGCCTTGTCGTCCCCGTATTTCCGGACAGCGTAGCCCCAGGCGCCAAGAAAGTTCCAGCGAGCTCCACCTGACGTTTTCGGGTTGGGAGTTATTACCTGCACTCCGGGCTTGATGAGATCGTCCCAATCCTTGATCGCCTTCGGATTTCCCTTTCGGACCAGAAAATTGATCGTAGACGTGTAAGGGCAGCTGTTGTTCGGGAGTCGCTTTTGCCAGTTCTCCGGTACAAGATCCCCGTGAGTGTGCAGGGCATCGATGTCTGCGGCTAGCGCCAGTGACACCACATCGGCGGCGAGCCCATCGATTACGGAGCGCGCTTGTTTTCCGGATCCGCCATGAGATTGTTGGACGACGACATCTTTCCCGGTCTTGGACTTGTAATCCTTTTGGAAAGATTGATTGAAAGCCTGATAGAGTTCACGCGTTGGATCGTAAGAGACGTTGAGCAAGCCGATCGGATCAGCGAGTGCAACGGCTTGGGCAAGGAGAAAGATCGCGCCAAAAATGTATCTAAAGCTGATTGAATCCATGTCAGGGAATGGTTAAACACTAGTGATATAGTCGGGTTTTAACCACACTAAACAGGGGGAGTAAAGCGATTTTTTGCACGACCGGTCCCGCAAGCCAGTGTGCCGGCACCTCAGAATCGCGCCTTTCAGGCGACGGTCTGGCCGTTGACTTTCTTTGATTTCTTGAGCGGCTTCGGATGGGCAGCCGGTCGTGTCAGAAAAGGATCGAGAACAAAGGGGTGCGAGACCTTGTCCTTGCGCAATTTGCGCATCGTCACCTCGACGACGTCGGCCAAGGTAAATCGGTCCAGGATGTTTGAGATGGCGTTGCGGACGTCAAGCATCAGCATCCGCAAACCGCAATGTTCTTCGTCCGGGCAGGTGCATCGCTCATAAGCAGTTTGGCTGACACAGGCAATGGGGGCCAGCGGACCATCGATGAGTCGCGCCACTTGGCCGATACAAATGTTTTCGGGCGGACGAGCCAAAAGGTAGCCGCCGTGTTTGCCGCGCCGGCTCTCAAGGTAGCCTGCCGCCTTGAGCTGCATTAAGATTTGTTCGAGAAATTTGATCGGTAGCCCTTCCTTAGCGGCCAGTTCGCTCACTTGGAGAAGCGGACGGCCTATCGCCTGGGCCACACCGAAATCAATCAAAGCGCGTAGGGCGTATTCTCCCCTTTTGGACAGCTTCACAGCCTAGGATCCTAAATCGTAAGTCTCCCGAACTCAACCAGTAGTATTAAAATAATCCGTGCGTAATGGAGTTGAAATCTCCAATTTCTTTTCGCGCGCGATGCGGGCAGACCCAAATGGGACAATCGGGCGGCCCTGAACGGGCCTTTCTCGGCTAGCGTCGTAGGGTGGCCGAACCGGATTTTACTCCAGGGCGAGACAACCCGTAACCGCCGTGGTTCAGTTCTATATCCGCGACCATCAGGTGGTCGATGCACCTCAAACAGAGGTAGCCCAGTTCGCTGTCGAAGTATTCAAGCGACCGATAGCCATCACAACAGTCGCAGTGGCCGACCATGTGATGATTGATCTGCTGAATCACGAAGTTCATTGGCGCGGAACGTGCCACGATCAGGAATTCGCTGCTAACCGCGTCTTGCCATTTTTTTGCGGCTGCTTGCGATGCGAAGTCTTCGCTCTGCCGACGGAGGGGATCGAACCCACACTCACTTGCGTGAACTGGATTTTGAGTCCAGCGCGTCTGCCAATTCCGCCACGTCGGCTTTCGTGAGGAGGCAATTTGTAATCCGTTTGCCACGAAACGCAAGTGCCAACGGCACGAGCAGTCAACCACTAGCGTTTCTCCGAATTTGTTCCGCCGCCCAGGCAGCGTGTTCTGCAATGAGGGGATCGATGTCACGGGCGAGATGATCCAGGACCGCCAGATCTTCAGGCGTCCCCACATTTCCCAAGGCGACACAAACGTTCCGGACGAATCGAGCCCTTTTGATTCGCTTCACCGGCGAGTTGCGGAAAAGAGCACGGAACTCGTCCTCGGTGAGAACCGCGAGCTGCCGCAAAGACAGTTTATGGAGCGGGGCTGGCAGCTGGAACCTGGTCTCACGCGTTTGTTGAGCAAAGCGGTTCCACGGGCAGACTTCCAGGCAATCGTCACACCCGTAAATTCGATCACCTATGGCCGACCGGAATTCAATTGGAATAGGGCCAGGGTTCTCGATCGTGAGGTAGGAGATACACCGACGAGCGTCTAATTGATAGGGAAGGGTAATGGCGCGAGTTGGGCAGATATCGATACATCGAGTACAGGAGCCGCACCGATTTTTAGCCGGCGGGTCGGCGTCAAATTCAAGCGTGGTCAGGATGACCCCGATGAAAAACCAAGTGCCCAGTCGCTCGTTCAGACACATGGTGCTCTTGCCTTGCCACGAGAGGCCGGCCGTCGCGGCAAAGTCACGCTCCAGGATTGGCCCGGTGTCCACGTAACACTTTTGGCGTCCGCCGTTTTCCCGAAGCAAAGCGTCGATGGGAACCATATTCCGGAGCATGATTTTGTGATAATCGGCTCCCCATGCATATCGGGCAATTCTGCCTTTTGGCCGGCGAGGATTGCTTCCCTGAAAATAGTTCGTTGCCAGCACGAGCACCGTTTTGGCGTCGGCGAGAACCAAAGCCGGATCAGCCCGTCGTACCGGATCGCGACCTAACCAAGTCATGTCGCCATGGTTTCCGGTTTGCAGCCAGGAAAAATATTCGCTCGCGTGCGGGGCCCGAACGGCTCTCGTAAAGCGACAATCATCAAACCCGTGATCCTTGGCGAGCGCTCTAATGGTGGTCTTCATTTCGGCCGGCCGACCAGAGGCGTATCGCCGTCACCGCACGATCCGCGACCTCCTGGTGGGTCAAGCTAGTCGTCTCCACAGTTAAATCGGCCACCGAACGATACAACGGATGGCGCGTAGACATCAGATTGCTGATCGTTGTTCGCGGATCCTTGGTCCGAAGCAGTGGACGATTCTGGTTTCGAGAGACCCGCTCCCATATGACCTTTTCGCTCGCCGTAAGCCAGACGACGACACCGAGCGAGCGGAGCAGGGGATGATTACGAGGTTGCAGCACAATCCCACCGCCGGTGGCGATCACGGCATGATGAGAGTTCTGCAAATCGACCAACGCCTTATTTTCCTCGTCTCGGAAGACCGGTTCCCCAAACAAGGCAAAGATCTCGGGAATCGATTTTCTGTATTTCTGGCGGATAGCCGTGTCGGTATCAAGAAAGCGGAACCCCCAACGGCGAGCGATCTCCCTTCCGACCGAAGACTTTCCGGATCCCATGAAACCGACCAGAACTAGATTGCGGACGGACCCAGGGAGATGCATAGCCGCCCCAGCTTCGATGCAACCAGCCGCAACGGGCAATGAATAAATTTGATACTTAAACCCTTACGACGTTTCTCGCCTTTGCTCCTTTTTCGTCCTGGTACAATTCGTACTCTACGGTCTCGCCTTCGTTCAGGGTTTTAAATCCATCCGCTTGGATCACGGAAAAATGAACAAAGACGTCGGTAGGAACTTCTGGGTCAACAATGAACCCAAAACCTTTTTTTTCGTTAAACCACTTGACTGTGCCTTTAGCCATAGAATCGACAGAACGAGCCAACCACCCGTATCCTGACTCCTGCCAAAACAGCAGAAATTTCACCCAACTAAGCGCTTGGCCCGAAAAGGCCGAATTATATCGAGGTCCCGAGAAAAACGTCAAGAGGAATGCAACACGATTATTTCCAGTAGGATACGTCTTGCGTTCCTCCTCTCGGATCGCTTTGTTTTCGCTATGTCTGAGACGTGCCTGGTCGCAGTTGTCATGGGAAGCAAATCCGATTGGTCCACCATGCATCATGCGTCAGATCTGCTTCGGGAATTCGGGATCGAGAGTGAGTCAAAAATTGTTTCCGCCCATCGGACCCCGGACCTGTTAGTTGAGTTTGCTAGGCATGCCGCGGATCAAGGGCTGCAGGTAATCATCGCCGGCGCCGGCGGCGCCGCACATCTACCGGGCATGCTTGCTGCACATACCCATCTCCCGGTTCTCGGAGTCCCCATCGAAAGCAGAGTGTTGAAAGGAGTCGATTCACTCCTCTCGATTGTGCAAATGCCCGCAGGGATCCCCGTTCTGACGCTAGCGATCGGCGAAGCGGGAGCTAAGAATGCCGCTTTATCCGCAATCAGTATCCTCGCCCTGCAAAACGCCAAATTGCGAGAGAAGCTCCTCGAATTCCGCCGCCAACAAACAGAGCAGGTGTTGAACGCCAGGCTTGATTGAACGGCACATGAGGTGCGCATCCCGAAAAGCATGAATACGTCGATTCTTGATGCTCGAACGGATTTACCCAATAGCGTCGCTGCAGCAGTCGAAATTCTAAACAGGAACGACCTTGTGGCCCTTCCTACGGAAACTGTCTATGGCCTCGCCGGCGACGCGCTCCAACCGGAAGCCGTCGCCAAAATTTTTGAGGCGAAAGAGCGGCCCTCATTTGATCCGCTGATCATTCACGTAGAGAACAAGGAGTGGCTCGCCAAGCTCACTCGGTCTTCTGAAAAGGCGAGACCCGTGGTGGAAATGCTGATCGAGCGATTCTGGCCGGGGCCATTGACGATCTTATTCCCCAAATCCGACCTGGTGCCTGACCTGGTGACTGCCGGACTTGAGCAGGTGGCCATCCGAATGCCGCGCCACCCCGTTTTCATCGAGGTTCTCCGGGCTTTCCGAAGACCACTAGCGGCCCCGAGCGCCAACCGTTTTGGCCGCGTCAGTCCGACTCGGGCAGAACATGTTTTCGACGAATTAGCGGGACGGATTCCGCTCATTCTGGATGCGGGACAAACTGCTTTGGGCCTCGAATCGACAATCGTTCGCGTCCATGAGGATGAGATTGAAATCCTGCGCCAAGGCGCTGTGAGCGAAGAACTTCTGGCGGAGATTGCGCCGACAAAGGAATCGGACGGATTACAAAAAATCGTGGTGCCCGGTCAAACAGCAAGTCATTATGCTCCTGATAAACTCGTCCATCTGTTCGAACCAGATGCCATTGGGCCGAATTCATACGGCGATGCTCTTATTTGTTGGGGACCAATTCGGCACGAAGAGGATTTCTCGATCGTTCGGTCCCTCAGCGAAACGCGCGATCTACGGGTTGCTGCCCAAAGATTGTTTAGTTTGTTGAGAGAGGTGGACAGATTGAATGTCCGACAGATTTTTATTGAGGCTGTTCCGGAAATTGGGCTCGGGAAGGCGATCATGAATCGGATTCGGCGAGCGACCGCTCCGCGGGTATTTTCTACGTAATAAATACCTTAAGTGTCTTATCGATGAGGTTTATGTTCTTACACCACTAATGACAAGGGTGATCTCGCCTTTCGGCGGATGCGCCGCGTAATGCGAAAGAACGGTGCTCACTTCGCCACGGCGGTATTCCTCGAATTTTTTCGTTAGCTCTCGAGCGACGCAGATCAAACGCGTCGGATCTTCTCTCCCAATGACTTCCAGAGACCGAACAATTCGGTGCGGTGATTCAAAATAAACCGACGTTACTTCTCGAGCCAATGCGGCAACAAGTTCCCGCTCGCGTTGGCCGCTTTTGACGGGAAGAAAGCCACCAAAATAAAATCTGTCTGTCGGCAACCCGGAGCCAACAAGCGCGGTCAGCAGGGCGGATGGGCCCGGGATAACCTCCACTCGGATCCCGTTTTCGATGCAGGCCCGAACGATGCGAAACCCCGGGTCCGATATGGAGGGCATGCCGGCGTCGGTGATGAGTGCAATCTTTTCGCCGGCCCGCATTTTTTCGATGAGTTCACTGGTCCGCCTGGCTTCATTGTGCTCATGAAAGCTGACGAGCGGTTTGCTGATCTCAAACCGCTTCAGCAGGATGGACGAACGTCTGGTGTCCTCGGCTGCGACGAGGGTGACGTCCTTCAAAGTCTCGAGGGCTCGGAGCGTGATATCGCTCAAATTACCGATCGGCGATCCGACTAAAAAGAGCATGGGAAAACCTCACCACCCTTCGGAAAGAAAGCTCACGAATTGGACGGCGGCATCCTCAACCGCAAGCGGAATGGCTCCGCGCTCCTGGGTAAATATATCGTTTCCTACGAAAAAGCTTGTCGCCCCTTCAACAGTCCTCGAAGCCATGAGCTGACCCGTGACAGGTCGTTCAATCCGAAAATCAATCGTTATCCGCAAATTAAACTCGGCAGAGGCGAGAACATTTCCCTGAAGTGACCGCGCTTTGGTGCGCTCTACGGATACGATCGTTCCGACGACGATCGCATCGGCCTCATCGACAGCAGTGACTTGGTAGGTACCGTCTTGCTGGATTTCTTTGATCACCGTCGTGGTGGCTAAAGCTTGGACATCTGGAGTAATGGTAGTGTTTTTGAAAATCGGAACAGCAACCCGCTGGATCCCTTTCATGAAGGTCGGTGGAATCGGGCCCAGGGTGTAGCCCGCACAACCTGTTAGGCACCCAAGCAGAAGACAAAGAAATTGCCTGCTTATCGAGCGACCAATCACTGGGAGGGAAGGGCGGGTTCGACAGGGGCGGGCGTCACGTCGTTCGGGGCGGTCCGCATTGGCTTCTGCTCAGGGGAGGGCTGAGGGGTAGGCTGTTCCAGGTTTTGCGATGGAGAGGCGACAGGGTTCGGTGCCGGTGTCGGCGTCGGAGGCGGTGGCGGCGGACCCACGAAATCCGGCCGTCCAGCTGTATCCGTTTGTGCCTGCAGTTTGCGATGATCAGCTCCTGCCTGTGCGGTGCCCGTTCCCTTGGCCCCAATCTGCAGAGCTTCCTCACCGACTTTGGTGCGGATCTGGTCCATCCGCTGCTTGGCCTTTTCTGCTTCGGGCGAGTTTGGTTGCTGCTGGATTACCTCATTATAGTAAACGTAGGCAGCCTTATAGTTTTTTTGCTTATCGTAATATTTGGCGATCGTGTACGAATTCTCCATTTTGCGACTTTGCAACATCTTCAGGTTATCTTGTGCCTGAGGTACTTTTTCGCTGTTTGGGAACCGGAGGAGAAAGTCTTCAAACGCCTCCTGGGCTCGCACCGCGGCGGTTTGATCGTAGCCGGTCACCCGGCTCGCCTGAAAGTAAACGTAGCCGATTTGATACATGGCGTTCGGGGCAACGTCGCTATTCGGATAGCGATCCACCACCTGCTGGTAGGCGTTGACGGTGGCGGTGACGGACCCGCTCTTTTCAAGTGCCTGGCCGATTCCATATTGGGCTAATGGAGCGATCCGGCTGTAAGGGGCGTTGGTCACGATCTTCTGGAACATTTCCTGGGCCTTCGACATCGAGGGAAGAGTCGGCACCCCATAGATATCGATCCGTTTGCCATCGAGATAGGCTTTACCAATGTTGTATTGAGCCTGCAGCGCAGCCTCGAAATCCGGGCTCCTGGGATATTTCTGAACCAAGGCCTGATATTCGTAAAACGCACGCTGCAATTTTCCGTCCTTCTCGAGCATTTGACCGGATTTGAACTGGGCCGTCGCCGCGATATCGGATCGCGGGAACCGACGTACCACAAGCCGATAGGAGGCGCCGGCGCGCTTGTAGTCGCCTTCGGCTTCGTAGCGCTCTGCGAGTTTAAACTGTTCTTCGGCGTTTTTCTTTATCTCGATATTGCTCAGGTCGGCCGAGCTGAAACCTTCACCATCTCGATAAATAATCGGAGCGGGGGCGCGATGCGGGAAGGAGAGGAGGGCCAGCATCGTCAGCGGGAGGACAAACCGCAGCGTTCTATTCATAAAACGCCGAGAATAGTTCCGGGGACAAACCACGTCAAGGAGTAGACTCGCAAGCAATAATCGACGATTTCGTCGTCTTGTCGACCAAAACTCGAGAAAGCACGCTGGCCAAGGTGCACATTTCTCGGGGATCAACAGATCAATTTCGGAAGATCGACAACCCTTGGCTGACTTTTCGCTCAACGATTCGGCCCGAGCGGGTGATGGTAAGTGAAATCTCGATATTGGTGGAATTCCCATAATACGATCTCACCCGATAAACCTCACGGCCGTACAGCGCATCCAATCTGATTTTCTTGATGAGCCCTCCCTTTGTTTCTTTGCGGATCGCTTTTTGGACTGCGGGAGGAGCGTCCTCGATGACCAAACTTTCATCGATGTCAAGGAGTTGGCCTCGGTAGCTCAACTTGATCGAACCCAAATGCACATTTCGAAAATACGTGCAGTTGTAGACTTTTCGATAAACGCGGTCTTCGCTCACCTTGGCTTCGATCAGCTGGGCCCCTGGCGCGTAATACTGGACGGCCGCTCTGACACGACTTGGGACGGCCGAAATCGGAATCTTGTCGCTAGCGTGGGCCGAGGACCAAGCGCAAAAGAGTAGCACCGCCATAGGGGTGTATTTGGCCATAACTCTCATCTACGAAGTCGTCCGCAAATGTCGAGCAGCGTTTCTAGAATCTTAACTATTTACCAGATCACTCGAGCTGGTACGAGGATTCTTGCGCTGCGGTAAGCTTTTTTCGGCGATTTAGAGCTCTTAGCAAGGTGGTCGCTCCGTCGAGTCCCAGAAAGAGGAATGGGTGGACCCGGTGTGCCTGGGCGCTTTGACTCATCGGCAAAAGCATTCGTTGCTCGTTCGTTACGTATCGCAGCCGATACGCTCCTCACTCACGCCTAGCATCCAGACCCTTTTGGAGCCAACGGTATGCCTCCCACTTGTGAGACGATGCACTAACGGAGAAGAATAGTCGTTTCGCGCGTTCACAATTTTCCTTGGTCAGAATTGTTGGTCTCTAACGACTCTTCCCAAGTTGATAGGAATCGAGACCTTTCCCACAGTGCGTCGGGCCCTAAAGGGGGAGCCAAGGAGCCAAGGAGCCAGAAGTCAGGAGCACTGGAGTGTTGGAGGAGAAGTATAATGGGGGTGGTGTCGGCTTTTTTTGCGGCGCCTTCAACTCGACTCCCAGCCTCTGACTTCCTGTCTCCCATCTCTGGCTGCTGGCTCCTTGGCTCCTCTTTTCCGGGTGCCCCTTAAGGGCCTCGGCGCGATGAAACGAAAAACCCAGGCTAAAGCCTGGGCTAAGCTATCTTGGCCCTTCGGGTCGTAAAACGGGTGCTAAACACTTACGGCGTTTCAACGCCGGGGACATCCAATAAAAGGGTATGCCCTTTTCAGGAACTAGAAGTTCCTTTCTTCCAACAGATGGCGCGAGCCGAGTCAGGTGCTCACAAGGCGCAAGCCTCTGTGCCCATGACGAAAAAACACCCGTCCGCCGGTTTGAAGATGCTGCGAGGGCGTAAGATCGCCGATCGTTACCCCGGTCGAATTTGGTATTGTCTACGCTTCCTGGCGCCCCTGCAGGGCTTCGTCTAATGGGAGGATTCCCGGCGTTAAAACGCCGGGCTGAAGCCTAGTGCATCGTCTCATAAGTGGGAGGCATACCGCCGCAGGCGATTTGGCCGATTTTCAAGGCGCGAGCGACGAGCATACTGAGATCCGTACGTGAGGAACGAGCAACGCGGAAAATCGGCCAAATCGCCATCGGCCCTCCGGGTTGGCTTGAAAAGGGTCCGTCCGCGTCGTTGCTCGTTCGTGACGTATCGCAGCGGATACGCTCCTCACTCACGCCTAGCATCCAGACCCTTTTGAAGCCAACGATATGCCTCCCACTTATGAGACGATGCACTAGCCCCTTCGGGGCAACAAACGCCGCAAATGCCGGCGGACCGGCAAAACACTTCAACCGTCGGCTACGGTTTCTCGTTTTTGGCGGCTTTATCACCTTCCTTCACGGCCTCGGCTTCGCTCATGTACTTGCCCTGCTTGGTCTTGCCGTACCACTTTGAGCCCTCCTTGTGAAAGACATGAGTCTCGGTGTTCACCCAGACTTGGCCGTTTCCGCCGCCAGGAACTTGTGCTGCCTGAGGTTCTGGCGCCTTGTGTTTCTTTGCCGCGGGCGTTGCGGCTGGTGTCGCTGCCGAGTTGGAAGCAGCGGCAGGGGTAGCCGTTTCAGCTGCGGCCGCTTTAGATTTCTTCGAGTGCTTCTTGGCGGGAGAAGCCACCGCCGTCGGACTAGGTGTCGGGGTCGGATCGGCGGCTCGAACCAGGGGGGAGGCCGCGAACGCGGTAATAACGATCAGAGTTATGAGAGAACGCATGGGAGGTTTTCATAGAATAGATGGTTGCCTTTGGCAAGGCTAAGCTCTTAGTCCTGAGCTTTTTCCTTACTCATCCGAGCGAGTTCGACCGAGCGCTGCTCATTCATCAGTTTTCGACGCCCATCTTCACTCAAAGCTGAACCATCCAGAATCAGAACTTTTACTCTTTCGGGCGTTAACGTTGGATCGATGGCGAAAAGTTTCGCCGCGAGGTTAGCGACGGCCGGCGCAGCCATCGATGTACCGGAGAATTTAACGCGCCTGCCATCTGGAATATAGCTGTCGACGTGAAATCCGTCGGCGTAAATGATGACGGTCTTTCCATAGCTGGTAAAAGTCGTCGCATCTCCCGCCTGATTAGTCGCGCCGACCGTGATTAAGTTAGGAAGCTCCAAAGAAGCTGGGACATCCTGCAAAAATCCTGTGTCGCTATCGGTATTTCCGGCTGACGTGACAAAGAGGGTGCTGGAGGCACTTTTGATCGTGTCATAGATCGCCTGTTTCCAGATTGCAAAAAGCTTGGCGGCTTCTTCTTTTCTTTGATCAGCATCTTGGCCGGCCTTCGTGCGTGCCAGCCATACTTCGAACTCGTGCAGGTCGTCGCCCCAACTCATGTTCACCACTCTTACATTCTGGTTGCGGCAAAATGCGCCGATTCCTCGAAAGTTGGCTGCCATTCGTTCAGCCCATTCTCCAGTCGGAGGAAAGATAAGTTCCCGGCTCAGGCCGTCATTGAAGCGAAATACGACAATCCGCGCTGCCGGGTTTCCCTGGATCGCGATCCCAGCAACGTGAGTTCCATGCACAGGAATGCTTCTGTGAGAAGAGCCGACGTATTCCGCGCTGATTTCACGGTGTCTTGAACGACGTCCCACGGGAGCGTCGATACCGCATCCTTATAAATCAATTCGACTTCATGCTCGTAAGCCGGTCCGCGACTGGCGCGGGTGATCTGCTGAGCCCTTAGAAGTGCTTCATCGAAAAGGCCTACCGTAAGCTTCAGATCAGGCTTCTGTTGCAGTGCTCGTAGAGCGCCAATGGTCTGAAGGGCTTCGCCGGTTTCTCCTTTCAGCTCTTGCGTTGCCAGTTTCGCAGAAAGGACGGAGATCAACGTTGCCCGATCCTTGATGTCATAATCCGTCA
>Ga0210396_10000983_pt1 | contig 32619 bp, 39 predicted proteins | sample IncBWH17OmetaG_FD_155466 | JGI IMG/M metagenome (GOLD analysis project Ga0210396, IMG submission 155466) | Forest soil microbial communities from Barre Woods Harvard Forest LTER site, Petersham, Massachusetts, United States - Inc-BW-H-17-O ...
CCGGTCTGTGGGCGGCACCTTCCGAGTTGCCGAAAATAACCGGCCAATTCTCTGAGTAAGACCCCGTAAGAATCTGTCGGTGAGAAGCTCTGTTCTGTTCCAGTTGGATTTTCTGTTCATGAGGAGGAGTTCGTCATGAGGTTTGTCGTGCTCCTGCATTGTGCAGCGGCGTTCGTGGACCGATGATCGAATCGCCTTCACAAGCCCGCATTTTTCGAGGATGACCTGGTCGCAGTCTCCGGCCCAGTCACTTTCGGGGTTGTGCGCCTGGGGCGAAAAATGGGATAAAGAGAATCGTACCGCATTGCGTCTCTGCCCGGCGTTGACCTGCCGAGATCTGAGCCGGAAGCAGAGCAAACTTCGCACACCCTCAGAATGGGCAGAGATTGGCCGGTTATGCCGACTAGCCAGGAGCTATCGTGTGCCGACTCGCATCGAAATGCGACCTGACTGGTATTTTTCCTACCAAATCTCTCGCACAGCCAAAACAAGGCGAACCCGATGGTTCGCCTTTCCGTGTGATCATTAGCGATGCTCGGGGAGAACATGTCGTGATGGCGGTTAGTACTGGCCGACATTCGCCACTTCTACAGTGCCGTTAGTAAGGACACTAACGTCTTGCGGTTGCAGCAACCGATTCTTGTCTGCAAGCCGCTCTTCTTTGTTCGACCGGCGCAAATCATAGGTCGACTGCCACGACCCCTCGGAGACAGAAGCCAGGAAATATTCGCTGCCATAGCGGTGGAAGATAATCCTCATTCTCCCGTCGGCCTCGTTTCGCGATTGGGCAGGGTGAACGGTCTGGAATACCGCTGTTTGGCCGTCCAGTTTGCGTAGCTCAAGCACGAAGCGGGCGGGCTGCGTTACCTCATATTCACCAGCCGCTAGGGTTGTCTTCTCTACGGTGAATGGAAAAGGCACACGAAAGATGAGCTTCAGATTTCCGCTCTGGGCATGGGTTGCCGTGGTGATCAGGCCAATCACGATGGTTGCGACTGCGAGATGCATTATGCGTTTCATATTGGCTCCTCAGACTTCGGGGTTCGTATTTGAGCCCCGCCGGTCCGGCGATTCTCACCCCGTGTGGTTGCACCATCGCATCGCGCTCAGTTGGGTTCCATAGACGGCGGGTGAATCGTCGTATGAACGGTGGGTGAACTGAGAAACTGGCTGAAAGCAGTGAACTTAGCGGTTGGGTGAACTGTTTAATTCACGCCCCCACACGAAAACTCAGCTACACTTCTGAAGAACGCAGTCGAGGATCAGTTGGCGATCTCCAGCCCAACTCCGGTAGGCGCGCGGTTCGATCGATTTAGCGTCGATTTGAGCAGCGGCGAACTGCTCCGCTCAGGCGTGCGCGTGCCCATTCAGGGCCAGCCCTTTCAGGTGTTACGTCTGTTGCTGGCGGCCGAGGGAAAAGTCGTCACCCGCGACGAATTGCGTCAGGCCCTGTGGCAGGAAGACACTTTCGTTGATTTTGAGCTTGGTGTGAACACCGCCGTCAAGAAGCTGCGCCAGGCGCTGGAGGACTCAGCTGAGCATCCCAAGTTCATTGAAACCCTACCAAAATACGGATACCGCTTCATGATCCCGGTGGAATGGGTGACCGACAGTCGTGCGGACAGCGCCTTGCCTCTTGTTGAGCGGATCGCTCCGCCGGAACCCGCGCCTCCGGTCCCCCGGTCGCCTCCCGTTACGCGACACTGGAAGCTGAAGGCGGTGCTAGCCCTTGCGGCACTCGCTGCAGTGACTTTGCTCGCAGGTTTATCCGACGAGAATAGTTACCTATCGCGCACCGGGCTCGGAAAGTGGCTTCGTGATAACGTGCTGCCAAACCACCAGGTTTCCGAGCGGCGGTTGACGGCCAATCCTGATGATGCACCCGTCTCCAGCTCCGCGATCTCGCCCGATGGCAAGTATCTGGTCTTCACGGATAAGACAGGCTTCTATCTGCGCCAAATAGATAGTGGTGAAACCCACGCGGTACCTCTGCCGAAAGGATTCGACGCACTCGCCGAGAGCTGGTTTCCGGATAGCATCCATCTCGTCGTCTCCTGGGTTGAAGATCCCAAGAAGCCGCCCAGCCTCTGGGAAATATCCATCATGGGGGGAGCGCCAAGAAAGCTAGCAGACGAAGGGGAGGCAGCCAGGGTCTCACCAGACGGCTCGAAAATAGCGTTCTTGTCTGGCAAATTTGACCAGAGCGAGATCTGGCTGATGCAGGCTGATGGAGGCGAAGCCAAAAAAGTTATCAAAGCAGATGAAGGCGACTTCAGCCCGGTGGCCTGGGCGCCCGATGGACGGAGGCTCGCGTATGTCAGAACGACATACTTCTCTCACAGCTTAGAGACAAAGATCGAAATTGCCGATATCGGTAGCGGGCAAACTGAAGTCATATTGTCAAAGCCCGGGTTGGGCCCAGCGCTCAGTTGGACGCAATCCAGGCGGCTGATCTATTCGTTGCAGGAGCCGCTCCCCAACCGGAATGACTTCAACCTCTGGTGGGTGCAGCTCGACTCCCGCACCGCACGCCCGCTGGGCTCGGGTACTCGGGTAACAAATGATCGTGGCTTGGCCGCCGGACTCAGTGTAACTAAGGACGGAAAGCTGCTGGCCGTGAGGCGATGGGCCCTTCAGAAGGATGTGTACGTTGTGGAATTAGAGGCAGGCGGTAAACGGATGGGCACATCCCGGCGGTTAACCATGGACGAGAGACAGGACTATCCGTACTCTTGGACACCGGACAGCAAGGCTGTTTTCTTTTCATCTGATCGCGATGGTCCATCTCACATTTTCAAGCAAGCGATCGACCAGACCCAGCCCGAGCTAGTGGTTGGAGGAAACGATGACGTGGCGTTGCCCCGATTGACTCCGGACGGCTCGGCGCTGCTATACCTGGTCATGCCCAAGCCGAGCGAATCGTCCCACAATGTCCGAATTATGAGAATGCCACTGACCGGTGGCCCATCCCAGTTTGTACTCCAAGCGCCCTTGATGTGGAATCAGCAGTGTGCGCGGCTTCCTTCCACCCTATGCATTTACTCTTTGACGGGTTCGAACCAGGAGAGCTTCTTCAACTTTGATCCGATGTATGGAACAGGGATGCTTCTTGCAACGGTTGAGGGCGGGCCGTTCAATTGGACCCTATCCCCGGATGGGAAGTACCTCGCCATGGCGAAGCGCGGATTCCAGACGGATCCTGGTATTCAGATACTCTCCATTGCTGACCGCTCCAAGCGAACCATACCGGTGCCGGGGTGGGCCGGAATTGCCACCGTCGACTGGTCAGCGGATGGCAAGAGTCTATGGACAGGTGCCTTTCACACCAAAAATGCACGGCGTTTCGAAGGCTTGGAGACTTTTGCGCTTTTGAATATCGATCTCAACGGCAGGGTGACAGCGACGCTCGGAAAGGGGAATGTATCCTTCTACTGGGTCATACCGTCCCCGGATGGGCGTCATTTAGCGCTTGCCGCAGCGACGGACAGTGCCAACGTGTTGCTGCTGCAGAATTTCTGATCCCTTGCAAGCAGGGGACACGACACTTTCCCCGTTACAGCCGCCTCGGCTGAACCAGGCTCTCGCCCATACAGCAGACAACCCTTTCGATTTCGGTCTACCACCAAGTCCAGGAGTATCTCCGACGTGTAGCTCCTTGAGGGCTGTGACGAGATCTATTTTAGTTTATTTGGCTCTGAGCGAGAAACTGTAACACCCCCTGATGGAATGGGCGTTTTGATTTTGGGAGATTCTGGATACACTCGGCAGGATGAGAGAGACGGACTGGAGCAAAGTACTGGGTTGGCCGGGGTATCGGGTCTACCAACACGAAATCGATGAGCCGGGGAAAAGGCTGAAGCTGTGGGTTCGGCGCAAGCGAGGAAACCGGAAACTGATTTGCTCGGGCTGTGGGCGGAAGCTCAACGATGCCTATGACAGCTACGAGCGCGAGGTACGCGATCTACCTTGTTTCGAGTTTCGGACGACGGTGGTGGTGGAGTTATATCGAGTGCGCTGTCCGGACTGCGGGGTGAAGACGGAGAAGGTGCCGCAATTGCCGAGCAAGGCGCCGTTCAGCAAGCGCTTCGAAGAGGCGGTGGGGTTGGCCTGTGAGAGTGCGGCAGTGCGACGAGTGGCACGCCAGTTTGGCCTGGCCAGCAGCACGGTGCGAGCGATCGATGTGCGCTATCTGAGTCGCTGGTCGGAGGGGCGAAGGAAGCCGGCGTTGCGGCAGATGGGAGTGGATGAGATCCATCTGGGGAAGAAGCAAAAGTTCCTGACGGTGGTAAGCAATCTGGAGACTGGGGAGCCGCTGTGGTTGGGAGGGGAGCGGAAGAAACAGACGCTGAACGAATTCTTCGAGAAACATCTGAGTGCGTTTCAACGAAGTGCGATTCGAGCGGCGTGTGTGGACATGTGGGAACCGTTTCGGCAAAGCCTGGAACAGTGGGTGCCGAAGTGCCGGATCATCTACGACAAGTTTCACATTTTGCAGCATGCCAGCCAAGCGGTGGACGAAGTGCGGCGGGCGGAGTTCTTCCGCAAAGGAGGAGCCGCACGGGATCTGGTACGGGGGAAGCGCTGGTTGCTTTTGAGCAGTTGGCTCAACTTGGATCGTAGCAAGCGGCGTCAGTTGAACGCCCTGTTTGCTTTGAACCGGCGCATTCTCAAAGCCTATCTGCTGAAGGAGAGCCTCTCGCATTTGTGGGATTACCGCTACGAAGGAGCCATGTTGCGTTACCTGCAGAAATGGATCGATCAGTTGCGTTGGCAGCGGCTGAAACCCATGGAGAAACTAGCCGGCATGTTGCTGGCTCATCTCGAGGGAATTCTGAACTACTGTCGGACGAAGGTACCGATGGGTGTGGTGGAAGCCGTCAACGGCAACATCAAAGCTCTGCTCCGCCGCGGCCGTGGTTATCGAGACATGAACTATCTGCTGCTGAAGGCGCAGCGCTTGGCCGCCACAAAGACCGAATTCGTCGCTTTCCAGAAAGCCGCGTAGAATGCGCACTCTTACAGATTGTTGTGCAGAACCGTTTATTTTAGTTTGTCATCGGCAACGGCCAGCTCTTTGGTAGAGGCCAGAGAAAGCAGAGAACAACCGCCACGCAAACGACAAAACATGCCAGCGAATCCATGTGCCCGTGCTTCATAGCGATAGCCAACTGTTCTATCGGGATTTAGAATCCACAGAGCAATGCTGAAATATCGCAGCCCCGGGCGTCGCCGGGCGGATGCCAGCCAATTGTAGAACAACCATACGCGCGATTCTTCGCAGGCGGCACTTCCCACAGCAACAGTATTATTCCGACGAGAAACAATACGAGAGCCGTCTAGGTTGTACCAGTGAAATGCTCGCTGCTTCGTCGCCAGCCGGACGCTTCCGATGGCCACCACGTACAAGACTGCGATCAGGGTATAGCGCAGGCGGTCGTGAGGGTCCGTAGGTCGGGGCGAACATAGAGATGACCTTCCGCCGACGCTTGCCCATGACCGCTATTCGCTTTGGGATGGAGGAAGAATAGTGGTGGTGTCGGTTGCGGGCAATACAGCGAACACCGTATGGACCTGTGCCGGACCTCGCGGTATAGGTAAAATTTATGGGCGCAGCGTGCTCAGGATACCCGCAACGAGTCCGACACGAACTCACCGAACTCATTCAGAAACAGATCGACTCGATAGAAAAGGAAGCGTACGGTGGTGCGACCGATGCGGACCGTTGGGAACATGAAGAGCGGCGGAAGCGTATCGATGAATTGCACAGAGAACTCCAGCGCTTGACCGCCGCCGCATAGGTTGTGGAACCGCAGACGAAAGAAAAAAGGGCAGCCTCGCCTGGGACCGCCCGCTTTCAGTGTGGCCATTTCGGTCCGCGTCCTCTCGCATATTCCCCCTCTCTAGGGATATGACGCACGCGTTCGGGGGAGCACCAGGGGCCACACTATTCTCAACGACGCGATTCCTACGACCGAGGCTAGTAGTAAATACCAAATACGGTATATCGCTTCCGTTAAGCGCGAGCAAGGCTTTTTTGGCATCGAGGACGAAGCTGGCGAATACAGTCCAGGTCTCCGTGGGTCAACTGTTCAACTAAACGTGGGCTCGGCTACAATACCGCGCATGAAGATATCTGTATCACGAAGCAGCGGAAGGTGAAACTAATAGTCGGCGATGTGCTGGAAGAGCTAAACCTAGCGCAGTTCAATCGGCTGACAGATCAGTGCATTAAAGTTAGAAATTAGATGACCGAGATCCAAGAACACACTCCAGATAGAGCCGCTTGATTTAGCGACATCACGATTCGAGCTTCGCTGGCGGCAGGGGCCAAATCCGCCCTACACGGTCCACGATGGAATGACATCGGGTAACCGCAAAGCCGGAGCGGGACGCATGGCAAAGCTTAAAGCCATCAGGCGAGTCAGCCTGGGAAGAGGCCCTGGCCGCTAGCCGCAGGAATAAGAAGAAGCAGGTCAAGATCCTCCGGTACCAGAGGACGATGCCGGCTTAACTATGCTTGCAAGACGCCTGGCGATCTGCGATATGGGACGCAAAGTGGCCCAGCTACCGGGCTGCGCGGCTGATAAGTTATAACGCAGACGACAAGAATCCCCGCATCATTCAACGACTTGCGCGACTTCTGCGGAATGTGGCCTCAATAAGTTACACAAAAATCACGAAGGTACTTGATACCTTTAGTACCTGGGTCCTACCCCCGCAGGCGCCGTATAATCGAGGCTAAACCAGCATAAATCTGGCAAGGCTGGGAAAAGCGCACGGTGGATCCTGCATTCGCATTGGCGATTTTCGCGCTGGGGCTGGCATTTGGCAGCTTCCTGAATGTGTGTATCTATCGCCTGCCGAGGGATTTGTCGGTGATTCATCCCGGCTCGGCCTGCCCCAAGTGCGCCCAACCAATCCGCTTTTATGACAACATTCCCATCCTGAGCTGGCTGATCCTGCGCGGACGCTGCCGCTACTGCAAAGCCCCAATCTCGCCGCGCTATCTCGTGGTTGAACTGCTTACGGGCGCGCTGTTTCTGGCTTGCTACGCATATTTCGGACTCACTCTAGTCGCGCTGAAATATTGTGTTTTCGGATTCCTTCTTCTGGGCTTGATATTCACCGATGCTGAGACCCAGCTTTTGCCCGATGAATTGACCCTGCCGGGGCTGGTCACGGGATTGCTGTTCAGCCTGGTGGTTCCGGTTAACGATCTGCTTTCGAAGATGCTGTTTGGTCTCATCTACCAACCCGCTGCCGGGGCTTCCAGCCCCTGGCTCTCGTTGCTGCAGGCTTTGATGGGAGCCGCGGCGGGAGCGTCATTCATCTACGGCGCTGGAGCGATTTATCTGCGCGCTCGCGGAGTCGAGGGCATGGGCTTCGGCGATGTGAAGTTGATGGCGATGGTGGGCGCGTTCCTCGGAATCCGTCTGACCATATTCACCCTGTTTGGGGCTTCGATCGTAGGATCGCTGGCGGGACTGGCGACGGTGCTGGTGGTGTGGATCAAGCGCACGCGCCGACGGATCGTCCGGCATCGGGAATCGGCAAGCCTGGCCCGGCGTCATGGATGGGAGTCGGCCAGCATTGCGTTGCGGCGCTTTCCCATGCCGTTTGGCGTGTTTCTCGGCAGCATGGCCATGGTTGCTTCCTTCTTCGGCGACCAGTTTTTTCGCTGGTACTGGAGGTTGCTGTGAGAATGCTCAGCAACCCCATCGTGGTTCGCATGGCAGTGGTGCTGTTTGTCTCGGCTTTTGGGCTTTGGGTGGCGACTCTGTTGCTCCGGCGTATGCGTCGCATACTTACGGAAGAATCTTTCGCCGTTGACTCCTTCCCAGAGCTCGACCAGTTCCCCATGCACACCTACAACGCCGTGATTCAGCAACTGAAGCAGCAGAAACACGAATTGTTGAGCGTGCAGCAGGTGGAAAGACGCCGAGCGAAGACTTCGGAAAATATCAGCGTCGCGGTGCTCTCGAACCTCTCCAGCGGAGTGTTGTTCCTGACCACGAACGGCCTGGTCCGCACCGCCAATGCCGCAGCCAAAAGCATACTTGGATTTGCTTCACCGGTGGGAATGAGTGTGAGTGAAATATTTCGGGATGCGAGGTTGAGTTCGTCTTTGTCGCTAGGCTCTCAGGAAACGCTGGCAGCCGCGGTGCAAGCCAGTTTGCGCGAGCCGGGTTTGCGAACACAAGGACTTTCGCGAAGCGTGGAGGCGGATTACAACACTCCAGCGGGCGACCAACGCATTCTCGAGATCACGATTTCTCCGGTGCCCACCCCCTCGGGTGAGACTTTGGGCGCGGCGTGCCTGATCACGGACAAAACGGAATTTGCAACCATCCAGCGGCTGCAGGAACTACGCGGAGAAATGTCCGCCGAGATGGCCTTAGCGCTGCGCAGTTCGCTGGCTACGATTTCCAGCTACGCGCAACAACTGGCGGTCAGTTCGGATCCCACACTGGTGCGGCAGTTGGCCGTCGACATTGTTTCGGAAGCAGCCGACCTGGATCACACCATTGGCGGTTTTCTAACCGGCGCAAAAGCCGCGGGAGCTTAAGTTCAATCGGAGGATGAAACAAAGATGAAACGCATAACACATGTCTGGGTTGTAGAAGCAATTGTTGTTGTGACGATGGCGTCGTTCGCGAGCGCCCAACATTCGGCTCCCCAAGAGCAACCCCTGGGAGACTATGCCCGAGCCGTTCGCAAAGACAAAAAGCCAACCCAAGCAAAGCAGTACGACAACGAAAATATGCCGGTGGACGATAAGCTTAACGTTGTGGGGGGCGCGGGGTCGAGCGATAGCCAGGCGCAAAGCGCGGCGAACGGCGGAGCGGACGCAGCTTCGTCGGACAAGAAGAGCGACGACAAACCACCCGCAATCCAGCCGGGACAATCGCAAGAAGATCGCCAGAAAACCTACGACGCATGGAAAGACAGATTGTCGGACCAGAAAGCGAAAGTGGACCTGCTCAACCGCGAACTGGACGTGGAGCAGCGGGAATATCAACTGCGCGCGGCCGCGATGTATGCCGACGCCGGCAACCGTCTGCGGAATTCGGGGAATTGGGACAAGGAAGATGCAGACTACAAGCAAAAGATCGCTGAAAAGAAAAAAGCCGCAGACGCCGCCAAGCAGGAACTTGATGACATGCAGGAAAATGCCCGCAAGGCGGGTGTTCCCTCTTCAGTTCGAGAGAGTAGCGCGGCTCAGCAATAGTGCTGCTTGTCAGCGTGCGGTTCAAAGCCTTCGATATGGTCGAGGGCTTTTTCTTTTAATCTCGCTCTGCCGTTAAGCACGCGGGAGGGTCAAGAGCCAGTATGCGCTGACACACAGCAGAATAACGGCTACTGCGGCCACTGCGATCCGTGGACCAAGAATTCGGAAGCGCTGGCTAAGTGCTGTCAACAGGAGCACGGTGGCCAGGAACACCGTCACCTTCACGTAGTCGTCCCCGGTGTCACGCGTGCTCACGCCTTTTTTAAAATAGCCTTTCGCCTCTTCCGCAAATTGCCCCGACTCTGCCGCATTAGCATTCTTATACTCAGGCATAAAGATTGGCCCCTGCGGCGCCGCAGGGTTATTGATGGGATCGAGCTTCCACCAGGCCTGAAACGCGATGGCGTACTCGGGGCGGAAGCGGCGTTTGTAAAAAGCAGCGAGTTTATCCCGGGAGGCGACCTTGGACGCGACCCAACCGTTGAAGGTCACGATGTCATAGAGGCGATCCTGACCCGCCAAGGTAGCCTTTTCCTGCGACAGGACGGTGGTGCGCGAAGCCCGCGAGTAGTTTTCAGCCGAGAGGGCTCCCCAGCGCGATGCCTGGTAGCCGCTCCAGGCGGTAGCGATGGCCACGATAGCGAGCACTACGGCCTCAAGAATCTCGACCCATTCCGCATGTGAGCCTGAGGGCGACCCGTCATGATGGCCCTGCTCGTGGATCTTGTGAGCAAACTCGATGTTCGACGTTGCCTCTGGCATCGTTATCTCCTCTCGTGGTTTGGGCCATGATTTAACTCAGCTTTTTGTGACGAACTCAAACCGGCGGCCAATGAGCGCGATGGCGACATTAGAAGCGCAACCAGGAGACACGATGGTGGGAACCTCGGCTTGGAGTGGAGGTACGCCACCGCTGGCTCTAGTCCGCACTCGTCTCACTGGCGAAGTGCTACCGGCCAGTATCTTTGCCCCTGACAAAGCCGATAAGAATAAATTAGTTCCGCCAGGCTGACGCATACCACTCGAAAAACTACTAGTTGTTTCGAGCGTCCACGATTTCGGGTCGCGGACATTACCAACAAGGCGTACAATCCCGCTGATTGCTTTAACCAGCGGACTACCGGTCTCCATTCCCCGATGGAGATTTGAATTGGAGTTCCTGGCATCAGTCTTCAACCCTCTGTTGCCAGTGACGCCTCTGCTCAGCCGGTATTCTCTTTTGGCGGACTTACACGTTTTGGCGCGTGGAGTGGAAGAAGCAATCATTTTCGGTTATGGGGATGTGGTGGCCTCTAGAAAGACATCCCCGGTCAGCTGGTGAAGGCGGCGAACGAACCCTGGTTTGATGGCGTAACCCTTCCCGGTGCTTGTGAAGCAGTGTGCTATTCAGTCGGGAGTACCATGAGAAAAATACATGTGCGCGCGTCCGTCGCCGCATTTGTGCTGTTCTTCGTTTTTACTCTCCATGCGTCGCAGCTAGATGGGCAGAACTTAAACCGTCCCAGTGGACGGGGACAAACTCTGCGGCTGTTGCCCACCAGCACCGAAGTTTTACACCTCCGACCAAGTCTTTTGCGATAGGCAAAGAGCCGAGAGGCATCGCTTTTGATGGGGCCAACGTTTGGGTGGTGAATCAGGGCTACAACTTGAAGGTGGACGGGAGCGTTACGAAACTGAACTCCGCTAATGGCGCAACGCTTGGCATCTTTCCGGTGGGGCACCACCCCAGCACAGCTGCGTTCGATGGCGCCAATATCTGGGTCGCTAACACCCATGACAATACTGTGACCGAACTAAGGGCGAAGGATGGCGCTTGAGTAGGGACCTATTACCGTGGGATCCTACCCTTATGGAGTGGCGTTCGACCGCGCCATCATCTGGGTCGCGAATTTCAACGGCAACGATGTAACCAAGCTCCGGGCCAGCGATGGCGCACGTCTCGCAACCTACAGGTCTTCTCCTTGTGCCAGCTTTCGACGGGGAAAATATTTGGGTGCCCATGGCAGCAGTACCGCCCAACGCAGGCTTGATTGTGGCGATTCTGGCAACCTGTACGCGACTACAACCGAGGGCGGCGACCGCGACTACAATGGGACGGCCTTTAGGCTGGATAGGATAGGAGGCATGTTCACCGTGCTTTTCAAGTTTGAGGGATACGCGGGCTCCTACCCGTATGCAGGCCTGGTTCGAGATCCAGGGGGGAATCTCTACGGTACCACCGTGGGCGCGGGTGCCCAATCCAGTGGGGCGTGTTCAAGCTCAATCTTAAAGGACCACCATGATGCCAGGAATTCTCACGACAGTAGTCGCACTCGCCCGGCGCGGAGTGTAATGGCGCCAGAGCGCGGAGTTAATGCGAAATCCTTGGGTTTTTTCTCTGATCATTGACCTTGAAGCCAATTGGCAACGCGAAGAGTTGCGGGTCTGGATCGGCGGCAGTGATCTCAGTGATGGTGAACGTTTGCTTTCCGAAAAATGGACTGGTGCGAATGGATAGCAGATTAATTCCGAACTGGTCCGAGTGCCAGTATTCGGTCACGTAGGTGAGCGGCTGGTCATTGCCCATCGTCCCAGGCTCGGTGGTGGTCGTTTCTCGCGTTCCGACCGTATCGATGCCGGCGATGTTCCTTTTTCCTAGATCCTCCCACACCACATTTCCACTGCCCAGCGGCAGCGGACCGGAGGTGCCCTTATGAGGCGACAAGGCCGAAAGAGAGTTCGTGGGGTCGTAGACCACCAGATCACAAATGCGCTGTTCCGTGCTGCAGTTGTAGAGCGTCAAATGATTCGGATCAGCAATCTGAATCCAATTCATAGTGGACTTGATCTGCCCGCCCTTGGGTTACCAGGTACCAGCGTTCCTGGTAAACGCGGCCTTGCGCATCTCGGGCGATACGCCGCTCGTTATTGAACGTCATCGCGGCACCATCGGCAGCATACTTGACCGACTCGGTCGCCAGCGTTGCCGTAAAAGGCGCATGGGGAACGGGCGGAATCAAGATGCCTTCAACCACTTCCCGTACTCCGCCGTCCCGAGCCGGTTCGTGAGAATAAGTTTGCTGGGGCTGCTGAACCTGGGGCTCCTGAACCTGGGCCACGCTAATCAAACTGCCCAAGCAGAGAATTCCGGCGATCCTGTTCCGCATGGCTGACCTCCGCAATTGCACCAAAGCTATTCCGAATCGACCGGGGCGTCAATACTGGCTCAGTCCGCTCGCCAGTGAGAGTTCCCAAAGCGTTTCTTGATAGGCTAGTTCGCGATTGCACTCCCAACCGGTTCTCAGGGTGAACGCCTTCTTAGGTTCGTTGGCACCTCGCGCCCCGATCGGTGCGACAGAAAGTTCTTCAGGCTTAGCTCTCCCCGTCAGCTGAGAATCAGAAGCGTTGGCGACGGCATCCGCCGGCGTCCTCCATTTATTTGCTATTTGTTCTACTAGCTTTGTTGGCGGAGCTTGTGAATTTGTTTGATATGGTGGCGGCCGTGGACCCAGTGAAATTTTCGCCACTGACGCCCGGTCAGGGGTCCGAGGATGGGATGGTCGAGCACTCGGGTTCGCTTGCCAAAGCGAGCTTCGCATTGCGCAATCTGGTCGTCCATGGCTGAGATCCGTGGCCCGATCTCGCATACGACTTCTTCAACCGCCATCCCACGGGGTAGAGCATGCTTTGGCGATTTTCGTCCCTCGGGTAAGTGCCCGAGTTCGGTGACAACAAACGCCCTCACGCGATCCTTCAGCATCGGCGTCCGCGCCTGCGGCTCGCCCGCTTGCAGGCAACGCTCGAAAGCTTTCGTGGTTCCGGTATAGGTGAGATAGAGGTGCTCGAGAACTTCGGCCGTGCTCCACTTGCCCTCGGGATGACGCCGCAGGTCTTCGGCGCTCATGTCACGAGTAGCAGACGCGATCGCTTCCTGTAACCTTTGTAGGTACGCATCCATGGACAAACTCCTCTCGCTGCTTCTAGTAGAATCAATTCCGGCATTCACGGTTGCAAAATTTCACGCGCTACGGATGATGCTATGAAAAACTTGCTGATGGCGATGCTGGCACTCGCATTATTGACGATGGCAAGCTGTTCATCGGAATCCTCGAAGCCGGCAGAGACGGAAAAACCGCAGCCGAAAGCGCCGGAGTTCCAGACAGGCCGGTACGCCTTCCAAAAGCTCTACGTCGCGGCGCGTGGATGGGCACGCGATGCGCAACCGTACCGGCTGGAATCGCAGGTCACATCTGACTGCAAGGGCAAAGACGGCAAGGCGGATGTATGGCGCACGTCCTTCGCGTCTCCCACAGGCCACGGGGCGAAGACGTATGTATGGTCCGGCACGGACGCCCAGGACGCTCCTGCACGCGGAGTGACGCCTGGCGCGGAGGACAGTTACAGTTCCACGAATTCGTCCACTCAGGTATTTGATATTGGCTTTCTGCACGTGGACTCGGACAAGGCATTTGAAGTTGCCCAGCAACATGGGGGCGCGAAGGTGCTGGAGAAGGCTACGGACACTCCTGTCCTGTACGTGCTCGACTGGAATCACGCCACCAACGAACTCATTTGGCACGTGATCTACGGAAACAGCCGAGATGTTGCCAAACTTACTGTCGATGTGAATGGAACTACAGGAGAGTTCGTTCGGGTCGAGAAGTAGCAAGACTAAGGCTTGGACTCGGTCTTCTGCGAGGTTTCGTTCTTTGCCTCAGCCCGCTTTAGTTTCTGCAGCGCCTTGCGCGCCTCTTTGGCGTACGGTCCGTCAGGCAGAATCTTCAGATACTCCTCGTAATGCGGGATGGCCTGGTCGGGTTGATCCAGCTTTTCGTAGCATTGCGCCATGCGGAAATTAGCGACGGCATCTTTTTCCTTCCAAATCAGCGCGTCCTGGTAGCGGGCCAGTGCGGCCTTGTAGCTTTTCCGTTTGAAGTAGTAGTCACCGACTTCGTCGTCCTTCATCGCCCGGTAAGGATTCCAGGGATGCATCTCCTGCACGTCGGCTTCGGGCTCGTCTTCGGGATTGGTTTCAACCACGCCGCTGTTGGGATGGTTCTTGGCGTCATCCTTCGGCGGGCTGATATCAACCCGGGTGTCGCGGCTGGAACTCTCCCCTGCTTCGGTTGCCGGAGTCGAGCGCGGAGGAGCCTGGTTCTGTCCAGGCTGTTCCTGTTGATCCTGATCAGGCTGCGGCTGCTGTTGAGCGACTGCCCATCCTCCCAGAAAGAAGGAAAGGAGGATAGTGAAAACGAACCTACGCATGGATAGATTTTACCGCTTTGCGAGGGTAAAAAGCGCGGAACAGAACCCGTTAACCTAACCACAAAGGACACGAAGGTTCACAAAGGAAAGACAGCGCGCCAAGCAATTTACCTCCCGGCATGACTACGATGATCTCAGTGTCTGGTTTCCTTTGTGAGCCTTCGTGTCCTTTGTGGTTAACGGGCTTCGCCTCAAAAAAGCAGGCCGCTCCGGGGGATGGAGCAGCTTGCTTGGCGAAGTCCTCCGGGAACAGTTCGGTGGCAAGTCGATTCACCAACTCACTGTTTCCTTGATTGTCACGATTAGTGACAATTGGCAGCATGCCCATTTCCTGTGATTTCCTGTGTACAGATTTTGTACGAATTTCCATCTTTAAACAGCAGAAAAAAGACATCTATCTGAAGGGTTCTGAAGATCAGCTTTTCCTTGGCCGATGCTGAGAAAAGTCGTGTAGGGTGTAGGGTAGTGTAGCGCGATCTGGTTTCTTTTCTATATGGTTCTTCAAGGGGAGTTTGTGGAATTGGCTACACTTGACTACACCATACACTCTCTTCATCCTTTGCGCCTTTGAAAGATTTTAAGCAAAGTCGTCGGCGAGCGTATTTCAGCGAGTCGACAAAGCCAGGCCCTCGGGGTCGCATCTTTTCAGCGACCACGAGGCGGAGGCGCTAGCCCTTCTGATTTTCCTCCACGGTTGAGAACGCGCCGCTCTTGAGGGCGACGCTCATCGCCGCTCCAAAATCCGAGAGATAAGAACTGATAAGCAAGGCGACCCAAGTAAAAAGCACCAACCCGGCAAGACTTGGAATCCTTATGAGTGTGTGGTTTTCTGAACTCGGGAGGTCGATTATGACGGCATTAGTCGCTAATGAGAAGCGCAAGTCGATGCGCGGCCTCGGCGAGATCGCACTGCGGGTCAATAATCTGGACGCCATGCAGAAGTTCTACGAGGAGGTCATCGGCTTGCCGCTGATGGCCCGACACACAACCTCCGCGTTCTTTAAGATTGCGGTGGGCTACGGCGGTCACACCCAAGTACTCGCCTTGTCGACCGTTCCCAGAGCGTTGGTTATTGCGGGGCGAACGCCGCAACTTCCACCATCGACCACATCGCCATCGAGATAGCTCTCGCTGATTTTGCAGACGAACTCACGAGGCTGAGGGGCGTGGGATTCGAAGGCGAAACTGCTGAGCACGCATGGGTACATTGGCGTTCCCTCTATGTGACCGATCCCGAGGGCAATCAAGTAGAACTGGTCTGCTATGACGGCAGCGTGTCCAGCAAGTGATACACGAAGTCGCGACCCGGTCAGTTTAGCCGGTCTGCGCTGGCATAGATCGTAGGTGGCGCTCCGGGAGATGGCTGCTTTGGTTCACCCGTGGGCTCGGAAATCGCAGGAACTGGCTGAATTATAACGGCCTGTCGCTTCGGTCTTCCTTTCCCCTTCAGCCTGAAGGCCAATGCTTCCCAGCATTCGGAGCAAACGTCGTATTCAGCTTGCTCTATTTCTCGTTGACTGCACTCTCGGACTTCATGGCAAATGTCACATCTGTAAACAATCATTGACCGAAACCTCCTCGTGCAAACTTCAAATCCTCCAACGGATCCATTTTCCGCTCTGCGTAATCGAGAGTCAATTCAACATCCGCGGAATCAATGACGCGTAGGCTCAAACCCGGCACTTCAGTCCCCTCCCAAAAACCAGGCACAGTTGTAGAGATGCCGAGGATAGTCCAGATCCCATTTGTGCGAACGCGGAATCTGACAGCAGAATGATGCCCCTCAACCCAATGCCGAAGAGCACATTGACGTGAGGGGCATAAATACCATCGAGTTGAGGCCAATCCTAATCGCTTACGGCGTCCGGATAAACCCGTGTACCGATCCCAACGCATCGGCAAAGAGTCCAACAATGACACCGCCGGGATTTATCCCGGCTGCATCGCTGCCGTTGGGTCCGGACCCGGGAGGGTCGAACGACGTGAAAACGCCATTGCTAAGCAGAAAAGAGTGTGCGATATCTGCAGTATCGATGTATTCCCCTACGATGTCGCCCTCGGGGTTATTCCCTCGAACGTGAGAATTGAGCCCGGAAAATCAATCGTCGCATACGTCCCGTGGTAAAAGCAGGTAACCGTGTGTCACTCCCGAACTGTCCGTATAAGCGCAGACGATTGCTCCCGACGGGTTAACCGTGCTGGCCGTGCTGCTGACTGCGCCGGGTGGATCGAAACTCTTGAAGGCCCCTTTCTTGGACACTGTAAAGCTGTGGGTGGTACCGCGCGCACGAAGCCACCACACACGAAAATCCTGTCATTTCACCCGAAGGGTTGCGACCGGTGAGCACGGTACCGTTCGCCCCTGGGAAGTCAACCGTCGTGTATTGTCCGAAAGGCAGAGTACCCGGTGCGTGGAGTGTTCGGAAGGAAGCGTGAGCTATGAAGTTCTCCTTGGGTCCTTGGGTTAGGCGACATTGGCGTCAACCAACTTGGCGGGCCGCTTAGCTCAGCTTGCGTCGCTACGCTTGCACTCATGGCGGTCGAACTGATATTGGAGATTCGCCTGGGCCATTGCGCTGCTTAGCGCTGCCACAGGAACCGTAAATCGCTCAGCGCAGGCCGTGCAGATTGCTATCGCGGGCACGATTGAAGTCCACTGAACCACGCGAAGTCGCCGCGCCGACCTGTCTTCCTTATGCTCCATAATTGCAGCCATCCAAGGGTGTACCAAGCGCGTTATAACTCGAATGATAACGCCAAGGCTGCGGGGTGTCAAAACAGCTATAGACTTGCCGGTGGTCTTCGAGAAACAGATTGCTACTGGGGACCAAGCTCAGCCTTCGGCGTAGTGTCGGAGGTGGAGCGGATTCGCGCAGGCAGCTCCCGGATCGCATACCCAGCAAGTGCTGACATGATGGACCCGGCGAGGGTAAGAAAAAGTGAGCCAGCGTAGCGCGAAATCCATGCGAAGCTGGAGGACGTTTCTACCGGAGCGCCGCCTGTCCCTGGCCAAGACAGCGAGAACGAACCGCGCCGGGCTGAGACAAGAAGTTCCCTTTCGGTGTTCCGAGCAAAGTCCCCGCTAGTGCTGTCTTCCTGCATCGCTGCGTCGTCGGGCTCGATCCGCACGCGGACATTATGCTGGCCGGAACGCACCGGTATTATCTGTGACAAGCTGGCCTGGAACGAGTCGGTGGGAATCAAGCCGAATTTCTTTTTGGTGGAGCCGGTGACTTTGCCGGAGAAGGCGAGGTCGCCGTCCACCCATACCGAGAGCTGCGCGGCGCGGAAGCTGTCTTGCAGCTTTAAATGCAGATTAGCGTCCTTAGCGGTGAGCGCTGTGTGGATTGCCATGAGCAGAGCAGCGACCAAGAATAATCCGAGTAAAACGCGAGCCTTGACGGGTACACGGTCGCCCCCCAGCCGCGCCTGTTGGTAGAACGAACCTGCTTTGGCGCGAAGCTGTGCTATGGACTCCCGATTCATTGGAATAGTCTATTTTCGCCCGGGAGAGGGAGTCGGCTCCAGTTACCAAGGTGTGGGTCTTAAATCTCTTGCGAATCTCTTGCGCTTTGAAACCGCCCAACTATGCTCCGTCGATCCAAAGCTGAACATCCACCCATACACCGCCCCTTCGCTCCTGAAACCGGGTGACCTTCCATCTACAGGAACGTCCTGGCTAGCTGGGCAATGATGGATGACTCGTGGCGCGGAGGCTAGGGCAGATTGTACGGGTCCTTCGGAATCAACCCTGCACTGCATGCGACAGCGATTACATGAGAAATAATCCGTGCGGTTCATGCCCTGTATTTTGGTCCTGTGCGCCCTAAGAATCGCAACGCCCCATTAGTATTAGTTCATTTCTTCGCGCGGTTTACGTGCTTAATACCAGAGAGCAATTTCAACTCGATTCCAGAGCCCCACCTTATCGTAGATAGCGCGAAGGTAATTCTTTATGCAGCAATGATATGGTTTCTGACCGCGTATTGAACCAGCTCGGCGTCGCTTTTGGCGTTCAAGACTTCCATGATTTGGTACTTGTGGAAGGCAACGGTGTTCGCGGTTATATTCAGCGTACACGCTACTTCCTTCATCGACTTTCCTTCAGTCAGCAACTGCAGAACTTCGCGCTGGCGTTCAGTAAGCCGTAGCCCTTCGTCAATAAATTCCTTGTCCTGGCGCGACAAAACATCGACCGTTTCTCTTGCGATTGCTGGAGTGAGGTAGGACCTGCCATTCAGAATCTTGCGGATGGCAATTGTCAATTCGGAAGCTGCGCAGGTTTTCAGCACATACCCTGAGGCTCCGCGCCGGAACGCCTCGGCGGCCAAGGCGGGATCGGTGTTCATCGTCAAGAACACCAACTTTGCCGAACCCAGTATCTGCTTGATCTGCCGTCCGGCATCAAGACCGTTCAGAAGTGGCATTCCGATGTCGAGGATGATGACCTGTGGCTTTAGCGTAGCCGCGATGCGCACCAGGGCACGCCCGTCACCTACCGTCGCTACGACGTCATATTCGGGTTCAAGCAGCTTCTTGCAGGCATCGGCTACAAAAGCGTGGTCGTCAGCAATGATGATTCGCGGTCGGTCATTTCGCATGTGTGACATCTCCGCGCCGGGTCGCCGTTCACGCCCTCCATTGTATTGCGCACCGCAAGTTCATCTCTTCGCTCATCCCGTAGCGCTCTTAAATCTATCCGGAAAGTGAAACATGTCCAGCCCAGTCAATATACAAATCGTCCTTCTCCGCCCGCGCATCCCCGTCCTGGTTGGCTCCATCATCGCGCTCAACACCCCGGTACAGTTCGACGTCGTCGAGTCTTTAACCCCGAGGGGCCAGTCGTCGAACTCGGCATACCAATCCGGTCTCTCAGCCGTGACCGCCTGCTCGAATGCTCCATCGACCAAGGAGTGAGTTGGTTCTCGATACCAGCCACGGCTTTGTCCGTGTGCGCGAGCCGAGTCGCACAAGTGATCCTGTGCGCTGACTCTCGTTCGTCGCCCTAGTCTTGCACCGTGTAAATCCACGCTTCCGCACCATGGTCGGCACGGGCGGGAACAGCCAGATAGAAACGATCAAAGCCTTTCCGACCCTTTCCGAAATACCCGGCAGTCCGCGCCCCTATGGCAGTCTGAACTTTGGCAAGAAGTTTGTAGTGATCGGGATCGTCTTGCTGGAACACGCTGATGTAGCCTTCTCCTCCGGGGATATACACGCGCTTGCGTGCGGAGTCGTAATACAGATCGTCCGAGTCTTGAACAGCCGGAAGCGTAGCAACTAGGCGACCTGAGCTGGTGTCGAAGACAGCCAGTCTAGGCGGTGTCCGTGTGGCGACGAAGAGCCTATGATCGGGCTCGTCCAACGCCATTGGAAAGTTGCTCTCGAAGGTCAACGGCCAGGGAGTAATGGAGTGCGTCTTGCGATCAACTACGGCGATCTGTTTCAGGTCGGGCAAGTTCACATACATATTCGCGCTTGAACCTGCTAGTTGGAAAGACTCTGGGTGCGCTCCCAGTTTGAAATCTCCGTCGAGTCGCTTATTGGTCGCGGCATCGACCATCCCGATCGCGCCAGTCTTTTCGTCCCCGTAGCCGACATAAACTCGGTTCTCCGTCGCATCATAGCGAAGGTTATCTACGTCATCGCCAAAGTCGATGCGTGCGATCAGATCGAAAGTATCCCCATCGTAGACGTACAGCTTCCCCTCGTCGCTTCCCACAAATAGCTGGTTCGTCTCCGGCGAATAGGCCACGCCCTGTGGGGCGGGCACTCCCTTGATGCTGCGGACTACTCTCTGGGCACTGAGATTGATGACTTCTTCGCTGTTGTTGCCCAGCGCAGACACGAACAACCTATTCTTGGGGTCGAAGCCGAAATGATCGATGCGCCCCTGCACGCTCGGGAGAGGAATGGTACCCGTAAGCGTCAGTGGGGCGGAAGTTGCCGAATTGGAGTTTTGCTGGCCGATGCCTCGATTTCCCAAGCAGACTATTAGTAACAGCGCTGAAAACACTCCGCAAATTCGCTTCACGTATGGCTTCTCCTTAAGGCTCTTCGCTCGATGCCCAAAAGCATTGTTCTAGTCACGAACACGGGTGAGTCGTCAGAGCTTAGTCGGAAGAGTTCCAAGTTTGATCGCAACATTTTACAGAGTTTTCAGGAAGTCTTAAGGTTTGATTCGCGACCATGGTCTGGCCAGCAAAGAAAGCAGCGGGCGAGGTGGGCGAAGGTGAAGGCTCAGCAGAAGGCAGCGTAGTTTCACACTATGCGGGCAAAATGTAAGATGCCAAACCACATCCATGCCCCGACCACTGTCCAGAAGACGGGCCACGGATTGATCTGAACCTGGGCCCAGGAACCACCCTTCTTTGAGATCGCAGTTGGTTCTGACGTCTTCATTCTTAGCTATCGTTGGGATCTGAATTTCAACCTAGAGAAAGATCGCCGCGCAAGTCAAGCAGCAGGCGCGGATTTTTTGTCAAAAGTTTGTCATCACCGGTGCGAATCTGCATAGCTAGCAAAAAGGCCCCATAAGCCAGCGCGGCCCGAGCGCTTGCATTCTGTAAGTTACAGGATCCCTCTCACGAATACCTTCGATAAACTGCTGCATCTGCTTGAGAAAGCAGCAATAGCAGAATGCCAACCGCTGTGAACCGTGTGGTCACAGTTACAGTTAATGACAAAGCCAAAGCCAAACTACCCTACACGCTGTAAGTCAAAAGACTCAAGCGGCGCAGTTGTCCCTATCTGGGGCGTTGGGGAGAGAACCACTTGTCTGAATCCTCAACTGTTGCAGCGGTTCGCTTACACAACCAGAACAACAGAGAGACCGTTACGATCGCGAGTGAAAACCATGTCGTGAACAAGCGTAAAAGATGCATTCTGGTCGCCTGGAAGATGAGAGGAGCGGTCGTATCGCTTGGCTGAAGCGATTGAAACTACCGACGAACGGCACGTCTGCTGTAACGCACCACGGTGTCTGGAGCAACCATGTCGGCTTCGCTCTCATAAATGGAATGACGGGGCGGGTTCACGATCTTCTTGTGGGCAGCGGCTGGCACGCTTCTTCCAGGCTTGTCAGCATTAAGGGTTTGTTCGTTCGGCCCGGTCCTCGTCGCCTGTGGTTCCATCGTGATCGTCTTCGTGCCGACTTCGTCGCTCTGCGGCAGAACTCTGCGGAGTGGCACTTCTTGCTGGATCACTTCCAGCCTGGCGGGCAAGGGTGAGAGGCGATCATGCGAACTGACGAGTAGTAGAGCGAAAAGCGATACCATTGCCACCGCCGTCGCAACCCTCCAGAAGAACTGGTCGCTCCCAGGGATTCGCCTGTCGCGGGAAGGTGGAACCACCGAACCGTTGAGGTGCACTGAAGGTTCAAGATCAGAGTGAGCCATCTGCACCGGCTCTGGCCGCAGCAAAACTGCCTGGGAGGAGTCCCCTTTAGTTTCCTTGACCAGCGAGCGATTTTTCTGCTGCAGTGTATAAGCAGCCGACAGGAGTTGCTGGAAGGAATCCTGGTCCAGAACTGGCTTGTCGAGCGTATTGATGTGTCGGGCGGTTCGCTTAGCCAGCCAATACAGGAAGAAGACCGTTACAATTCCGAATTCAATCCATGTCGCCAAGAACAATCGTAGGAGATGCATTGGGACACCAACCTAATGGCGTGCGAAGCGGCGAGGGTTATCGTACCATAGTGCAGAGATACGACACGCCGTTTTCTGCTCAAGTCATGGGGCGAGGAACGATCTGAGGCTGCCCCCTGGCGTGAGACAAACAGTTAAGACACAGTAAGCCGTTCGATGAAAATGCCTCGACCGGCAAGACGAGTTTACCGCACACTGCGGCCCAGTTGGGGAAGCTGAGGCGGATCCTGCTGGAGAGCCATCCGCCAAGGAATTGCCAACTGGAAACTCATCGAAGCCGATGAGCGCTGGGAGCAGGTGACAGTTGCTGTCTCCCCGCCTAGTCAACTCCAACATCGGATCGAAAGATTTCCCCATGCCTCAGAAAACTCATAGCGAAGGCTCCCGCGCAGCGGCCTCCTGGTTGCGGGCTGCCAGCTGGGCGTCGAACTCGGCGGGGGGCAAGTAACCGAGCACCGAGTGCAGACGTTTGTGGTTCTACATCTTTTCCTAGTAGGTTGACGACAGTTACGCCAGTCGGCAATCGACAAGGCCGGAATTTTCCCAGCTACCGCAACTTCGCGTACTCAGCCTCGGCTTCCTTCAGGATAGGAACATCTGGATCGGCGTCTTTCCAGAGGGTGAAGAGCTCACGGTACGCAGCACCGCTCTTAAGCACCTCGCCCTCCAAGGCGTAGGCGCGAGCGAGACCAAGATGAGCCACAGCTCCCAGAGGAAAATTTACAACGACCCCGCGGTGGTCAAGAATCTTTTGGAACTCCGACGCGGCTTCCTTGCCTCGGTGTTCCTGCCGGTATGCCTCGCCGCGCAGATAGGCAGGATACATCGGGCCCAGTTGCAACGGGGTTGGCTCAGCAAGGTCATAGGACATTGGGGTCTGGAGCAGTTCAATCGCTTGGCTGGAGTCCTTGCGATCGAGTTCTATCGCGGCACGAATCACAGGCAGCCAATAAATCTGCACCAATGTATTCGTCGGGAACTCCTTATTCAGCTTGTCGACGAGCTCTTGTGCCGGTAGAATATTCCCGGCTCGTGCGTAAGCCAGAGCCGACAATACCTCGACGTCGCGACCTGGAGCCAGAGCTAATGCGGTCGCAACGTCGTTTCGCGCTAAGGCCGAATTACCGAACTCCGCCTCCCGCAGCGCGGCATTTGCTTCCCACAAGGCTGCCGTTTCTTTAGCGTCTGCATGTTTCGCCGAATTCACCGCGCGGGAGGAGAACTCACGGGCCTTGATCAGACGCCCGTAGTACGCCTCGGTATCAGATTGGGCTGAAAGCAGCGGATCTTCATCCCCGGGCTTACCTGTACCCCAAGCCACCTGTTGTTCCATGTCTGCTCGATCATTCCGAAGTAAGGCCAGGTAATACATCCACAAGCGGAGATAACCCGCGTCCAGCTTCTGCTTCAACGCCTGCTGAAACGTGGCAGATGCTTCATCAAGCAGGTTGAGCGCGATGTAGATCTGCCCCAGGTTCGAATATCCAGCGGCGACTCTGGGCTCCAGGCGTACAGCTTCCAGACCTTCAGGAAGGGCCTTGTCCCATTGGCCCATTAAGATGTAGGTGTTCCCCAGATTGCTGTGCGGCACAAAGTCGCGTGGATAGCTCAGGATCCACTGCTGGTACGTTTGTTCTGCCTTTTCGAGTTGGCCCGTGGTGGCGTCGTAATAAAAAGACTCAATCGCATACTTCTCACGTTCGCTCACCCGCCCTCGCAAGTCATAAGCCTTTGTTGCGTTCTCGGCGGCCAAGCTGGCTTGTCCTAAATTCGCATACGATACCGCCAAGCTCGAATATGCCGCCGCGAAATTGGGATCGAGCTCGATAGCGCTCTTGAAGAGCGGAATTGCTTCAGCAGTTCCTTTCTCGTTGTCGGTCTTCAGGCCTAGACTAAAGGCCTTCAGCGCCTCGAGGGAAGGCGTCGTCGCATCATCCACCGGCGTATCGAAACGGCGAATTGAGGCGAGAGTCTCACCCAGCTTGCCGCGAAGGTCCGCCGTCTCCTTATCTAAAGCCTTCAACACGCTTTCCTTGTTCGCCGCTGTCTCCTGTTCCTGAGCCAAAGTGTCACCGGTACTGCAGTCGACCGCCTTTAGTCCAATGACATACTGCGTACCTAAGCTGGTGATTGAACCCGCCAGGAATGCCTTGCTTCCCACACGCTGACACAGGTCTCGGGCAAACTCCTCGGTCAAGTGATCTGCTGGCGAGCGACCCATGAGCCGCAGGGTCGAAATCACTTTGTGTTCGGACACTACGTTCAAGAAGGGTGACTGCCCTAAATCAACCGCAAGAGCCTGTTTGAGCGCATAATCAAATACGGGATCACCCGTATGATTTTCAAAGTCAGCTAGAACGATGGAGTCTCGCTCAGTCAGCAGACGATGAGGCTGTCGCAGATACAAAAAAGCTGCGGCTGCGGCCACACCTAGGAGGAGCGTCCCAGCAATCGTAAATCGCCAGTGCTTCGCCCGCGCGTGGCCGCTAACCTCAGACTGAGCAGTTGCTAATCGCCCCGATTCTGTGTCCCGCTTCAGTCGCTGCAAGTCCGTCCTCATCTCCGAAGCGTGCTGGTAGCGAAGATTGCGGTCTTTCTCCAACGCCTTGTTGATGATCCGTTCCAGATCTGGCGGAAGATCGGGGTTCAGGCGCAACGCTGGCACTGGATGGCGTTCGAGAATGGCATTGAAAATAACGCCCGCAGTTTCGCCACGGAACGGCAATCCGCCAGTAGACATCTCGTACAACACCGCGCCAAATGAGAACAGGTCGGTACGAGCATCGAGTTCCCTTCCTCGAACCTGCTCGGGAGACATGTACGCTACGGTGCCTAGCGCAGTGCCGGGACTGGTGAGATGCTCCTCTGAGTCAACGGTTGGAGCGCTGGTACCCGCGTTCTCCGACTTTAGCGACACTTTGGCCAGCCCGAAGTCCAAAATCTTCGCGTGCCCGCGATCAGTCACAAAGATGTTGGCCGGCTTAACGTCCCGGTGAATAATTCCTTTGGCATGTGAAGCATCGAGCGCATCGGTAATCCCGATTGCGAGCGAAAGAATCAATTCTGTTTCCATCGAACGCCCGGCAATGCGATGTTTCAGCGTCAACCCGTCCAGAAATTCCATAGCGATAAACGCTTGACCGCGCTGGTCATCAATTTCATAGATGGTGCAGATGTTTGGGTGATTGAGAGCGGACGCAGCTTTGGCTTCGCGTTGGAAACGGCTCAGAGCTTGCGGATCTTTGGACACTTCATCAGGCAGAAACTTGAGGGCTACAAAGCGACCGAGTTTGACGTCTTCGGCTTTGTACACCACACCCATCCCGCCGCCGCCAAGCTTCTCGACGATGCGGTAATGCGAGATCGTCTGGCCGATCATGTGTGCAAAACATGCTATGGCGGAAGCGTCTGCAAGTCAATGAAAAGCGTGGAGTTGGCGCATCTCAGAAGGCGTTGCTGTTGTAACATCTCTATAGCGGTCATTGACCTTTGAAGGGGCTGAGCACTATGACCTGATCTCGACAGTTACTCCCCGACGCTCACCACGCGCCGTCCACCAAGAGCAAGAGTGATATTTCTCCGTCTTCGTTTGAGCCCCCAGCGGTGCACTCTCCAATCCTTGGCAGCAGAGCCATTACAACTCTTGGCCACAAGGTATGGACCGAGAGCTATCGGCGGATCACGCCTCTGTCGCTGTGTGCGCTGGCACCTCGTTAATGGTTACCCGAACGAGGTACTTATGGTTACTCGGACGAGGTACTCGTCAGACCGTCTCCCGTGGTAGCAAAAAAACACTGCATCTCGTGATGTGTTCTCGGCGAGATCGTGCGAGAGTTCTCATGTAAGGCGGGGGAACGGACATGTGGATGAGATCATGCGCTGTTTGTAAAGCGCTCTTACGCAAGCTCCGGTTGCACGACTCAGTGCACTGTCAATGTGGATGGGCTTGGTAGGACCACCGGAGTTCGAAAGCCAAGAAGGCCTCGCGGACAGAGACCCATGAATCAAGGAGATTGTCATGGCAAAGGTAATTGAGTTTTACATTCCGGAGAATGCTCGGAAACCACGCAGGTGGGCTTCAGAACAGCAACTCGGAAAAGTTATCGAGTTTCGCTCGCAGGCGAAAAAATCAGCCTAGCCGCTTTTCGCCTTGCGACCGTAGCGTCCTCGCCAATAACCCGCTAAAGAAGCGGCTGTTCGTAAGCCAGAACAGCCGCTCCCACCTCTCCGCTTGGATGGAACAGCGATTGATATGTGTGGGTGGTGGCACCGACCGGTCGGAAATGACCATATTCGCTGATTGCCGTTCTAGTAACTGTTGCAACATCGCCATATCACTCATTCTATAGTACTTAAGCTCCAAACTCTTTTCGTTTGCAAAGATTTTTCAGGGCGTCTATGCGGCGACTGCGGTTAGTTGAGCTGTTACAGACGTGTGCTGGGCAACCGTGGAGCGTAAACCGCAGAGGATAGCTACGCTTGCCCGGTTGCAATGAAACGATCGTTGCCGCAACGACAAACAGAATTCCGACCTTCGCCGAATGGCAGAAATCTCAACAGGTAGGGTTGTGTGAAAACCTGAATCATAAGATGACGGTGTCAGAAGTCCGCAAGTACGCTGAGAAAATGAGGTATCAGCCCCAGCGACGCCGGAACGACAGCTCGTGAAGCGGGTTGCGAAGTCATTGACCGATACACGCCCTTGATATTCTGTGATCCTGGGATTGGCCAAACTAGGAGCCGCCAGTGTGTTGACCCCAAGAAGAACCCTCGGGATTAGTAGACATCCTCCGAGCGCAAAAAGAGCGCCCTAGACTTGCCTAGTCCTAGGGCGCTCCAAGCAGTCCTCCCCCGAGAACCGCTGATGACACAATAGATCCTGAACGCCGTAATGTGACAACTAGTAAAACTACCCGGTGTCATCTTCGGTGACAGACATACCTTGGGGGCAAATAAAACATGAAATCAGATGGAACGCCGGGCTGGAGGAATACCTTTGCGTCAGATGTGGTCGAACTTCAAGACCAAGTGGTGCGCGAGGACGCGCAAGCCGAAGTGGAGTTATTCGAGGGTCAGCTTCCACTAATCTAAGCGAATCAGCCAAAGAAAGAAGCCGAACAGCTGGGGAAACCGTCCGGCCTGTGGGTTGGGTATAGGGCGGTCGTGAGGGTCCAAATGACGCACGGCAAAATATAGATGAAGTGCCGCGCTACGCTAACCCATGACCGCTATATTCGCGTTTGGGATGCAGATGCAGCAACGATAGCGGAGGTCTCGGTTGCGGCCAATACAGCAAATACTGTAGTCACGACTCGTGACACATTTGAAATACGGTGTGTATGGATTGAACTGTCTCCGGGACCCAGGTACAACCAGGTACAAATAGACGAGCGGTGCTTTGTGACGTTCGATGTGACCCTGGAGCAGCGAATCCGTGAACTGTGTGCCCAGGCTGTAGCCGCACAAGACACTGCCGAGTTGCAGCCCATTCTTGCCGAGTTGAGGCACGCGCTGCGCGAACACCTCGAACAGCTCAAGAGCATGGTGGCTGAGTACCCGTTTAGCCATTGACCTGGACCAATGAAAGCTATGCCGCTTTCCCTGGAAGTCTCCAGTAAGTTCGTAAGCCTCCCATGTCTGGACTGATATGCCTCTCAAACACGATGCCAAGCTTCGCAGCCGCTCGCTTCATCACCTTTGGACCGATACCGTTGATGCGGCCACTGGACAGTAGGTCTCCTGTGGTTCGATCATCCCTGGCGCAGCAGTAAGCTCGCAGAGCAGCAACTCGACCGCTTTTTCGAGATGTTTAGCCCAGAGGACTGATCTCATTGGAATCACGCGAACGTACAATACAACACAGATCGAGTGCGGACACTACAGCGTCTGTACGTGCAGAGGACGCGATAAAGGTAGCGCACGCGTCAGGCGCGGGCAATACCGTAACTACCGTAGGCAATTTTAATTTAGTGACACGCCAGCAGAACGCAATGCAACGCCCGACCAACCTGCGCCAGATCCCCACCATCCAACTCTGCGCCGTTCGTCCAGGAGTGTGCGATGACCCGTGATCCGGAACAACTCCGCCACGAACTCGCTCATCTTGTAAATGACCAAGCCGATACGGCGGAGATGAGGACGTTGACGGATGCCGCACGTCGCGAATTCGCGCAGAGACAAGAGCGGATTAACGAATTGTGTGACGAGCTACACCGAATAGCAGCCCTAATTCATACTGATGACAAGGCTACCGTACATCGAACGGCGGGCGGCTGATGACCGCGGCAGCAGAACGCAATGGAAAACGGGCAGCGCCGCCTTGGACTGCCCTCTCTCAGTATGACCATTTTAGCCCGCGTCTCCTCGAGGACCCCCTCTGGACGCTGGCGTTGGGGGGAGCGCAGAAGGCCACAGTATTCTCAGATTGTGATTTTATACCAGCTAGGATAAAACACGCCTGTTAATGGAACTCAGTTTGCCTGACTCGACGGATTCGAGAGCCGGATATCCCGCGTCATTCGCATCCGGAGCACGTAGCATTCCTCATGAATAGCCTTTCCGTACTCGTCGGTCTTGGCCGTTCGAAGATCTACCGGATCGTTACACAGAGAGCAAGGGAATAAGGATTCCGGAAATGCCATTACGGCCTCCATCATTAATAACTGAAATGCCATAGGCGGCCTCCATTGCTATGAACACCGACTCCATCAAATTGCCGTCATTAAATTAAGGTCAGGTACATGGCAACTCCAGCACGAGTCAGGCCAAACCAACCTCATATAATCCTATAATCCAGCGTATTTGGATCTTCTGGGCCTCGTGCCCTATGTAAGGATTACCAGCCAGGCCCAGATTTCCTATCGTATCGACTGTATGAAGGAATGGGCAGCTTGAGTTCCGCAACTCTAGCCATCGTCTCGGCCCTTGTGGGAAACTGCCCGCATGGCACGCCTTGAGGATCACATCGATCGGATACTCCGGGAAACCAGGGAATGCCGTCACGGCGATGGAGATCACGTTACGTTTGAATGCCGAGTTCGGTGATAGTGACCCGTATACGCCTACGGAGATCGTAGCGTGCGCTGACAAAATGCCGAATCTTCGCAGGGAAGGAAAGAAATATTGCCGCGCGTGAGGATGCATGGCAAAGAGTAAAGCCATCACGCGCGTCAGCTTGAAAGAAGCTCATCCCATCCGCCGCAGGAACAAACAAGTGGAAGAAGCGGCGGCGGCGGCGCGAACTGCGTTGAACACGAAGAAAAAGCCTCGGGGCTAACGATTCATCGGGCCGGGCACAAACAGCTCGCCACACTCCGGACACTCGATACGCTCGAAATCTATACGCCTTACCTCGGCGGCGGAATCATGCGGCCACATTTTGGACAGACGGCATCGAGCGATGCCTGCACTTTTTCGAGATTGACCTTCCGCGAGCTTGGCATGGTCCGGGGCGAGATTTCACCGACGTGTTGCCCGCTCCACGGTCGGCGGCTTCTTTGCATTCTCAAGTGGTCGACCACATGTAGGGCAAGAGTCGCCCTGCGCAATGTCCTGCTTGCGGATCTTCCAGCTTGCGCGTACGCCGCGTCCAGGGCGCCATGCCAGCTCCAGAAAAAGTAGCGAGGATCATCCTCAGGAATCGCTGCAAGGCCGCGCAGTTCATTTGCGAGTTCGGGCTCAAGCGGTAGGTACACGGGTTCTCCGGTCTTCTGGCGGTAGAGTTCAAGCCCATCGTCAGCCGCGAGCCGCGTGCGAGCTAGCATAGTGGTGTCCACGATTGACAACCCAGGGCTACGCATGACGCGGTAACAAAGACGTGCAAGCGGTCGGCCTTGCCTTCCAAATCTGCACTGTGCCCATTAAGAATGCGGTGGTAGTTAGCTGCCGCGTGGAGGATTGCCACCATCTGCGGCCGAGTGAATGAGATCTTGGGAATCGCCCTTCGAGTAATGCGTTCTGTCTTTCCAGGTCCCCATCCAGTGGGTCGAGAACTCGGTCGTAATCTCGTGCACTGCGCGGCGTCGTCAGATTGGCAATTGATTTCTCGCCGGTACCAACCGCACACTTGGCCGTGAAAACTCATCAAGGCATCGGTCAAGTGCTTAGGCGTGAAGTTCAATTGCGCAGTCCGCTCGGCGATTTTCGAGGTCGGCATACTCGCGGGCCTTGGTCCGTGCTGTCCCCCATGATCTGGCATCGGCAGTGATACCGCGAGCCTCTGACGTATAGCCATTTTCGGCAGCGGCAGCGGCCATCTTCCGGTCTCTTGGCTATGCCCAGATAGATGCATTAGCGCGAGTGCCGGGCGTAATTCAGCTTCGGACGTTTGGATGTCTTCCATGGCCCGCGTCATACTCTTGTGTAAAAATTGTGTACAGTTCTTGTTTTCGGAGATTTATGGCTGAGCGGGACCGCTTAGCGTAGGAATTGAAAAACTTCTTTTAATACCGTAACTTAGGAAAAAACAGGCCGCTCCGGGGGATGGAGCAGCCTGGTTGGCGAAGTCCTCCGGGGAGGAGGGTGAACTTGTTTAGAGCGACGGCCCGGTCGGCTGATTCGTGGCCGATGCGGGAGCGGCTCCTGTCGTATTGGTCATCAGGCGTACATCGACGCGGCGATTCTTGGCCCGACCTTCCCTGGTCTTGTTCGAGTCGACTGGCTTGTCCTTGCCCAACCCGATTACATAAATCTTGTAGGCCGGAATGTTGCGCTCCGAGGCCAGATATTGAATCACGGCATCGGCCCGACGTTGGCTCAATCCGTAGTTGTACTCGGCATCGCCCACTGCGTCGGTCGCGCCTTCGACGGTAAGGATGTAACCCTTGGTATTGGATACATCGCTCGCGAGTTGATCCAGTGCGGTCTTGGCGTCCGCCGTCAAATTGTCCTTGTTAAAGCCAAAATGCACCGAGGTCTCGGTCACGACCTTGTAATTGTCAAGGTTTGCGACTGCGTTCTGCAAGGTGTCAACACGGTGGACAGCGTTGCTAGCCTGGGTCTGCGCCTGGTCGGCTGCTTGACCAGCTGCCTGCGCCTTCTGGTCTACCTCGGCAGCTTTAGCTTGTACCTGCTGGATTCCTGCCTGGGCGCGCGCGTCGACGTCCTTGATGTCCTTCGAATTCTTCGCCGTCAGGTCGTCCAGTTCATTGGTCTTGTTGATCAGCGGGGTGGTCTGTTGACGAACATAGTTCTTGCTGGCGCATCCGACGGAGGCCGCCATGCCCATTGCCAGCAGAACCGTTAACGAAGTGCGATTCATATATAGAGACGCTCCTTTTTCTCTCACGTCAGCGGATCTCAATCTAACTTGATCCTTCGATGCGTAATCCTGGGTACGAACCTGGTGATGCAAAATCTGGGCCATCAAATTCTGGGTCGTTGTATCTCGGATCGCCAAGTTCATTGCCAATCCGCTGTTACGTCCGTCTTGTACTTGAGCACGAGCGGTGCCAACCCGGGTTTGATAGGCGTTGTGCTGTAAGTTGTTGCTGTGGCGCAAATTATACATCTGTTGATGCGAGCAGGAGGGCCTCCAGAGGGAACAAAGGCGACATAAGTGGGGAAATTTTATACGATGGCAGACCGGCTAACCCTGCGTCCGACGGACTCGCAGGCGTCAGGCCTTGGGGGGACACAGTATCGGCATAGCCTCTCGTTTGTTACGCCGGAACACCCGAAAGTCCCCTTTGTCTACAGTGATCACTGTATGCCGCGTCGGTGGCTGAACGTCGGGATGAGGCCGGTATCGTGATGGCTTCATCGACAGAGAAGCCTTCCCGCGAAGACAAATCCGATGGCCCTTTAATCTTGCCCGCGAAGTCTCGGAATCCGTGATTTCTCTTTCCCGCCTTGGCGGGTTCAAGCTGATGGCGAATAATCCGTCCCACCGGCAATCCAGTCCGTCGAGACATTTCCTTCAGCCAGGCCAGGAACTCGTCTGTAAGTCGTATGGTCAGTGCAGGCCTCATATGACACCATTGTGACACACGGCTGTTCGCGTCCCCGAGAGCGTTCCCAAACTCTAATAAAATAGAAGTACAGGGCGCAGTCCATGGATCTTGCCGCGAAAATCCGCACCTTGCCGGCCTCGGCTGGCGTGTATCTCTACAAGAACGCTGAGGGCGAGGTCATTTACGTAGGCAAGGCGAATAATCTGCGCAGCCGGGTCAGCTCTTACTTTCGCGAGGGCCGACTCGAGGACGCAAAAACCGACACCCTGGTGCGCGATGCCGTCGACGTTGACTACATCGTCGTGGCCAACAACAAAGAGGCGCTGGCGCTCGAGAACCACCTCATCAAGCAGAAACAGCCGCGCTTCAACATTCTGCTGCGCGACGACAAGACCTATCCCTATGTAAAGCTGACCCTAGGCGAACGTTTCCCGCGCGTTTATGTGACGCGCCGTCTACGCAAAGACGGCAGCAGCTATTATGGCCCGTATTTTCCGACCAGCCTGGCCTATCGCATCGTGGACTTGATCCACCGCCATTTTCTGATTCC
>Ga0210396_10000986_pt1 | contig 32585 bp, 30 predicted proteins | sample IncBWH17OmetaG_FD_155466 | JGI IMG/M metagenome (GOLD analysis project Ga0210396, IMG submission 155466) | Forest soil microbial communities from Barre Woods Harvard Forest LTER site, Petersham, Massachusetts, United States - Inc-BW-H-17-O ...
GGGCGAGCAAGACAACGGAGGCACTGCCCGACGGGAGCACGCAGTATCTTTATTACAATAGCTACGGGGAGGAGCTGTTAAGCATCACGCAGGATGCAACAAGCGGCAAGATGTATGGGACTTACACGGAGTACGATGGCTCTGGGCGTCCTATCCTCGTGGCCTCGCCCTCGGCAGTCGTGTTGCCCGCCAGCCTTTCTACGCTCGAGCAGTATCCGGATTTGCTGAACAATCAGGGTGCTTACGGGACAAACCCTGATTTTCAGTATCTGTCGCCTCACTCGGGGTTAATTACGATCACTGACTATTACAGTGCCTCCGACTCGCCTGCGGCGACGTCAACTACGCCGGGCGCAGCAATCGGCTACGTCAAGGACACTCAGGTCGAGCAGGGCGAGTTCGGTGCACCGGTGATGCAGCAAAAGGACGATTATTATGCGGTAAACAATGTCATTGGCCCGTCCACGGTCTTCCCGATTGGGGACGACACAGTCTACGGCACGGCAGGCGGTGACCCGCGCGTAACGAGCTTCCAATATACCTGGTTCAGTGGCACGAACCAAATGCAGAGCGAGACGATAATCCAGCCAGTAGTGAGTGCCACGCAAAACGGGCCAGGTACGGTCAGCGGGACGGTAACATCTACCTCAAGTAGTACGGTGTTGACTGATACGAGCCTCGGCAATACTTATCCCTCGAATTATTTTGTGGGATGGGAGGTAACTGACTTCATCCCGAACACGACGCTGACGTACACGGGCACGGTAACCAGCTATAATGCTGCGACAGATACGGTCACATTCACGCCCTTCCAAAATGGTGGCTTCCCCGCCACGAACGATCATTATACGTTGACACCGGGCGCCTCGGTGCAAGTGTTCGACCAGTATGGCCGAGTGATCTGGAGCAAGGACGCGGACGGCTACATAAACTACGCCGCGTACGATATGGGGACCGGTGCGGCGATCAAGACGATTACCGACGTCAACACCAACGATACGAGCGATTTTGCAAACCTTCCAACTGGATGGATCACTCGTCCGGGCGGGGGGCAGGAACTGATCACGAGCACTCAGGTTGACGAGCAGGGTCGTCCGGTGATGTCGGTGGATCCCGATGGGAACGTCACGTATACGGTGTATAACGACACTTACGCGACGAATGCAAACGCGGATCTGCAGGGAATCCGCGACGAAGTTCGTGTCTATCCAGGGTGGACGGGGACCGTTACCACCGGACCTATTCAGATCAGCAGAGAGTACCGGCCATTGCCTAATGCGGCCGCGGGCCAACAGACGCTCTATGACGAGACACTGACGAGTTCAGCGACGCCTCATCTGACGAATGGCGTCCCTGACGGCAGTGAGTCGCTGGCTTCGTCCAACGTTCAAACGGTTTCGCGGAGTCTCACAAATGGCGCTGGTCAGGTGATAGAATCGGATGCCTACTTCAGCTTAGGCGGGACAACGTTTTCGTCGGCGACGGCGAAACTTGGGTCGTCGAGCAATAATTCCAGCAGTGGAAACTACTCGGCGACCGTCTACGGCTACGACGCGGCGGGCCGGCAAAATCGGGTGCAGGAGCCGACCGGCACGATTCGGCGGACGGTGTATAACGGCCTCGGCGATGTGATCAGCCGGTGGGTCGGAACGAACGACACACCTGCCAGTGGGTACTGGTCGCCGACAAACAATACCAGCCCGTCGAACATGGTCGATATCGAGGATGACTCGTACGACCAGACGCATGATTTTGCCGCCGCGCCCGCGGCCCCGACGCTCTCCCAATCGAGCGGAACGGTGGGCGCAATTCCGGCGACCACGTATTACGTTATGCTAACGTATCTCGGCACCGCCGGGGAAACGTTGCCGTCGACAGAAAGCACGATCACGGTGGCTGCCGGCCACGTATTGACGGTAACGTCGCCTGCAGCTGAGGCCGGCGCTACACAATACAATGTCTATGTTTCCACTTCGTCCGGAGCGGAGACGTTGCAGAATGCGTCGCCGATCTCGATTGGCACCAATTGGACCGAGCCATCGTTCGGGATCACGCCGCGCATCGTCCCTCCGCCCGCGCCGACGCTTACGGATACGACGGGTGGGTCCGCAGGCGCCGACATCTATTATTATGTCAAGATTACTTACGTTGGACCCGGCGGCGAGACTTGGCCTTCTTCGGAAGTCCAGTTCTACGAAATGAGTGCCAGTCGATTGCTCGTAGTGGATTCGCCGCCTTCTGCCACCGGTGCAACGGGATACAACGTATACGTTTCCTCGTCGACGCTGGGTGGGCAGACGGGCTTGGAAGTGCTTCAAAACACGTCAGGACCGATCACCATCGGCACAAACTGGACGGAGCCGACATCGGGGCTAGTCACCGGATTGCCAGCACCTGTTTCCTCGTCAGGAGCGGGTACTGGTCCGCAATTCTCAACGTCTGCGAGCGGGAATTTACCAGCGAGAACGTACTACATCGTCTACACTTACGTCAATTCATCCGGGCAATCGCTCCCCTCAGTGGAAACCGCCGCGTCGGTTCCGGCAGGGAACGTGATCACCGTCGATTCGCCGCCCACGATGTCCGGCGCCACAGGTTACGACGTTTACATCAGCGAAACGCCTGGTCCAAACTTCACTGCCGGTTCGGAGGTGCTTCAGAATTCATCGCCGATAGCGATCGGCTCGAATTGGACGGAGCTCAACCCAGGTGTTGTCGGCGTCGGTTTGCCCGTTCCCAGCGACGTCGGCGAGTCGAACCTGACAGAAGTGGATCAGCACGTCAGTGCCACCGCGGCAAACGATCACGTGACCTTAAATCTTTATGACTGGCGCGACCGACTCATTGCGACCAAACAGGGCGCCGTCATGTCGGGGACCATTCCGAACCCGGCCGGAGAAACGGACGGCCAACACCGGCTGATCACGTTCGACCAACTCGACAACGCGGGCGAGACCATCGGCACGTACACGTATGCGGGCGATGGGGTAAACCTGAGCGATTTTCTGAACTGGAACACTGGAACGGATGCCTCTGACCTCAGGGCGTACACCGCCAGCCAGCTTGACGACCAGGGAAGGATCTATCTGAGCCAACAGTTCAGCGTCGATCCCACCAGCGGGGTCATCAGTTCGAACAGCCTTGCGACAAACTATTTCTACAACAACCGCGGGAACCGCGTCGAGGAATCAGATCCCGGCGGGCAGGTCACGAAATCCAGCTACGACGGCGCCGGACGCCAAGTAAAGGTCTCGATCACCGACGGGGGGGCGATCAGCGGCGCGGCACAAAGCTGGATGAACGCCCAGACGACCGCAAACGACGTGGTGGTCGAACAGACGATCACGAGCTATGATCCCGACGGCAACGTCATTCTGACCGTGGACCGCCAGCGGTTCAACACTGATCCGGACACGACGACCGGCGATCTGGCCGGTCCAGGCGGCGGCAACAACGCCTCCAGAGATTACTACAGCGCTAGCTGGTACGACCTGGGCGGTCGGCTGGTGGACGCGGTGAACCTGGGGACGAATGCCAGCGTGGGGTACGTGTATCCCAGCCCTGCGCCCAGCCACGCGACGGGGACGGGCACAACGACAACGCTCGTCGACACGAGCAGGACCGAGGCCAGCGGCAACTTCGTCGGTTACCAGATCGTGATTGTTGCCGGAACCGACGCGGGCCAAAGAGCGACTGTGACCGCATACAACAGCTCAACAAAAACGCTGACGTTCTCGCCGGCGTTCTCCTCAGCGACTGACGGCACGTCCCTCTACCGGCTGCTTGCACCGGCACCCGGGAAATCCATCCTCGGGTACGCCAGTGCCGCGGGATCGACCACGACACTCATCGACACGTCGCGCGCGGAGCCCAGCGGTTACTTTGTCGGATACCAGATGAAGATCACCGCAGGAACCGATGCGGGGCAAATCTCGACCGTTACCGCCTACAATGGCTCGACAGGCACCTTTACGCTTTCGCCGGCCTTAAACACGCCGACCAGCAGTAGCTCTGTGTACACCCTCATCCCTGGATCGGTGACTGGAACCGCAACCAGTTCCGGGACGACCAGCACGTTGGTCAGCTCGGCTCTGACCGCCCCCTCTAACATGTTCGTGGGTTGGACGGTGACCATCACCTCCGGGACCGACTCGGGAAAAAGCGCGACGGTCACCGGTTTCAATGCCTCGACTGGAACGTTGACGTTCTCACCCGCATTCTCAGCCGCGACGGATACTTCCTCGGTATTTGCCCTCACGCTACCGCCGTTGACGACGCATACTGACTACAACGCCGCGGGAGAGATTCGGGATACCGTCGACCCGCGAGGAATCCCCTCCGGCGCGTTGTATGACATGCTCGGCCGTCAGACTGAGACGATCGCCGGCTGGGACGGCAGTTCCAGTCCGACGCAGACGAGCAGCACCAATCAGACGACGACGTACACGTATGACGGAAACAACGATGTACTGACGATGACCGCCGTCATGCCGGCGGGCTCGAACAATCAGATCACGGCGTACGACTACGGGGTCAACACGCGATCGGATGGGAGCATTGGCAGCGGGAGCAGCATCAATTCGAACGATCTCTTAGCGGCCGTGCTGTATCCTGATCCAACGAATGGTAAGGCTGGCGGAGTTGACCCCGGTGGAACGCCAATCATGTCAGATGTCACCTTGGCGAGCTATGACGACCAGGGAGAGAAAACGGTCTTCACAGATCAAAATGGCACCACGCACGGCTACCTCTACGACGTGCTCGGGCGGTTGACTGCCGACATCGTAACGACGCTGGCATCGGGCATCGACAGCAGCGTATTGCGATTGGGCTATAGCTTCAACGATGCGGGCCTTCCGTATCAACAGACGAGCTATTCCAACACTTCGGGAACCTCGATCGTCAACCAGATCCAGGACAATTACAATGGTTACGGCCAACTCATCGCGCAATACGAAAGCTACAGCGGCGCGGTGAATACCAGTTCGACGCCGTACGTAGGATACACGTATTCGCAACCTGCCGGGGCGAATTACAGCCGGCTGTCGGCGATGATCTATCCCAACGGTCGGATCCTGGACTACGGATACGGTGTGCAAGAGCCGATCACGGGTATTACCTCTTCTGGGACGACAGCCACGGCAACTTACGCCGGTGCCAACCAGTTCTCCGTCGGCGACACGATTCAAATTCAGGGTGCGGCCACGAGTCAATTTGATGGGCGTTTCACGATTACTGGGATCAACACGTCCAGCTCGACATTGACCTTCTCGCTTGGCTACACGGGGACCGACAGTAGCGCGGATATCACTGCGGTCGACGTGACCTCCGATCCACTGGACAACGCGATCAGTCGCGTTGCGACGCTCGAGGACCAGGCGGGCAGCTCGCCCGGCAACCTTCAGAGCTACATTTACCTCGGCCTTTCCACCATCGTCCAGCAAAACGATGGCAACGGCGTCTCGCTGACGTACATCCATCAGTCGGGCGATACATTGGCCGGTTCTGACGCGGGAGATCAATACACCGGGCTGGACCGCTTTGGCCGCGTGGTCGACCAGTATTGGACAAACCTGAGCACTCCAGGCTCGCCGACCGATCGCTTCCAGTACGGCTATGACCGGGATTCGAACGTTCTCTACCAGGACAACCTCGTTGACCCAAGCGAATCCTTTCTTTACCACGAGAGCAGCAGCACACCCGGGGACGACAACACAGCATATGACCCGCTGAACCGGATAACGGCTTGGTCGCAAGGGACGCTCTCAGCGAGCGGCAACAACGGAAACACGCTCGATACGAACTCGGGCGCTGGTGGAACGTACGCCTACACCGCCACCGGCGCACCTGCGAGCACTTCGTCTCAAACGATGACGACCAACAGCCAGAATCAGGTGACCAGCACAAGTTACGGACCCGGCAATCCCCAATATGACAACAACGGGAATATGATCGTGGATGCAGGTGGAAATGACTACACCTACAACGCGTGGAACCAGATCGTCGCCGCCGGTAGCGGTGAAAGTTACCAGTATGATGCGCTGGGACGACGAATCTACGAGAACGAGTTCAGCCATTACATTTACTATGACGCTTCTGGCCAGGAGCTCGAAGACAGGACCACGACGGCAACCGCCACGCAATTCGTGTGGGGCGTAGGCTATGTCAACGACCTCGTTGAGCGTGATGACTATTACAGCGGCAGCGGCAATCTGGGCGAGAGCGGCAGCGGCCTGGGCCGCAGGCTCTACGCGCAACAGGACGTCAACTGGGACGTTGTTTCCGTGGTCGATTCGAGCGGGAACGTTCTCGAGCGCGTGGACTATAGTCCTTATGCATATGCCGCCATCGTAGTCAATGCCAGCTACACGGCGCCCCTTGGCACTCTATTCACTGGCAATGGCACGAGTTTCATTTATTGGGAATATGGCTTCCAAGGCGGGAGAGCTGAGGTCGGCGGCCTGTTCCGATTTGGCGTCCGGGATTACGATACGAACCGGCAGGAATGGGTGCAGCAGGATCCGGCGGGCTATGTGGAGGGAGTGAATCTGTACGGGTTCGATGACGGTGATCCAACAACACGAGTTGATCCGATCGGCTTAAGATCCTCTCCCGCGTGCGCTAAAGTCGGTAATCCAATATACGGACCATGGAAATACATTGCTACCGTCCCTGGTAACACGGTAGACGGGAGCCAAGCTGGTGCGGCGCCGGTGCAAGGTACGCAAGCATATTATACTGCCGTCTATAGACGGTATTACTACCAACTTATACAGTGTTGTGATGCATGCGGTACGGGCTTTTACAAATGGCGACCTGGTGTGCAGGTTGGTTACGCTATGGCAAACGGGCAGCCTAATGCTGGTCTTGTAACGTCGATCCAGTTTCCATTGCCTGTGCCACTGTGGGGGTCTGGGGAGGGTCAAGCAATTGATCTGGGACAATATCTTGGCTGGAAGATCGTGCGCTGGGTCGGCCCTGCGCCCACGTACCAAGGTCGGCCGAGTGCGCCAAACGTGATCCCCACTACACAGCCTCCGATTACTACCGGTGTGTTCGATGTCGATGGAAGCATGGTACCGCTGAGTACAACCATCGTTTGTACGACGCCGCCACGGCGACCGGCACCGACTACTCCGCCGCCATTTCCGGCCTTTGCGCAGTAGGTGGCGTCGGACATGAGATGCAGAATGACGATTAGTAATACCGCATATGTGGCTTGTGATGTTGTGTGTAGCCTAATGTTAATCGGCGTATTAACGTTGTGGTTGCGAAGCTATTATTACCGTGATTATTGTTGGGAGAGCGGGGCGCGATCTGGATGGTCAATGGACTCGGAAAAAGGGGAGTTGGTGTTTAACCGTTGGCAGTCACAAAGGGATATTGTGAGCCCCAGTTCTTTGACGTGGTTGGCGAGCCCCGTACATCCGGGGCGTGAGCTATTCAAAGGGGTCGGCTATGACCACGGGGCGAGCGATATCGCAGCATCGGGGACGCTCGTACGGGCATCTGCTTGGGCGATATGGTGGCCGCACTGGCTATTGGTCGTATTATTTGCGATGGGGTCGGCAAGTACTTCAGCGATTGTGTTTAAGAAAGCTAAGCGTGCGAGGCGACGGAAAATGGGTTGTTGTAGTGCGTGCGGCTATGATCTCCGTGGCTCGGCAGGTGAGGTATGTCCTGTGTGTGGCAAGTTTAGGAAGCCGGGAGAGTAATGTACACGACTGTTGACACCCATTGCTTACGTGGCACTCGGCCTGTTTTCCCCAGTCGCGTTGAAGCGTCCAGAAAGCGGTAGGACTCGGCAAACCCTGGCCGCGGCGGAATGGCTTGGCGCAGGTAAGCGATGGCCTCCCGCGGCCGGCCCGTTTGATGGTACGTGACGCCGAGGTTGTGGCGGGCGTCGGCAAGGTCCGGTCGTAGCGACAGCGCCTTGCGGCAGGGTCCATTGCGAGTAGGGGTTGGGCGACGCGATACAGTTCGTTCGCTACCTTCCACTCGTCAAGCGCCGAGGGGGCGTCGTGAGGTTGCGATGGCACCCCGAACTTCGCCGGCTGTTCGATGGTCAGGTCGAAATCGACGCAACAACGTCTGACACTCCCCGCCACGGCTTGGAGCTTCGCTGTCCGCTTCTGAGCTTGCCACATGTCTTCCATACGACTCTGGAGACGATTCCCGCGGAGGTTCCATATCTGCGCGCCGACCGCCCGCTGGCGAGAGCGGCTGTTGGAGTTCAAGGTCTTCAAAGTCGGGCTGGTCTGGACCGGCAACCCGAGCCATGGCAACGACCGCAACCGCTCGCTGTCGCTTTCAATGCTCGCCCTGCTCATAACGCTCCCGGGCGTTCGGGTCGTCAGTTTGCAAAAAGGACCGGCGGCCGAGCAATCGAGGCTGATGCCCGCCCCTTCCGACTGGACAAGCGAGATCAGTGACTTCGCGGACACGGCGGCACTGATCGAAAACCTGGACCTGGTCATTTCCTGCGACACGGCCGTCGCCCATCTGTCCGGTGCGATGGCCAAGCCGACCTGGGTTCTGCTCCCCCTACGACCCAGATTGGCGCTGGCTTCTGGACCGCACCGACTCGCCCTGGTATCCGACGGCGCGGCTATTCCGTCAGCCTGATCCGGGCGATTGGAGTGGAGTCATTCGGCAAGTTGTCGCAGCGCTTGTTTCGATGGCGACGTAACTCTCATAGGGACGTTCATCGCCGTTCGCCACAGCACCGTGCCCGCCAGATCTCTCGGTACGCAGCCTCGAGGTGGCGCGCATAGTCGGCGGCCAGCATAAGCGGCGACGCTCGCATTCGTTCCCGCAATGAAGCGCGCAGCGAGCCAAGCTTCGAGAAATCGCTTGCGAGAGCTGCGGCTGTGCTCACGTAATCGTCGGAGTTCCCAACGGCAAGCTCTGACAAACCGATGCTGGAAAGGATGCTCAACCCTCCGCGAGCAACGGCTCGGTCGCCGGTAAGGCTGACAACGGGCACGCCCATCCACAGGGCGTCGCAGGTCGTCGTCCCGCCGCAATACGGAAAGGGGTCCAGCGCGATGTCGATCTCGTGGTAACGTGCGAAATACTCGTTCAGCTCCATGCGACGGCTGAAGTGAATGCGAGTGGGCGCAACGCCGCCGCGTTCGAAAAACTTGAGGACTTGCAACTGCGAGGCTTCCGAAGGACAGTGCAGCAGAAGGGTCGAATTGGGCACACGGGCAAGCAACTTGCACCACAACTCAAGCACGGCCGCATTCACTTTGGCAAAGCTATTGAGGCATCCGAACTGAATGTGTCCTTTGGTCAGGGCGGGCAGCGGATTGACCGGCGGAGCCTCGGGCGGCGGGGGATAACACCAGAACGAGTTCGGCAGGCGGACCGTCTTCTCCGCGTAAACCGACTCGTCCGTCCCTGGCGGATCGAGGTACGGATCGGAGATGCGGTAATCCATCGCCGCCAGCCCGGTGGTGCTCGGGTAAGCCAGGTACGTGACCTGCACCGGGGCCGGCTTGCGGGCGAACATGAGAAGCCGGTTGCCCAGCGTGTGCATGTTCAGGTCCACAAGGATGTCGATGCGGTCCTCCCGGACCAGTTCCGCCACCGCCTCATCGCTCAGGCCGCGGATCGTGCGCCAGACGGATGCGTCGTGGTAAAGGGCGTCGCCGACGGCGTCCTGGTCGCGCACCTCGCAGTAGCAGTAAACCTCGAATCGCTCCCGGTTGTGGTTGGCAAACAGCGGGACGAGCAGCCGGCCCAGGGGATGATTGCCCAGGTGCCATGCGACATATCCGATCCGCAGCGGCCTATCCGCAATCGGGCTGTTCGCGTGAGGCCGCCAGGAACTAATCAGAGGTCCAGCGTAAGTGTCGTTCCATTTCGCGTGCTCTTCGAAGAGCCTCCGGCGGCCGTACGCCGGGTGAAAATGGAACATCATGAGCAGTTCGCTATGAATTCTCGGATCAGGCTGCTCGGCCAGCGCCCGCTGATAACAGGCGATCGCGTCGTCAGTTCTGCCTGCATCGCGGTAAGAACAACCCAGAGTGATATACAAGTCTCGGAAATCCGGGCGACGGGCGAGCGTCGATTCACAGACGGAAATCGCCGAGTCTAGGTCCTGGTTCGACAAGAGTGCGTTGGCCAAACCGGCGGCGGCTGCTCCGTAGTCCGGACGAAGTGACAGGGCACTTCGGTAGGCGGTGATAGCTTGCTTAAGTTGTCCGCGTCTTCCCAACAATTCGCCAAGGTTTTTGTATGCCTGAGCAAAGTCGTGCCTCAGCTCAATTGCCCGGCGATACGCAGTGAACGCCTGCTCAAATTCTCCGAGTACGGCATGGGCATTGCCCAGATTGTTGTGTGCCTCCGCGAAATCGGGACGTAATTCTATCGCGGACCGATACGCGGCGATGGCGTCGGCGTGGCGGCCGCCGCCCACCAGTGCCCTCCCGAGATTGTAGTGCAATTCCGCGGAGCCGCTTTGAAGCTCTATCGCGCGTCTGAGGGCGGCGATCGCCTCATCCCATCTGTCCAGTTGCGCCAGTAGGATTCCGAGGTTGGCACGGATTTCCGCACTGGTTGAAGCTGCATCGGCCGCTCGGGCGAGCAAATCTGCCGCTTCGACAAGCCGGCCCGCCCGTTGTGCAAGGACACCGAGGGTATACAGGGCCTCGCCGTGGTCCGGCTGGATCGCGATCGCCTCGTGGCAGAGCCGTTCTGCCTCGGTAAACTGACCCGCTCGGAAGCATTGACGAGCCAGTTCCAACGCACTATCGGGTGTTGCTGGTTGCACGTTGATTCTATCCGCAGAAGCGCTCTCGTTACTCTATGTCTCTCGGCGAACTCCCCATGGCCCGCTTGAGCGGTAGCGTAGCGTCAAATGCATCGATTTCCTGCTTGAATTGTCGCACCTTAGTCTGGATCGTTTCATCTTCAAGGACGTGCGCCACATGGCGTACGACGAGTTCTGGCGGCGGTAACCCTGGTGACACGAGGGCCGAGCCGAGATTGAAATACTCGACTCGGGCGGCTGCGCCGAACTGATCCAGCCCGCGCGGAAGTGCGACGACAGGCGTTGCCGAGGCAACCGCTTCCCGCAAGGCGCCGACACCGGGCGTGCTCACCAGCACCTTGGCAGCTTTGCGCGTGGAGAGAAGCTCCCACAGGGGCAACCAGGCCAGCTTCAATAGATTCCCGGGTGCTGTCGCATCATTCAATCTTGCATCACCGGGAAGCGCGGCGACAACCTGGGAACGAGGAAAAGAGCGGGCCAGAGCGGTCGCCATAGTGGAGAGCCATTGGCGCTCTTCCGGAGTCAGGATTGCCGTCGTTCCAAACGCGCACGCGATCAGAATTTCCGAACCGTCGATCAGCTCGGCGGGAAGCCGCTTCCAGTCGGGGTCGTGAGGCGTCGGCAGGAGCGTTCCGAAATAGTCGATCCGGCCGCGTTCTTCGGGGAACTCGATTGACGGACAAAGACTGATGGCGCGGACGGCGGGCAAGGTGGCGAACTCGTTGCAGCCGAATTCGAAGGCGTCGGGCGCCGCCGGGCCGGCGCCGGATGCGGCTTTGATGGCGGAGAACATTGTGCGGAAGACCTGGCCGGCCTGATCGGCGGCGACGGAACGTCGGGCCCGTTCCTGTTGCTCCTTGGAATGACCCGGATGCACGAACCGCCAGGGCGGCAGATCGCGCGAGCGGAAATCGGGGAAGCCGGCGTGATGGACGATCACACTTCTCAACAGGCCCGAGGCATGGGCTCCGAACGTGAGACTTTGCCACGCCGCGTCAAGAATCATCACGTCCAGTTCGAGTTCCTTGAATTGCCGGATGAGCCAATCGAAGAAGGAAATGTCGCGGGTTTGATGGATAAATTGGCGGCCGTTCAGTCCGAAAGATGGGAGCTGGTCACGGAAGACTTCACTGTGTGTTCGGCCGAGCGTGTAGATGTCCGACCCCAGAATGCGAACGTCATGACCCAGCTTCAGCAATTCCCGCGCGATGCGAAAGCAGGGAATTACGTGAGGCAGATCCGCGTGGGGAAGGATTCCAATTCGCATCAGCAGAACTTTAATGCACAATCTCACGGATTTCAGCATTCGGGAAACGCCGTTTTTATCTGACCGAGGCGATGATCGTTTGTCGTCGAGAACCTGCTGACCATGCTTTCTCAGCGATGACGATCCAAAAAGTTTTTTTCCCGGAGCCGAACACAAATCGAGTGTCGGCAATCTAAAATTGGGGCGACGTCGGTGTTCAGTCAGTTGGAGTTATCGGACAATGGCGGGAATGACATTGCAGCAAGCGATGGTGGTCGCGATGCAGCATCACAAGGAAGGGAAGCTGCGCGAGGCCGAAGAGCTCTACCGTCAGATCCTTCAATCACAGCCGGATAATGCCGATGCCCTCCACTTGCTCGGTGTCCTCGCCGCAGACACGGGAAGAGATGCAGAGGGCGTTCAACTGATTCGGGAGGCGATTAAGGTTTGTCCTCTGGACATGAAATGCTGGAGCAACCTGTGGGTCATATTGCTGAAGCAAGCTCGTGCGGACGAGGCTGTGCATGCACTCGAGCAGGCCGCGCGATTGACGCCTGATGAGGCTGGGGTATTGGATCATCTCGGCATGGCGCTCCAAGCGGCGGGACGGGGACCGGACGCGATAAAAGCTTACTTGAAGGCGCTGAGCATACGAGATCGGTCTTCGGGCGTAGGTCTGGCCACACCCACGCAGTCGGAACTCTGTGCCTGTGATAACTTGCTGGTTACTCTGCACCACGACCCGGCGAATCACGCGAGAGCCATTTTTCAAGTCCATGACCAATGGAATCGTTTGTACGGCGCATCCCTGGCAGGAGCCGCCGGTCTCCACGACAACGATCGCACCGTGGATCGGCGGCTGAGGGTCGGCTACGTTTCCGCATACCTAAACAACTGGCCGGTCGGGCGATTCATGTTGCCGCTGATAGCGAACCACGACCGCGGTCAGTTCGAAATCTCTTGCTATTCCGATGTCCGAAACCCCGATGCGCTGACGGAAAAATTGCGGAGTTACTCCGACACATGGCGTGACACCCCGAATTTGAACGATGAGCAGCTCGCCCGGCTCGTCCATCGCGATCGAATCGATATTCTAATCGACTTGGGAATGCACCAGTTGGGAAATCGAATGTTCGTATTTGCCCGCAAGCCGGCACCGGTGCAGGTCACGTAACTTGCTTATTGCGGGACCACGGGACTGGAGACGATCGATTATCAGATCAGCGACGCGTATTTGGATCCAGATGATTCTTAGCAGCCGTTCTATTCGGAAAAAACAGTTCGCCCGCGCAGCTATTGGTGTTATCCACCTCCCGGCGAAGCGCCTGAGGCGGGGCCGCTTCCGGCGCAGATGTCTTCGTCGCGCCTGCTGACTTTCGCGTGCCTCAACGACCCGGGAAAGGTCAGTGATCTTGCGCTGGAGATGTGGGCCCGGATTCTCAGGGCTGTACCCGATTCTCGACTGATCTTGTACGCGCGGGGCACGAGGGACCGGCAACGCGCAATACAATCGTTGAGCGCCGCAGGTGTTGATTCTCGGCGAGTCGAGTTCGTCGGTTTGCTTCCGATCGGGGATTATCTCAAGCAGTACCAGAACATCGATATCGCGCTCGACCCGACCCCGTGGTGCGGAGGTACGACGACCTGCGACGCATTGTGGATGGGCGTCCCGGTCGTGAGCCTGGCCGGGCAGACGGCTATTTCGCGCGGGGGTTTCAGTATTCTTTCGCAGATCGGGTTGGCTGATCTGGTCGCCCGCAGTGCGGAGGAATATGTCTCAATCGCGGCCTCGCTGGCCGGGAACGCTCCCCGCCTGACGCTGCTTCGGAAAACTTTGCGGCAGCGGATGCGTTTGTCGCCGCTCGTGGACGCGCCTGGATTTGCTCGCGATTTTGAATCGAAGCTAAGGCAAATGTGGATTCAGTGGTGCGAGCGTGCGACCACCACTCGTCCAACCAGCGGCTAAAGCTCGCCAATGAAAGAGCGCCAGATGTGTTTCAATCCGGCGCATTTCGAGTCATTACTGGTCCACGCTATGACGTCGTTTCTGAGGCGTTCTCGCCCTGTTGTGGCGGAACGGCACGAAGATTCGACGGCAGCCAAGAATTCACCCGCTTGGCGAGCTGTTCGTTCTCCAGCTTGCCATCGACTGCGTCTGCAAAGAGCTTGGCCAACACTTCGATCAGCTCAGACTTCCTTCTCTCAGGTGCCGGTGCATGTGCCGGACCCTTGAGCTCGGCGATGAGGTGCGCCAGTTGAATCTTCTGGAAACCGGAGAGCCATGCGGCATCCGGCCGCCAGTTATCACGCACGTTGACCTTGAGCCCCGTCGCAAGGTGATGGACCAACTCCGTGCGCCGCTGCATATGGGCGGTGATGCAATCGACGATCAGCAGGTCGATCAAGGCATCGAGTTTGGAAGACGCCTGCCGGGCTTCACAAAAATACTCCTGCTGGAACGGGTCGAGCTTCATCCGCTTTTCCCGCAACGCGTCGAAGACGGTGGACGAGAAATCCTTGCCGCTGGCATGGAGAGTTACGGCGTTCGCGTCATGCCGCACGGCGAGCTCAGAATGGACCTTCTCATGAAGAATCATGGCCAGCAGACGTTTGCGAACGGCAGTATTCTTGAGCACCGCATCGCGAACAGCCAACGCCTCATGCGTGAACGTGTCGGCGAGCTGCCTGTCGCTGAGGTCATCTGAGTTGGGCGGCGTGGGCTCTTGTACAGACCCACCCACGCCCGCACTCGCATTGCCCTTCGCCGAGCGCTGATGTTTCTGGCGAGGAAGGCGATACTCGCGATGCACCCGGCCGTCGGGATCGAGGATGAGAAACGATGTCGCAACCGCCTTGGTCTCCTCAAGTGCTCGGGCGCCTCGGCGATGATCCGCTCCTCCCGGGCCTCGATTTCTTCAAACCGTTGCTGGAGCTTCTTGATGCGGCGACCTCGTGACCGGCGATTTTCTCGGCGGCCGCCTCGAGCTTCTTCCGGCGGTCGGCGATCTTGGCGAGCTTGCGGCTCGTCAACTCGTCGAAATCCCGCTCGGGCGTGTCCATCGAATACAATCGATCCTGCACGTCTTCGCGACGCCCGACAACCACTTCGGCCCACCCTTCTTCCTTCATCGCATTGCGTTGAAGTTCGAGGGCTTGGGCCTGTGCCTCCATGAACGCCTGCCGCTCGATCAGCACCCGATCGCCGAACAGATCCCGGCTGACCGCCGACTCCGGCAATGTGGAAACGTCGAACAAAGCATACTTGGCGTCGATTCAGGCATTGGCGATGACGTTGCGGACGTGCTCGGCGTGTCGGGGGTTACCGTTCACCTCTTTCCATACTTCTAACTGGCGATCCTCGGGAACCGTGGCAAACGCCTCGGCCGCGGCCGTGTCGATCTTGCCCTCACGATGTGCCGCCTTCACCGGCTCGGCGAGCGTCGCCAGCTTCATGCGCTGGCGGACGTAGCGCTCCTTCCACGCCGAATTCGGCGGCGATTGCCTGGGCATCCTTGCCATCGGCGGTCGCGAGTTTTGCGAACGCTTCCGCTTCATCGAGCGGATGCATCGCCTCCCGGCCGAAGTTCTCGCCGAGCGACGAGGCATCCGCCGTAACGGCATCGACGTCGCGCAGGATGCAAAGGATCTTGGGATCACCATCGTTCCGATGAATCTCCCGCAACGCCCGCAGTCGTCGATCGCCGGCGACCACCTCGTAATACTTCGCTTTGCCCTCGACCGGTCGGACGACGAGCGGTCCGTATCGATCGACACTCAGCCGTTCGGCGCCAGCGCCGTTCGCCTCAGCGGCCTTGGACCGCGCGCGGCCAAGCGTCTGGTGACGCCGCAGCAAGCCGCGGCCTCGACCCGCAAGCTCACCGCCGAGCAGAAGCTGCTGATCCTGGACACGTGGCAGCGGTCCGGACTACCTGCCACCGACTTCGGCGCGCTGATCGGACGGTCGAAGCAGACGCTGTAGGGGTGGAAGCGCCGCTTCGAGGCGCTGGGCCGGCGGGACTGGAAGACGACGGAGGCGAGAAGATGCCGTTGGGTTCCAAGCTGCCGGAGGTCACCAAACGCACCATCCTCATTCTCAAGAAGGCCAACCCCGAAATGGGGCTGCCAGCGCATCAGCGACGTGCTGTACCGGCGGCAGGGACTAGTCGCAGCCGTTGGGATCGCCACAAAACCGCTGCAAACGCGGGAAATCGTGGCTAAGGTCGAGCGATTCGTTTCCCGTCAGAGAAGGGGGGGTGTTCTCTGACTCCATTTGCGCACGGGGGACGACACAGGTCGTTCGGTCGTTCGCAGCCCGGATAAGTTCCGGGCGTCTTGTCGGCGAACTCGCGCACGGAGCACCGCTCATAGATCGCCTGCATGAGCTCCATGGCCACTCCTCCTTCAAAGCTGAGCGGACGCGAGAAGGCTTTCACCAGTCTTGCAGCAGCCGCCCAATCGGCCGTAGCAAGACGACCGCAGACAGCGACCGACGGACGAGCCGGGGCTTCCATTTCTTTTCTTCGGCACCTCCCAGCACGCGAGCAAGCTCTCAAGGAACTCCACGTATTTAAGAGCCTCGATAACCTGCTGGTCGCCAAATGCCGCTTGAATGGAGGATTTGGATTGCCGCTCGCTGCGCCGCTGCGTCGGCGCAGCTTGGACCAATCGGCGTCCGCCGCCCCGTCGGCGTCGTCTGTTTCAGTCCGCCTTCTATCGGTTTCGAAAAATCGCCTTTGCAATGCCGGAAGCGGTGTCATAGAGGCGGGGGGAAAACGTGTCGGCGGATCGCAAAGGAGGGGGGGGTGGCCTTCGCCGGGGAAGTCCGCCGTCGCCCGTCCTGTATGCGTCAGATGCTGTGCTCGCAACAATTTCCTGAAATCGCAACAGCCCCGGTGAATCGAAGCAGCAATGGTTGACGGTTACGCCGGCTGGCAAGCGGACCGTTTCTTCCGGTCTAACGTCAACCAGGACAAGGAAGATCCTTCATTGTCGATCGCACTGGTCGTCGTAGACTCGAGCGGCTGATCAACGCTTGTCGCAGGCGGTATGCTTGTAATTACGGTGAAATATGGCGAAGTCGCAAATGGTGCGTTACCTCGTTCAAAAGCGGCCTTTTGACTTCCAGATTTACAATAAGGCTGAGCAGTTGGGCGCCGTCGCGGTGCAACACCTGTGGATGAAAATCTCCGGCCTGTATGACACAACACCAGAGCGCGCGGGCAACTCCATCGAGCTGGTCGAGTGCTATTGGGCGCTCTGTTTGGAGGCGCAGTGCCAAGGTGAACCCGAGCATCCCGACGATCGCCGCACTTATCTGCTCGCTCGGCTCCTGCCGCATACACTTTCCAACCTTGCGGCGACGGTCATGCCTGACCGCGGCTTCGGCCCCAAGTTTCGATTCCTTAGCGCGAAGGCAGAGAATGAAGCACTCGAACAGCTGGAAGGCATGCTACGCGAGCCCGCATCCGACTTGCCCGACATCGTGACGTTCAGGGATTGGACGTACGACTATTTGGGCATGCCTAAATTGAGCGAGGCGGCGAAGTCGCTTTATCGGAAGGAGATTGACTTATTGCTCGACGATGCGGCCCAGCTCATGGCGCGGGACAAGGAAGCTGCTATCCGTCTAACGATCGATCGATGGAAGGATGCCAAACGTCGCCTATATCCCCGTCGTCGTTGGAAGAGTCCTGAGGCGAAACTCGTGATGAGCGTGATCAGCTACGAGTGCCGCGCCGCCTTGAACGAGTGCTACTCGGACGTCTGGACCGGACTGCTTTGTTCAGACGGGCCACTGCGAGAACGGTACAACCTTACCCCGGCAGACGTGTGCTTCATGGCCCTGTGGCACGTCATTCAAAAGGCGCCATCGGATCTCCCGAATGCCCGCTTCGATCTCTTTCACGGGCACATTTTCGCACTTCATCCGGCGTTGGGGATGTTGATTCGGACGCCTACCGGAAAGGAACTGCTGGGCGATCTGGTTAGCGCGACCCTGGCCCTCCCGACACTTCCCGAGCCGCAGGAGATGTTCGCACGGGTCAGAGAATTACCAGCGTTTCGGCACTTACTTTTGGCGGTGGAAATGGCCGTGTGCGCGTATACAGAACGACGCGAGGAAATAGCCCTCGAACGTACCGGGCCGCGACCGATATCTCACGAAGAGATTAGAATCCATGAGGAAAGGCGGGAAGAACGTCGACGGGGCAAATTCAGAGGAAAGTAGCTGCTCGAGCGCCGAGGTCGTTAGAGGCGTGCAGGCCCAAAATAGCCCCGTCGTTGGCAGCTCCGGCATCCCGGCTCCGGCCCGAACCGTCAGTCATACCTCAATCCTTCATTAAAGAGGCCGTGCGCTTGCCCACGGCGAAGTCGATCGGCGCGCAAATGCCTAGTCTCAGACGAAACGCCTTTCCCGCCACGCGGCTGGATTCATTGCTGCTGTAGCTTCAGCCGCTCAGCCATGCGGGCGGCGCGATTGTTTTGTTGCGGCAGGCACATGGCGAATACGAACGACCACCCGGCTGGATCAAGTCGTCGCGTGATAGACCATTTCGTCGGCCAACCTCAGGTTACCGAACCGGTTAAAGTCGCTCTGGAATCCACGTGGTTTGGTGGTGAGCGAGCGCCCCATATGTTGATGTGCGGTCCGCCGGGGGTAGGGAAAACGGAAATGGCCAAAACGATTGCTAGCGAGATGGGAACCGAATCGAAGGAGGCCATCGGGCAAAACTTACGCACGGGCGCTCAGATGGCTGGCTTCCTGTTGTCCGCCCGAGAGCGTGACGTTTTCTTCATCGACGAGATGCACGAACTGAGGACCGAGGCGCAAACCCAATTGTATCGCGCCATGCTCGACTGGAAGGTCTTCGTCCGTGGCGGCCCGTTCGGCGGGGCCGCGCAGTCAATCTCAGTGCCCCAGTTCACGTTGCTGGCGGCAACGACGGACGAGTTTTCGCTGCTCAAGCCTCTGCGTGATCGCTTTGACATGACGCTGCATTTTTCCTTCTACACCGTGCCCGACCTGATCGAGATTCTTGCTCGGCGGATTCGGTGTTCGTCATGGTCAATCGAGCCGGTCGTGCCGGAACTAATCGCCGCGCGAAGCAAGGGCGTGCCGCGCGTCGCACTGAGGCTGCTGGCGTCCTGCTGCCGGGTGGCCCGTAGCCGGGACGAGCGGACAATCAGCGTGCACACCCTACACGAGACTTGCCGGATCGAGCGGATTGATGCACTCGGGCTGAACGCGGCGGAGCAGTCCTATTTGGCCATTCTGGCCAGCTCGTCGGCCCCGGTGCGGCCGACCACGCTGGGGGCGAGACTGGGCCTGCCATTGACCACGATCCAGACTGTCACCGAAGAGTTCATGATCCGGGCAGGCCTGATCGAGCGCACCCCGAAGGGTCGGGTTCTGACGCTCAAGGGGTTGCAGCACCTGCGATCGGGCGCTGATGCATGATGATGGGCGGCGCCGGCTTTGTGTCGCGAATCTGTCGGATTTTCGTCGGATTTCTGTCGGAGAAGCCTCGATGCAACAGGCAGAGTCGCCGATGACGGTGGCCGAAATGGCGGCCAAGGTAGGCTTGTCGCGGGATCGGTTCTACGACCTGATCCGGTCGGGCATATTCCCACCGCCTCTATATCGGCTCGACACGCGCCGACCCTTTTACCCTCACGAACTCCAGGAGATTTGCCTGTCTGTGCGGCGCACGGGAAAAGGGTTTAACGGCCAGCCGGTTATCTTCAATCAGACCGCCTCGGCGCGGAGGTTGACGTGTTCGCTGCCGGACAAAGGCTCTGCAAAACAGCGCGATACGCGGCGAAATCACAAATTGGCCGCGAAACTTCGGTACTTGGGTCTACAACATGTCACCGCGGAATTGGTCACCGGAGCATTGGCCAATTGCCTAGCCGACAACACCGATCAGCTCGACGAATCAGACATCTTGCAGCGATTGGTCAGGCACTTTGCCGAGGAAGTTCGCCGGCGCCCGAACGGCGAGGGAAGGGCGGAACCTGTGGAATGAGGCGCCGTCTCCGGGTTGGCAGACCGCAGAATCCGGTCGTACCGTCCTGCCTTCGAAGTCCCGAACCGCGGTTGCTGCTCTAAAGATAATGCCACTGCCGCGTCAGAATACATGGGGATTAATATCTATTGAACCACCCGAAATTTCGGGTCAGAACGACTGGCTCCCCGCTCCCGGTCTCGCCTTGCCGATAGCGATCAAGGGCGCTTCGACCTCGCTGTCAGGCAATTCCTGGCCTTCGCAAATCACCTGCACGACGGCAGTCAAGGGTAGCGGGCAGCCTTGGTTCAAAGCTCTGGGCACACGAACTTCAGAGAGTCCCGTGACACCATCCGTCGATGGGGGATTCGTCCATCACTGAGCTCATGTCAACGAGCCATCGAGTTCCAAGGGACTTCGGAACCGACGTGGTGGTCGGCCACGCCACCGGCAACGTATTGACGCTGAGATTCATCTCGACCCGAGTTATCAACTGCCGCGAACGGTGGGTATTCCTCGTGCGGGGGACTTGCCGAATTGGCGCGATAAATTCACCCCAGTTTGTGCGTCATAATCTGTGATGGAATAGATAGTTATCGTTGACTGTCGGCGCCGACGCGAAAGACCTGTGGAATAAGGCCGCCTCTCCAGCCGGCAGACCGCCGGATTCTGATCGTCTGGGAGGTGTTGACGTCCCGCCTTCGATGTCCCGATTCGCGGTTGATTCTCTAAAGAAGCCAAATCTGCCATGTCAGAATACATGGGCACCAATAGCTATCCGACGGCCCCTGCTACCCACTGCCGATCTCGCTTACGGTTACGATCAACGGTTCCATTGCTGTCGCGCTCGACCGCCGCATCGCTCTTTGCAACGCCTTCAGTTCCTCCAGGTTGGGATTTCCGGCCCTGTGAACCATTCCTGAGTTCACCTCCCGCTCGCGGTCCGGTTCAGGGGGGGTGCCTCATGACCGTCGCCAGCGGAATACTCTGCAGGCGACTTCGCCGCGACGATCGCGACGCTGGTCACGGGTTTCCGAACACGGCTCAGGTTATCGAGCTCCGGTTGTCGGGGTCCGTCAGGGTGAAGACGGAAGGTCCTTGGTGGTCCTCACAGCCGACATATCACGCACTTCGGTGATGGCTGGCAGCTCACTTAGAACCGTGCGTCTCGCGTCGACGCGATCTTTTTTCGTGATTCGCGGTAGCACCAGTTTTCCAAACTCTTTTTCCCAGGCGGTCGCGGCAAATCGCAGCGTCTCGTTTCGATCCTCGAGGGTGCCATACGAATTCCTCACCGACATCTCAACGTTGAACGTATTCTTCCGGTGTCCCCAGATATTGACGGTGAGAAAGCCGATTGCGGCAATCCGAAATGCAAGCTCGTAATCGGCCTCGAACATGATGTAAAAACGGTCCGGATGGCCCTCGCAAGAATACCTTGTCTTTGCGCCCAGTTTCTCGAGCATCAGAATGAAGAAATTGACACCGGGCTCCAAAACGCACGGGTCACCACACATGGGATCGAAACGGGTCAGACGCAGCCGACACGCACGATCCCAGACATGTCGCTTTTGCACTCGGGGTAGTTGCACGATTGACATAGGTTGCTCTTCTTTCTGCGGCAATCTGCACAGGCGAGCCCCAGCCGCAAGATGTCGGGCCCGTGGCGTCAAATCACAAGGTGCTTTCTGACCTGCGGTAGGTCCCGAATGCCGGTCTCAGCCGACGGCGGCGTATCGGGAACGCGCGGGAACAATTCCATCGGTGCCTTCGCCGGACTCAGTCGGCCTTGGGCGACGTTCCTGCCGGTTTAAGCTGATCCACTCGCGACCGCACGATGTCCAACAGCGTCGGCCATTCCTGATTGATCGCCTTGACGTACTGCTCGTGAATCTGGTTCAGATGCGTGTAGCTCGTGACGGGGGCGTGGGACGGTGCGTGACCGGCGAGGAACTGCCGGTACGGCTCGGCCAGGCCCGCGTTTGACAGTGTGGTCAGGAACAGATGTCGCAGGTCCTTGAGCGTGGCCTGCGTCGGCCAGCCCAGGGCATCGGCCAATCCGCGAAACTCTCCTTCGATGCGGTCATAGTCAGTCGCGCCGGCGTCGTGAAGGACCTGATCGCGAACCCGCTGCCGACCGGCCGCCGAGGTCACCTGCTGATCGCGTAACCGCCGCTGCAGCTCGGCCGCGAGTTTGTCCGAGGACAAACCGAGCAGGGGCGCGGTCTCCTTCTCTTCCGCCACAGCGCGGCGGAGGTAGAGCAGGCCGCTGGCGTGGTTGTCCATGACCAGCAGCGACTTGATCGGATCAATCAGCGGCAGCCGCTTATCGCGCTTTCCCTTGGTCGTTTAGGACAGGATCGGATTGCATGGCACCAGCAGCCACTGCTCACGCAGGTACTCATGGAACAGAAAGGCCGGCTCGGCGGCCCGGAGGCCGTAAAAGAGGATCGGCGTGAACAGGCGGAACTGATAGGCGTCGCAGGCCCGCAGCAGCTCGGCGGCCATGTTGACGGTGATGTCCGGGTCACCGAACGGATCGCTGACAATCCTTCGACCGCCGCCACTGCCCAGAAAGGGATTGCGGAAGCCGTCAGGGAGCAACCCGCCGCGCTCAGGATCCGCCGCCCACTGATACATCGCTCGCGCCACGTCCAATACGAAACGGCTGCTCTGCATTGGACGCTTGGCGCCATTCGTCGAGCCATTGGGGAACACATCGCGATTGCCCAGGAACGCACCCAGCGCGAGACGGAACTCACGGTTTACCGCCTTGGGATAGGGAAAGAGGCGGGCGATCTGGGGCTGCTGGGCAAATGGCAGGTAATGGCCGAGAAGGGCGGAGCGGTAACGGGCTACACTCGGCGGCTCCAGCTGCCCGGCGTCGCAGCGGATCGCCAAATCCGCCAAAAACTTCCGCACCAGTTCGGCATGCTTGACCCGGCCCTGCTCCCGTCCGGATCTTTTGAAATCGGTCAAACGTTGCTCGATTTCTCGCGCTCGCGCGATGGCCGTGACGAGGTCCCCGTCGATGCGCTCAGCCACGTTCTTGTGCTGGGACGGCTCCCACCATTGGAGGATCCAATGATCATGACGCCAGTAGACGCGTACTTTTTTGGGTGCAATGATGCCCGCCGGCCATTGGGTGACACGTCGCATGCGATGCCGCTGGCCGTACCGTAGCGACCAAACCTTCTGACCAGCCGCCATTGAAGCGGTGACCGGCAGCGCTAAGGGGGAGGCATTGTCGGGGCCGAAATCCATTTTCGACACACATTCATTGCCGCGCGGCCTTGGGAGTTCCTGATCCGCGGTGACGGAACTGTTCCGCCATACCGCGCGCTTCCGTTGCTAGGCAATTGCGCGCGGTGAATTCGTGGAAAATGGGGCATAATGTGTCGGAGCGGTGCCGAATATCGTCACGGGGACGCCGCAGGGTCGTTCGCCCCCTCTGCAGCTTCGAGCACAGCCGAGCGGAGCAGCCACTTGGCGCAAAAAAACTAGGTCGGCAAAGCTGGCTTGACCAAGATGTCTTCGAGTTCATGCAAGTAAGCGACCGAATTGCGGCGAAAACGTCGTCGTAGCACACGCGTTTGCCGTCGATGCTCGAGTTGGATTCGCACGGTGCGCCAGCTTTCGATGTCTTCCGGAGCCAACTCTTCTCCGCGATAGGTTCGGGCGCGAGTGCCCAAGCCGGCCACCATCCGCACCGACCCGCGCAGCACCAGACTTGGGCTGGCGACCTTGCGTCCGGTGCAACGTCGCTCGTGATGCCGAGTCGATCCAAACAACTGCTCCAAGACGTTGTTGGTACGCGGCAGGTCCGCCACGTCATAGCAATGGAACAGGCCCGGCCGGTAGCTTTCGGTCACCTTGACGAAGTGTTCGATCGCAGGTTTGAGCTTGCCAGCGTTGGCCGCTTGGGCGCTGGCGTCGTGAATCAGTGTCTGGTAGCGGTCGGCCACCACAGAGCCGGCCAGGGCATTTTGGTTCTTGAGGATGCCCGCGGCGCGATGCACGAGGTCGAAGCCCCGATTCACCGGCGGCCACAACGTGGCCGTTTGGGCAAGCCCGCGGTCGACGATTCCCTTGAGCTTTTGCAGTTCCTTCGGCAGCCCCCTTTTTCCTCGACTTTCGCGAGGCTGGCGGAGACGGCGGTGAGTCGTTCGTGCAGCTTCAGGCCGCTGGACTCCAGCGGCGGACGGCCATCGTCGGTGATCGCCGAGCGCACCGCCGAGCAATAGCCCAGCACCGCGCCGGCCTGCCGGTCGCCCGCCGCCGCCTTGGCCTCCACCTGCCGCTCGATCGGGCGGATGTTCCGCACCCGCTTCTTAAGTTCCTTTTTGGCGTGACGGTCCAGCTCGTAAATCGGGCGGGCGGCTTCGCGCAGGTAGTGGAAGTGACACAGCTGATGCGGCACGCCCGGCAACGCCGCGGCCACCGCGTTGCGGATCGAGTGCTGCCCGTCTGAGATCACCCCCGCGATCGGCACCGACAACGCCGACTTGACCTGACCGATCAGGCCGGCCAAGTCCGCTTGCGTGCCCGACAGCAGGCTCCGCGCCAGCAGCACCTGCCCGCTGAGGCAGTCCCGCAGCACCCACAAAACCTCGTGGCCCACATCCGGCTGAAGGCCGTCCAGCGCCAGGATGATGCGACCTTGGGCGGCCGTGATCTGTTGCAACCGGCGGCTGTCCGACAGACGCACCGCCAGCAGCTCATCATAGCGGTCCAGCAGGTTCGTCACGGTCCGCTCGCACACCGCAAGGCCGCGTCCAAGCAGTTCCCGGTGGATCTCCGGAACGCTACGGTGGCCCTGGTAGCGCAGCGACCCGACCAAGGCGATCACGTCAAGCCCGAACTCGTGCTGGGGCAGGGCAAGCCGGCCCTCTTCCTCCGGACGGTACGGACGGTGGTAAAATCGGCAGCCGCTGGTGCGTCTGGAACGATCTGATTCCGAATCTGGAACGCAAATATCGGTTGAATCGGCCGACCTTGCAGTTCTTACAATTGATGCACCAGGAACAATTGGTGTCGAGCCCCGATTCGCTCCGACGGACCAGCCTCTTTCACGGTCACATTTTTGCACTTCATCCGGCAATTTCGATGCTGATGCAGACGCCTACCGGCCAGCGATTGATGGAACAGTACGTACGCGGCCAGACCGCCGAGGACTGCCTGGAGCCATTTCAGCAGCTGCTATTCGCGATCTATCTGAGCCTGTACAAGTATCAGGAGCAACGCGAATCCAACCGTCGTCGCAAATGATCCTGCGATCAAACGATGGTCCGGCGCCAGATGCGCTCCGATTGCCGATTCGTTGCTTGCTCATTTCGCTCGACACACGCCTGGCGCTGGTCAATCTCGAGAACAATTTTCCCGCTAAATCCAAGTTAATCCACCGCCTCTGGCGGTGAGAATTCATCAGGCTCTGCCGTTCCTGCGTCGTCCGTGATAGACGGTCCTCCCGAGGAAGGCCCCGAAGGGCGAAAGGAGAACCGTCATGAGTAAAGACTGGCAAAGCCAAGCCCACGTGAAGTGGGAGTGCAAGTATACGTTGTGATCTTGCCAAAGTATCGGAAGAAGGAGTTTTTCGGAAGGGCTCGCAAGGCGATCGGCAAAATCCTTCGGGAACTGTGCCGACAGAAGGAAGTGGAACTGGTGGAAGGCAAGGCCATGCCGGACCACATTCACATGCTGTCGAGCGTTCCACCCAAGTTCAGCATCGCGATGACGATGGGGTACTTGAAAGGCAAGAGCGCGATCCGCATCCGCCGCGAGGTTTTGCGGACGAAGGGAACGTTGTTTGGCCGGGAGTTCTGGGCACGCGGCTACTGCGTGAGCACGGTCGGATTGAACGAGGAGCAGATACGGCAGTACATTCGCGATCAGGAAAAGATGCAGCGTGACCTGGACCAAGGTGAGTTAGAGTTCGAGTGATCCACAGGCCCCTTTTAGGGGCCTTCCTCAAACCACCGGCTATGCCGGTGGTTGCTGATTCTGCGGCACGAAATCGGCGTTGAACCAACGCTTGTAGTTCGTTGGCTTCGCTCGACTTCTGGCGGACAAGCTGCGCCGCGCCCTTTCTACGAGCCTTCAAAATCCCTGCGTTTTATCCAGCGCGCAATTGCCTAGCGGATGGACGGCGCGTGCCGTCCGGTCGTGAAGGCTTGCGTGCCCAACCCCACCGGAGGCAAGCCATGCACGATCAGGAAAACAACAAGTGCGACGGCGCACAGACGTCTGCGACCGGCGGCAAGGCCGACAACGGCTCGCCGCTCACGAGCGAACAGCTTCAACGTTGGGCTGCTCGGATCGCCGAAGGGCAGGACCCTTTTCCGCGGGACCTGCCCGCCGCGGAACGCGAACGTCTAGCGACGGAGGTCCGGCGGCTGCGGCGGGAGCGGCTGCTGGCCTTCCTCGCCCGCGCGATCGCACAGGACATCCGCCGCCAAGAGCGGCAAGACAAGGAGGTCGCTGATGATCAGCATTGAGTACGAGCTCCACAACTTCTACAAGTTCGTCGCCTATCTGCGGATGAGCGACACGAAGCAGAACCCGCGTAGCCCGGATCAGCAGTACGCGACGATCCACGAGGTGATGCAACGGTGTGGATGCCCATGGAAGGAACTCAAGGTTTACAGGGACGACGGTAAGAAAGGCCGCTACATCAGCCGGCGGCCCGGCTTCCAGCAGATGCTCCGCGAGATCGAGTTGGGCCAGGTCCAGCCCGACCTGATCGTGGTTGACACTTTCGAGCGCTTCGGTCGGGCCGACGAGATTGAAACGATCCGTCGTGAGCTGCGAACCAAATACGGGGTGCTGATCGTGTCGGCGTATAACAACTTCGCCGACCCCACCGGCGTCGTTGGCAAGGCGGTGGGCATGATCGAGCAGATGCGCGCCACGGAAGATGGTCGCGTCAAGGCCCACAACGTCGTGCGCGGAAAGAAGGATACGCTGCGCCTGAAGCGATGGCCGGGCGGGCCGGTGCCCTTCGGCTACCAGTTCAAAAACCTGATCGATAATTCCAGGGAGGAGCCTAAGCTGTATCGCTTGCTCGAGCCGAACCCGGCGACGGCCTGGATTGTCAAGAGAATCTTCCAGAAAGCGTTCGAGACGGGCTGGGGCGACTTGCGAGTCGCCAAATTCTGCAACGCGGATCCGGAGATCCCTTCCGAATATAAACCCTTCAACTGGTCAACGATTGGGTACTGGCTCAGCAGCGAGATCTACATCGGTGTGGGTGTCTGGGGGGTGAACTGCACCGACATTATCGACGACGCCCGAGTGATCGAGCCGAACCGCCACCCCGAAGAAATTGTGCGGGTTGAGAACTTCTGTGAACCTTTGATTTCGGCGGAGGTTTTCCGTGCGGTTCAGGAGTTCCGCAAAATCCGGGCGGCCCGCTTCGCCGCCTCACGCCGCGCCCCGACTGCAGGAAATGAAAAGCTGATCAAGCCGATCGCCGGCGGCATCAGCCTAATCTACCCGCTCGCGGGACTGGTCAAGTGCAGCGAACTCGGTGGCTGTGGGGGCTGCATGGTCCCCCGACCGTCCGGCCGAAAGAGCAAGACGGGCACGACCTACATCTATTATGTCTGCCCCCGCTCCATTACCGGCGCCTGCCCGAACAAACGCTACCTGCACGAGGGCCGATTGTGGGCGGCAATCGTTTCTTGCCTTCGCAAAAAGCTGTTTGCATTTTCCGAGGCGCCCAACACTGTCCCGAGTTGGTTTGCCCCCTTGGTCGAGCAGGTGAGGCAGGTGCTGGAAAAGCGTCGGCATGATCGGCCGCGGCGCACGCAAGACCTGCATGCACAGATCAAGCAGATCGATCAAAAGATGAGCGGGTGGCGGGACAGTCTGGGCAACCGTGATCTGTCTCCGTTGTTGCGCCAAGACCTTGAGCGCGATTATGAGAAGGCGGCGCAGGAAAAAGCTCGTCTTGAGGCTGATTTGACGACCGAGCAGGCCATCGAGCGCCAGTTGGAGACGACCTTGGATCCCCTCAAGGTCCTGGATTCACTCAAACGGTTGGATCAGGTTCTGGCCGGCACCAACATCACCGAATTGAACATCGAGTTGGCGAAACATATCGAGTGCATCGAATGCCGCCCGGACGGCAGCGTGATACTACGCGGGACATATCTTGGCTTATTCGAGGGGGCGGTTGAAATGCTCAGCCAGGCCGATCGCGCCGATCTGGCAGGACAAGAAGGTGCCATACCGCCGTCGGGAGAGGGGGGCGATGGGTACGAAAAAGTGATGCCACGGCGGCTGACGCGCCGTAAACTCAACACGCTCTCTGCGGACGATGGACCTGCCCCCGCGGACGTGGAGCGCGCTTTGGACCCTCAGCGCTTTGCCGGGCTCGCCGGAGCCTTCGTATGGGAGGAGCCCCTTGTCGTGCCGCGCAAAGTGCCTTGGGTCGAAGAATACGCGGACCAAGTCCTTGAGTACATCACGAAGCACCCTGAAGTCACACAGGACAAGGTGGCCGAGCATTTCGGTAAGACCCGACCCACGATCCGTGCGGCTCTGAGGATCGCCCACCGTGCGAAAAAGCCGACAGATCCGCAACCAGTGACGGATGCGAAACAGATTCGGCCACAAGTTCGGCCTGATCCCTCGCAGTCGCCCCTTCCGTCGCCCCAGGACGATGCCGGCAACGGAAAGACGGCATAGTTTCTGAATCTTCATTCATCTGAGCCCCGTGATCTGCATCGCGGGGCTCTTTTTCTGCGCGACGAACAGAATTGTCCCTGCGCCTAAAGCCAATGCATCGCGCCAAACAGTTGCGTTTAAGGCGCTATCAATGCCAATTTTCACGGATAGACAATTCGAAGTGGCTGGATCATGCGATCCGGAAAGGGTGGCGCCGCGATAGATCGAGATACTATCGCGGCGTCGTTCACCCGACATCCAGGGTTGCACGACCGCCCCATGCGAGCCGCCAACGATTTTGGGCGTCGAGGGCATCGGTGGCTGACTTTGTTCGGTGACACGAGCCGGCAATCAGACATCATCGGCAATTGGCTCTTCCTCGGCTGCGTCATAGACGCGCTCAATGTACTCAAGATCATCATCAGGCATGGTGATGCTCTGGCGGTACTCCAGCGCCTCGGGATCAGCAATGTAGTCCACTTCGCCGTGATGTTCTTTGACGATCTGACGGATCTCTTCGATCGGGACGCGGAAGAATTCCTTGCGAGGGTTGGCCTTATTGACCCGCCGCCTGAACAGGGCGCGGTGAAGTGCGTTTTCCAGCGCCGGCGCGTTGTCGCAAGAGATCATCATGTGCACGTCGAACGGGAACGGCACGGCAGCGCAGCCCAGTTCAGACACGCGCTCCTTTGGGTCAAGCCGACGGGTCATCCCGATCTTGAAAACGCCTTCTCCGAACGTGCCAATGTTCGAAATGACGTAGACGTGGCCAGCTTTCGTCTGTTGGGCCATTGACATCGCATGCTGGGACTTGGCTATCGCCTCGGCCAATCGGGCTCGTAGCCTTTCGACTTCCGCCGTGAATTCCCCCTTTGCCGCGGCCAGCGCCTGGTCCAAGGCGGCCTGGATGGCAGCCTGCTCGCGCTCCGCCTGCTTGAGCTCGCGCTCGATTTCCCGCTTCAGCCTCTCTTCCTCGCGGATCTGCGCTCTGATCCGCGCCTGCTCCTCGCGCTCAAATTGAGAGCGAACCGCTCGTTCAAATTCCTTCCGAAGTTCGGCCAGCAAGCTGGACTGTTCTTCTTCCGAGACGGAGAACCTGATCGCGCGGCATCGTCCAATGACATCTATCAGCCGATCCTTGCAAGCAGTGAAGTTGTTGGGTCCGATTGACGACACGATGGCCTTCACCGACTCGGATAGATATCGCTTGGCGAGCTGGGTGCTGCGCTCGTCCAGCTCCTTCCATTGCTCGCGTTGCAGCTCGCCGTCCAGCTCCAGCTTGTGTAATTGAACATCAATGTTCTGCAGGTCACGCTTGAGGATCTTGTTGGTTTGCTCCAGCTCGCCGTAGGAAATGGTTCTGCTGTCCAGCTGCTGGCGGTCCTGGAACAGGCGCCGGGAAATCTCTGCCAGTTCCTTTTCCTTTGCCTCAGCCGCGACGCTCGCCTCCTTGCCACGCCGTGCCAGTGTCTCGGACGCCTGCGCCTTTTTCTTGGTCTTGGCGTACCAGTCCATCACCGCCAAGCCCATGCACAGTGCACCCGTCAGCATCCCCAGAAATAATGTCACCACATACCACATGGCTCATCCCGCAGTTGATGGTTCGCGGTCGTCGTCGATCAAAACAAAATCGCTCTTACACCCGCACGCCGGGCATTCGAGGGGCTCCAGGAACATTGCTTTGGGGGCTTGAGCGGTCTTTCCGCACAAAGAGCATTTGCCGGAAACGACCTGGCCGAGCCGGGTGGACAGCGCCAATAGATAAGTCCTTCCGATGGGAACGCGGCTTATGAGCCCCATCCGTTCCCATGCTTCGGCCACCGATCGCCACCGTGCCGCATCTCCACCCAGCCTGTGGTTCAATTGGTCCTGTCGAACGTCACTGAACTTCTCCAACTGAGTCCAGAGCCGGTGGTTTTGCCACAGCGCCTCGCGAGCCGCGGCAAGCGCGCCGGACAGGTCGGCCGTCGTTCGCCTCTCAATGCCGCGCGAACCTGAGAGGAATCGACCACAGGCGTCCAGACTTTTCAGGTCCAAAAGCAGTGCGGCGTACTTCAGTACCAGATCGATCGCCTGGATGCCGGCGAGCTCACGATTCTCATATTTCTTGGCGTATTGGAGCATGCCCTCGATATCGACCCAGGCGGACATGGCGAGCCCAACGGCATCACGGTAGAGGTTCTCGGCCTCGGCTTTACGTGCCGCCTCCATCTTGTTTCGGTATTCGACGGCGTGGGCCGTCATTTCCACTTTGGTCATTGCCATCGTCGCCCCGAAGTGCTCGACGTGAAACGACGCAGTTTAACCGACGGCACGGTGGAAGCTCAACCACGGCGTGTGGGGTTGGTTAGTCCGTTCGCATAAACCGCGCCGCGGTGACTCGCAGTATCTGTCGGGCAGAGATCGAACACCAGTATCGCTGTGCCGGCAACTCGAACGCTGTCGGCGACCACGCCTCCCCACAGTCCAAGCTAGAAGGGGGCTATCTCTGCATGAGACCATCTGACCTGCGAGGTCGAGTCTCGCCGGCTGAATCGAATCGCTGATTCACCTGAAGCAGTTCATCAGCTCACGCCTCCGCAAGGTGCGGAGGCGGTCGTGTTCTATTCACGACCGTCTCCGGCATCGGGGACGGTCCCTACCCAAGAAGGGAGTTTCGTCCCATGAGTTGCGTTCCACTGTCTGAACTGGGGGTTTGTGATGAATGGCAAGCCGGTTTCCTGGCCGTCCTTCCCGCCGTACAGACGCACGCGAAGATCCGCTTCCGCCACCTGCGCGCCGAACAGCGAGAGGAAGCAATCCAGGAGGCGATTGCCTTTGCCTGTGTTTCTTATCAACGGCTGGTTGGCCAGGGCAAGCAGGAGGCGCTGCGTTCGGCGACACTCGCCGAGTTTGCCGTACGACGTGTTCGTAATGGCCGATTCGTCGCCTGCCGTCAGCATTCGCAGGACGTGCTCGGCCCGTTCGTACATCAAAAACGGGGCTTTGAGGTCCGGAGCCTGACCCCGTCGCGAGAGGACCAGGGTGGCTGGCAGGCGACGCTGATCGAGTGCAAGCGGGTATTGCCATCGGACATGGCCGCGTTCCGGATCGATCTTGAGCAGTGGCTCGCGAGTTTCTCCCAGCGGCACCGGCAGATCATCACCACGCTGGCCAGCGGGGAACGGACCGCCGCGGTGGCCGAGCAGTTCGGGCTGACAGCGGGGCGGGTGTCGCAGTTGCGGCGTCGATATGAGCGGCATTGGCTCGCGTTCCAAGGGGACAGGCCACTGATCGTGAAGGTACGTGGGTCGAAGGCGACATCATCTTCCCGTTCACAGAAAATCATGAACATCGCGCCCGTCCGAGCAGCCGCATCCTGCGGCGTTATTTCCATCCAAACTGAAATTTCCCAACAAGAGAAAGGTGGTTGTTCATGGCGACGGATCAGCAGGTGAGCGCGCGGATGATCCTGGACGCGCAATCAGAGTTTGAGCGCCGAGGCGCCGAATCGTTGATGCAATACCTGGAGAAGACCGAGCCGGAACTGGCGAACTTTGTGTTCGAGCGGCTCAGCCTCGTGTATCAGCAGATGCTGAGGTTGGGCGGTCCGCCCCGCAAGACGCAACGGGTGTTTCGCCAGATCCAGACGCTGCTGATCGTGAGCGTCGAATCGTTGCGTCGGGGCCATCTGGAGCTGTGGAACAGGCAGATGGGGTCGGCGCTCGGACAACTGGAACCAGACGAGCCGGGGGGTACAGCGTCTGATTCGCCAGGAGAGGGCTGATGAGCTGGTTGGTCCGCTCGGATGGGTTCACATCCGGGCTATTCGGGATTACCGCGGGCAATCGGGCCCGCGGTTTTCGGGTTGGTTGTACGGGCGTCTTTTTTGCCCCTTTAATGCCGATACGGA
>Ga0210396_10000987_pt1 | contig 32548 bp, 35 predicted proteins | sample IncBWH17OmetaG_FD_155466 | JGI IMG/M metagenome (GOLD analysis project Ga0210396, IMG submission 155466) | Forest soil microbial communities from Barre Woods Harvard Forest LTER site, Petersham, Massachusetts, United States - Inc-BW-H-17-O ...
CATCATAACTAACCTTTTCCTTTAGATCATTTATGCCAGTTCTTGTACTCCAACTATTAGTGCCAGGGCTCTTAAATACACTATCTCCAATATAGCGGTTCAATTGATCATATTGGTAGATATTACCCACAGTACCTGGAGAAAGATTTTCTACAGAATAAGTTGCTCCTGTAATATTTCCATTATACAGACTTGTTATAGGTAAACCTGTTGCTTCAAAGTTTGTTGATGTAATTGAACGGTAATCTCCATTAAAATGATTTAATGTATATCCATAAGCGTCTCTCGCAACTGTACTATTAGTTGCATGGACATCTCCATCATGTCCCATATCATAACTTGGGTTAATTATGCTGCTATTAACTCCTTTTATCCATCCATTTAATGTATATGCAAAATCCAAACCTTGCACTTGTCTCCTGCCTATAACCTCTCTCGCCAGGGGTCCATGGTCAAAGTATTCAAAGCTTGCATCATTCTCCCAAAATAAGCTATCCCGGCTTGTTTGGACTTCTACTAAGCGGCTGTCTGCATCATATTCGTAGTTATGTATAAACTGGTCTATGCTATCTTGTTCATATGCCATTTCATTTACATTTCCACTGATTAAGTCATAATAATAATTTAATCTCTTGTAACGCTGTTTTACTATACTATCATGCGGCACATCAATTACGATGCTACTCACATTTCCTTCTATATCATATTGGAAATACCCTGTGCGTTTTTTTGAAAAACAACTGCTTATTTTCTTGCGTATCAATGGCATGTACCAAATCTACATATTCATTTTCGCAATAGCACCTTGTGCAAGAACATGCACCCTTCATGCAGAAAACTGCATGTGAAATGCAGAAAACTGCACTCGCTGGAAGAGAAGGTAATAAAAGGTTATGTTATTGGCCTAATTGGACATTGATTGTGCCCATGCTCCTGCTAATTCCATCAGGGCCTATTACCATTACATTGGCAAATGAAATTATAGCTCCATTGGGTGCTGAGGCCAATGTTTGTATCATTGAAGATGTAAGTGTGGCGGAATTGGTGTGAAAATTGTTGCTACCTATTTCCATATCAAATGAACTACATTTAAACCAATTGCCACTCCCAATAAGGTCGTCAGCCAAATAAACTACCAACTTCTTATACTTTAACAATTCTGTTTTCAGGTTTTTACCATCTAATGGCTTTCCCCCAACGGCTAACACGGGGTCTGGTATTTTTTTAACCAGCACTTTTTCGACATTAAGTGTTACCGTGTCTTTATTGTTGGTCTTGGAAATAAAGAAAACTATAGTATCGTTTATACGCGCAGCATTGGCAGAAACTGAAATCTTGTTGCCGTTACGTGTTACTTCAATGCCCGGGCTTATTGTTGTAATAATGTATTTGCTGGCAGGTAATACCGTATCCGTCAATACCATTATGTTAGGAATGCCTGCATATAATGCGCCTGTAACAGATAGAATAGACTTTAGCGTGGGTGTTTCTTTGGTCTTACTTATCTTAAATGATGCGTGTTCCTGACCCGAGGAAACAGAAGTAAAAAAGACCAAGAGTGAAAAACATCCAATAAAATTCCTCATTGTTACATTACTTAGATAAACTATTCAGTAACTCAATGCCTTGCTTTTCGCCCTTATCTGCCGACATCGCAAGGTATCTCATTGCTTCTGTGGTATTTGATTTTGACAAAAGGTACTTTGCATAAAAGTATTCCAGCAAGTCAACCGTGGTTTTAGTATCGAATGCCTTTTGAAAATAATTATGGGCGAGTTGGTCATTTCCTTGCTTCATATAATACAACGCCCAATCTCGTAATAAATAAGCCTTTAATATATTATCGTATGGTTCCACCTTCTCAAGATACTCTTTAGCCTTTTCCAATTGGCCAGTCATAGTGTATATGTAACCCATATTCGCAAAAGCATAATCATAATCAGGCCTTAGCTCCAATGCCTTAATGTAGTATGGCAGGCTCTCATCATAATTTTCCATCATCAAATACATGTAGCCCACATTAATATAAAGTAATGACAGCAGGTACTTATCGGTAGCCAGCGAAATGGCAAGGGTATATTCTTCCAACGCTTCTTTATACTTCTTGTCTTTGGAAAGGTTCATTGCATTGGCCTGATGTTGCCTTGCTTTCAAATCATTCTCAAATGTTGTTGGATCGAAGTATGTGGTTTCATCGGGGTTTGCTTGCAGGTACTTTATTGCAGCATCATATTCTTCAATGACATCGGTAGGCAGGTTACTTTTCCACGATGGGCTCTCGTCGCCAATCAGCTTTGAATAACTTGCTAAAGCGTACGATACAACCTGATATGGAACTTCTGATTTGCTTCTCCATGTTTTTTGCCAACCGCCCCTGTACTCTATACCAACCTCCACCAACGCTCTTGAAATGAGCACCCCAAAACCAAAATATACACTTGCTATATAGCTGAAGTACGAAAGGCCTGCCGCCGAAACCAAGTCTGGTGACTTCTCATAAATTTTGATTGTTGTCAGTTCAAGTATTAACCTACGCAGTAGCAGATACTCCCTGTGTTCAAGACTGTTCGCAACGTGAATAATATATTTCGACTTGCCGCCCTCGGTAACTATTTCAAGTTCGGATTCAAATGCCTTGCCCTCAATTTTGTGAGGCGTATTTGGAATATCACGTATGTCCGGTATTAACTCGAACGAAACCGTGGCTCTATCTATTAAATACAGATTGCATAAGTCCGTCAACAGGTTATCCACGTTGACTTTCCTTGCCCTATGGGTTATCGGGAAATACGATGGTGTGAAAAGGATTGGCCCTGATTCTTTGGCTGGATACCCGAAAGTTTTTATCAGCCACCTATAGCAAGAATCTACCCACCTTTTATCCTCTGGTGTGATGGAAAATTCTTTAGATTCTGCAATTTTCTTCCCAAATATGGCGTCTAATATCCCCATGAGTTAACCTGTAATTTTGAGCCTAAATATACGCTAACAAAAGAACAAAAAACATTTCAACCCAAAGGATGTATTTTCGTAAGTATTCCTCTCTGCTCCTTAATATCAAACTGAACGTAACGCTCAGTGCTTGAAATCCAGCGATGCCCTGCAAAGATTTGTACCTGATCGAGTGGCAGTTTTTGTTCATTAAGCCAGTTAGAAATTACACTATCACGTATCGTTTTACAATTTAGGTTCCTGCCTGGAAATAAGCCTTTAGCCGTCTCAGCCAAAAAGCTAACATCCTCTCCTGAACTTGGTTTTCCCTTAAAGTTTATAACAAGGTAATCTGAACTTTGCTTCATCATCTTTCTGCGAGCCACCTGTATGTACTGCTTAACGATGTCATATTGGTTTAGTTGAAGCGATAATGTTCTTGAAGCAAGAACCCTGCCACCGGAAAGGAAAACGGTTCCCGCATCCAGGTCAATGTCGCTTATTTTTAGCTTCGTTATCTCGTGAGGCATAGCACCCTGATAGATGAGCAACGATGCCAACACCTGGTTCCTCAGTTTTTGCTTGTGAAACTTTTCTTCACGTATCATTAGCAGCTCCAATTCCTGCGAAGTGAACAAGTCGGAATGCACTATCTTTCTTTTGACATTGCCCTTTAAATTAAGCAGTGTGCAGGGATGGTCTTCTCTTTGGCCTGTATCCAGCAAATAGTCGTAATACTTTTTTATTGCATTCAGATAACCCTTCTTTGAATTTAAAGTCATGGTGCTGTTTGAATAGCGTTCCAAAGACTTTAGTACGTCCTGATAGGTATATGATTTCATGCGTGGGTTGGCCAGAAAGTATGTTTTCAGAGCATTAATGTACGTTTGTATGGTTCTTGAACTAAAGTCTTTGCCCTCCAGGTACATTCGGATGCCTTCTGTCATTCTTTTGGTCTCTTTTTGTATATCCATATAGTTTTAGGTTTTGAGCCTTTTGGATTGCATCCAAATGACTCTTATATCTGTATCCGTTGTTTCCTGCGCTTAGAATAGAGGTGTGTGGTATCGAGCATTTCATGGCCTAAGAAGTTCCGCACATAATGCATATCGGCTCCGTTGTCCATGAGGTGTGTTGCAATACTTCTGCGAAGGGTGTGCAGGGTAACCTGCTTGCTCATCATTTTGGAATCGCCTGTTCTCTTTACTACCTGCTGTAAAAATAAGTTTAGCGTAAGCCCACCATAACGCTTACCCCATTTGTTTAAGAAAAATGAAGGAGAATTTACTTGGGGCCTGACTCTTTTATCCCGTTCATATACTACAAATTCCCGCAAGTAGCCCATAACTTTATCCGTAACCGGCACACACCTGAATTTGTTGCCTTTCCCTTTTCTTATATTCACCATGCCTTTGCCGAAAAGCACATCGCTCACATTTAGGTTTACTATCTCTGAACGCCTCATACCGCAGCCATAAGCAAGGGACAAGAGAGCACGCTCGAATTGGTTCTTACATGCTGCATAAAGTTGCATTACCTCATCAACTGTAAGTACGCTCATTTCACGATTACCGCCCATAGTGAATTTTGGCAGCCGTGCGGGTGAACTTTGTATATGCCCCGTGTTCAGCAGATAGTCGAAAAATAACCGCATGGGGTGGAGGTGAGTCCTTATGCTCGCATCGCTCAGCTTTCCGCCTCTGCGCAAGTTAGGCCGCTCACGCAAATAACCGAAATAGCCGACTATATGCGTTGCTTTAATTGCTTTGATATTTGCAACACCTCTGTTCTCCAGGTAAAAAAGAAATTCTTTTACGTGGTGAGCCGCTTCGCCTCCTCTGCTGAATCCTTGCGTTTTCAGTGCGTCGGCAAAACTCTCGTGTAGTTCCTCAAACTTCTTGTTGTATAGCGGTAAGAATTTCATTTTCTCTTTTTGTATTTGCGTGCGGGTTCGCTTAGTGAATACTTTGGCAGTTTTAGAACACTGCCGTCCAATGCCTTTGCCATCAAGGCTTCTGGTGGTCTATTTACTGTTTTGCTCTTATATGCTCTCAGCTTCTCAAACTGCTTGTCGAGGTCGCTCTTTATGCGCTCACGCTCCTTGCTCACATCGTCGAAATAAGCCACTTGGTATTTGAACCCTCTGTTGGCGTATCCTATGCGTAACACATATTCCAGCTTTTGCAGTTCGTTCATGTAGCGGAAGCAATAGTTCTTGCTTATGCCCAACTCACGCCTTAGTTCTCTCAGCGTAAACTTGTACGTGTTGGCCTTATCGCCTGCCTTTTTCAGCACGTAGGTTTTTACCTGCTCGTAAAACTTTCTGACTGCGGGTTCAAGCTCATCATTGTCCAACACCATTGCGCCGAATAACATATTGGCAGCAATACGCATATCTTCTGTTTGTGCTACCAGCCTGCCCTCTGCATCTTTCTTGCGCTGGTATTGATGAAAGAGGCATACCTGCTGAACCAATGACTGATACAATACATTCATCTGCTCTTTCACATCTGAATGCACAGGCAAGGTTATATGGTCGGCATTTGGGTTTACAACCTGCATGGGCTTCAAGCATCGCACCACATTCTGCAATAGTTCCATCGCCCTTTGTTCGGCTTTCTCATCCACGAGGCCAGCAACTTTTTTGTTGTAGTACTTTATACTCCTGTCGGTTTGCGACTGCGGCTCTATGCTTGCACATACAATATGATTATACAGTTCATTGGGCTGTATAAACATGATGGAGGAGAAATGGCTTTCAACCCTTTCTACCATGCTACGCATATTACCGTTCCTATCTTTGACCGTAGTGGCAGTAGCAATAACCTCACCTTGTTGTAACTGCTTCAGGGGTTGGCCTGCTTTCTTATCCACGCCATTTGGCAGCAGTAGTATTTTATCTTTCAGTTCGCTATTTGTGCAATGGTATAAGGATTTACCTGTCACATTGGTCAGCAAGAACAAATCTTCGGCAGGTAAGCATTGGCCAATGGCATTTATCAAGCCCTTAACGGAATTGTTATCGCCCAATATTCCTATATGTAATGGTATAGTGCTTTTGTAGCTTGCACCTATGATGTATAAAAGCAGCCTCTGGCCGCCTTGCTGTATGCCTGCCTGTTCGAGCAACTGATCGGTTCTATTCATCAGGTCGTAAGCAGATAAAAACTCCATCGCAATCTTTTCACCTACAGGGAACATAGGCGGTGCTTGTTTCTTTTGCGCCTGTTGCAATTCCACCTGTGTATCACGATATTGTTCCAGCGCATCTGTCAGTTCAGCAAGCTCTCTTAGGATAGCCCCTTCATCGGCGTAAAAGAGGTTGGCAATATCCATTGCATATTGCCTGCACTGTGAACGGTCGAATAGGTCAAATTTATACCTGCCTCTCTTATTAGTTGTGTCTTCGGTAACGGAAAGTGTTACCGGCAGCATTGAGAAATCCTGTGGCAGGTAGCCAAGTATGTAGTAATTGCAGATGCGCCCTTTATACAACATCTTCTGCTCATGCAATACTGTCAACGGCCTTTGCTCTTCGGGTTGCTGTGGTTCTTGTGGCGGTACATCTGCCTTATGTTTGGGCGTGGCTACTGCCTGGGGCTTCACACCCTTGCTTTGGCTGCCCTGTATGAGTTCCTTTAATTGCTGTACCTCTTTTGCATTGTCTTTCATTGGTCAATTCCATAGTGTTGCACGCGTTTTTTACTGTTCGATTTTAACTTATTTGCTTAATTGGAAAGCCATAACCTTGTTGTTATTGGCTATATCAGCGTTGGTAGAAGGTATCGTAATCCTCTTCAATAAACCAATCTTCTTCGGTATCTACGCCCTGATTTTCGTGTTCATCCTTGAGTCTCTCGTAGGCGGCCACTTGCTGCTGTATCTTTTTCGATTCATGTGCACCAAGGTAGCCGTTGAAAAACTTTAGGCGCTCTTTATGGTCAGCCTCCCCGCAAATAATCAACTGGCAATAATGTGCTACCAGCACTTTTATTTCGGCCCTTACTAACCTGATTTTGGTGTCCGCTTCTTTGCGCAAAGCCAAAACACGAAGTTTTCTCTTCCGATTGTTCGAGATGGGTTTAACGCCAATTGTTTTTGCCGACTCCACGCTATGCAGCAATAGGAATAATTCATCGGGGATTAAGGGCAGATTATATTCCCTTACCCTTCTTACCTTTTTCTTTTTCAAGTTACGTAACCATAACTTCTCACGCCTGTGGGTGACTTGTCTTCCTTCTTTGATGTAACAGTTTTTTTTCATATTCAGGTTTTTAGTTTACAGTTTAAGCATGGGAGGTATTGCAAGCCTGTAAATGGCGACAGGCCTGAATACTACTCTCATTAATAAAATAACGGATACTTCTTCTACTTCGGCACTCTATTTCGGCACTTCGATGTGGCGGTTGCAGTATGTCTTGCAGTAGCGCCACCGCCAGCAGGCGGCATTAACTTTGATCCTAATTTACAGCTTGGTTCAATACAATCGTTTTTCAATGCAGAAATTATTTTTCAACATTTATTAGTGGGCTTCCAACCAGTTTTTACCGTGCTCAATATCCACCGTCAACGGTACTTTCAGCGTAACTGCATGCTCCATCCTATCTTTTACAAGTGCTAACACCACGTCCAGTTCATGCTTCGGCACATCGAACAACAGCTCGTCATGAACTTGTAGCACCATCTTTGTTTTGAGCTTCTTCTCAGCCAGTTCCTTGTGGATGTTTATCATAGCCACCTTAATGATGTCTGCGCTACTGCCCTGAATAGGTGTATTCACCGCATTGCGTTCGGCTGCATGTCGTTTAGCAGGGTCGTGCGAATTTATATCAGGTAAGAACCTCTTCCTGCCCATCAGGGTTTCGGCGTAACCATTGGTTACGGCTTTGAAGATTGCAGTATCCTTATACTTCTTTACGCCCGGGTAGGTGGCAAAATAGGATTCCATGATTTCTTTAGCTTCGGCTTCCGTAACAAGTGCGCCTTTCTCCCGTGTCAATCGCTGAGCCAATGTAAAAGCGGACATACCGTAGATAAGGCCGAAACTTACTGCTTTAGCAACTTTACGTTTGTATTCGTCTACCTCAGAAGCCTTAATACCATATACTCTTGCGGCAGTGATGGTATGTATATCATCACCGTTTTGGTACGCTTTTAGCAACGTGGCATCTTCGCTGAAATGTGCCACTATCCTGAGTTCTATTTGAGAAAAGTCAGCCGCCAGTATCACATGGTTTTCATCCCTCGCAACAAATGCTCTGCGGATTTGCTTCCCATACCCATGTGCCTGCTTGGGTATATTTTGTAGGTTAGGGTCGGAACTGCTTAACCTGCCGGTACTGGTTACCGCCTGGTTAAAGTGCGTATGCACCCTTTCAGTAAAAGGGTTGACCTGCATTGGCAGTTTCTCCAAGAATGTACTGCTCAGGGTTGATATTTTGTTGTACTTAATTATCAGCGGTACTATTGGGTGTGCATCTTTCAACTTGTCAATGGCAGTTGCGGCAGTAGAATAATCGCCGTTCTCATTCTTTTCACCCACAGGGTCTAAGGCAAGTTTTACAAAAAGAACTTTACTCAACTGTCGTGGGCTGTTGATATTGAAGACTTCACCCGCAAGGGTGTATATCTTATCGGCAAGGTCTTTCATTTCTGCGATAGCTTCCAGGTTAAGCTCACGCAATGCCTGCGGGTTTACTCGTATGCCTTCGGCTTCCATATCACCCAATACAATAGCAAGCGGTACTTCCACATTATTAAACAAATCAGTTAGCCCCTTTTCGTTCAGTTCTTTTTCAAGCAGGGGTTTCAGTTGTAACGTATAATCGGCATCCTCTGCCGCATATTCCCCAAGTTTGCTCAATGGTACTTCGTGGATGCTTTTGAATTTGTCCTTGCCTTTAAACAGCTCGTCAAATTCAATTTGCTGGTAGTTCAGCATCTCCACAGTTACCAGTTTAAGCCCATGCCTTTTACTGTCGGGGTTGCACAGGTAGTGCGCCAGCATGGTATCGAATACCTTGCCGCCAATTGCAATGCCATACTTCTTCAGTACCAGAGCATCGAACTTGTAGTTATGCACCACCTTCTCAATAGCTTTATTGGCAAACACCTCTGCAAATTCTTCGAGAACATTTTTGGCCTTTTCTTTATCCTTCGGCAGGGGAATGTAATAGGCTTCATGCGCCTTGTATGCAATGGACATGCCTTTAATATCAAGGGTGGGGAAGTCCAAGCCTGTTGTTTCGTTATCGAATGCAAAACACTTTTGTTTCTTCAACCTTGCAATAAGGTCTTTCCTTTCTTCGGCATTTTTCAATACTGTATATGTGTGAGGAACATCATTTATGGTTAGCGGGGTTCCTGCTGCACCATCAGTAGGTAAAGGTTCGGTACCTTGTGGCGTATCGCCAACTGGTATAGTATCCTTATCCGGCGTAATGATGATGTATTTCTTGGTGGCCGTTGGGTGTTCGTAAAAAGGTATGCCCTTGAACTTGAAGAACTTCTTCATCTTCTTGGTGGTCTTATTGGGAGAGTTGTTATACCTGCGAAGGTCAGGGTAGGCTTTTATAAACTCTTCGTGTAAATTTTTTTTATGAAATTCGACAACCCCATCCAGCAGCTTTTCTTCCATAAACTCCAAAAATTCTTCGCTGATTTCACGTTCGATCTTGCGGATAGCCACATTAATCTGCGGCGGGTGTATGATGCCGAATTTGAGGTAAAATTGCTCGAACTTGATAATCGCATTATCGAATCTGTTCCACTCGTTGGCATCCCATTCATCGAATAAGGTATGTCCGAACTCATCTTTGGGTGTGAACCTGGGGTTGTAATGGTCGGACACCTCGAATACTTCCTGCCTGCGTTCGGTACTTGGCCCCGCAGGGCCTTTAGGCAAATTGTTGCATGTCCAAAGTAGCTTGGGGCTTTCCGAAAATGGCAGGTAAATTTCGTCTTTATGTTTCTGCTCTATGGTAAGCCCGTCGGTTATCATATTGTAATAGCTTTCAAAATCCTCATTACTGTTTACATCCTGCAACACCAGTATTTGTGTGCCAGGCTGTACACGCTGCATGGCGAAGTTGCGCTTCACCGAAAAGTTCTTCATGTGTATGACCACCGTGCTTCGCACCAGTTCAAATATCCTTGATACCATGCCTTTACCGCTACCACCATTAGCATCCCCGGTCTCACCAATTTTTTCGTCAACGAGTATAATGGCCTTTGCATTGGCAGGGTCTTTGAATGTGTGCATGGTATAACCTAACAGTGAAATGAGGGAACGGTACCTTGCTTTATCTCGCCCGCTTATATTGTAAAGAAAACGCTCAATCTCTGATTCCAATGGCTTAATAACCGTTGGTGTAAAATGCCTGTCCACTACCATGTGCTCCCATACCAGCCCGCCAAGGTCTTCGTACTTTATCATTTTTATTCCTGCACTGATTACCCTTACCACACCATTATTATAGAAGAAATAACTTGTGTCTTTGGTATCTTTTATGAAGTGTACGCTTTCTTCCTTAATGAACTCGAACCTTATTTTCTCAAACAGGTTCCTGCTGTTGCCTACTATCTTATTGCAAAGCATGTTTCTTGTAACGCCGTACCCGATATGGTATGGAAGGCTTTTTGCCCATTGCCTCACGAACCTGGCTATTTCGCCTGGGTCGGAGTTCTTAATAATATTCTTTCTTATACGGACAAGACGCTTTACCCCGCTGATTTTAACCCAACGCCAGCCTTGTTGTTCTATAAAATCAATAAGTTGCGCATCATTTATAAAGAGCTTGCCAGCGGGTGTGATGCCATAAAATTCGCCCGTAATAGGGTCGTCGGGAGGTGGAGGTGTGCCACCACCGCTATTGCCACTGCCACTCGTACCTGCTTTACCCTTACTGTCGTACTGCTGCCTTTTCTTTGGGTCGCTCAATATCTCGTAAGCTTCGAGAATTTTTTTAAACCGTTCTTCGGATTTCTTATCCCCCTTATTATGGTCTGGGTGGTGTTCCATTGCCTTTTTACGGTAGGCCTTTTTTATTTCATCGGCCGTAGCATCGTTACCAATGCCTAATATGTCGTAATAATCTTGTTTTGCCATTTTTGAAGTATTGAGATTGTGATAACCGTTGCTGCCTGTGAGTATGCTGTTTTTACTTTTTCACGCCCTGTATTTGTTTACTGTCGGGGCTTTTGCCCCTGTTCGTGATAAAGTGATAAACGCAATTCGCCTTTTCTTTTAAACCTTTATAATAGTTTTAAACAAGGAGCGCAGGGCGCTTGTGTCCCTGCGCTTTGTCCCCGTCCGCTTAGCCGAATATTATCGACTTGAAACGCACTGGCCGCTTGCACCTCGGGTCAGGCGGCGTAAAACCTTCCTGCTGGTACTTAATCGGAAAACACAACTTAGCGCCGTTCTTGCCAATTTGAACATAGCCGATAAGCCTTGTTTTATTGTCTGTACCTACAAACGTTACCTGTTTCCTGTTTTGCAAGGAACCCAGATTTTTGCCTGTACCCATTAGGAAATCATGTTCGCTGATGGTAAGTACATCATCCGATTTACCACCTTTTCTGCTAACACGCAGATAAGGGCGTTTCAACAAGGGGTAGTTTACAACAGCCCTTGTCGGGTCTACATTCGGCTTCCACCTCGAACCTCCCGAATTCCTTTCTTGCGGGAGTATTGGTGGTAAGCCATCGTCTTCATCTTCGGCCTTAAGGCTTGCGAAAAATTCTGAATAGCTTTCCGTTGCCTCCGGCAATATAAAGTCCTGGCTGTTGGCTTCGGTTACCGCTTTCTCTTTACTTTTTACTTCTGCGCCTACGGCCGCTGCCGTGGCTTGATTGTGCAGGTTCGTTGCCTGCTCTTGTTGGCTTGTCATTGTTAGTTGTTATTACACGCATGAAACTCTTTTGTTGTTTATGCACTTCTGTTCTGTATGTACCTGCCAGTTTTTATGGCGGTCGGCATTTTATAGGTATTGATTCTTTCATGGCTGTGGGGTTAGTTACCTTTTACCATTTCAAACACTTCGCCGTTCTCTTTGGCTTTGGCAATTACCTGCACCTTGTATGGGCGGAAGGAAATAAAATCCTTCATCTGCCCCGATGCGTTTTCCCAAGTGCTGCAATGAACGTTGTACCATGCCACGATTTCATCGCCTACAGTCAGTTCATCCACCAACTTGGCACGGTCGTTGAGAAAATCGAGCGGCCACCTTTGCGAATGGTGTACACCATTGGGTACTACTTTAACAACCCTTTTAATCAGGTTGCCTGCGGGGTTTTCTTTCTCCCCAATCTGCACTACTGTTCCAGTTACGTACATAATTCAAATCGCCTGCACTCGCAGGGCTTATTTCGGTCGGGTCGTAAGGCCGCCTACGTTGTTACAAATGATAACTACTCGGCACGCACGGAAAAACCTTCGCTTAGAGCCACGAATAGCCCAAGCGTGATTTTTCACCTTCATTAAATAAAAAACTGGTACTTCTTATAACTGCACTTCTGCACTCCCGATAACGGCGGGTACTGTTACCCATTTGCCGCTATTGCCGATTGGCTCTATTTTAATTCTCCTTGAATCCCTTTTCCCTACCTTGTTTCAGCGTTTCTTGCTGCTTTTTACATCAATTTTCGTGTTCCAAACATAAATATTTTTTTAACGTATGCAAGTTTTCAACGGAAAAATATTTTTCAACCATTTAAACCGGATTGTGAAACTCGATGGGATGCCCTGCAAATAAAGGCATTTAGCCTTTGTATGGTCTTAAAGTGCAGTTGGGGATATTCAGCAGGTTCAGCCAAATATTTTGTTATCAGAAATGAATTAGGTATGCCTGAACCGATTACATCAGCCATTCATTGCTGCCTGTATCGGTATATTCATCCGATGTATCGGACTGCTGAAACCTATGGCCATTGGGGTCTTTGATGTCTAACAGAATGGAAAGCGGGTCTGAGCCCCTCAGCCTTTTTTGCCTGCCATCAGCAACGAACTTTAACCGAAGGTCATAGTTCATACCCTCCCATACGGTTGAGGCAAGTTGGTAAAAGTTTTTGTCCTTGCCATCTCTTAATAGTTTTAAGCTTTTACTGTCTATCTCTGTAATTGCCTTTTGGTACATTTCTGCATCATATTTACCTGACCTGAAATGTGCTTCTGCTTCCATTACCTGTTCAGCATGGTTATAATTATCATACAGCACTGAATCCCATGCCTCACTTAGGTTCATATCCCTGACCGATTTTATTTGAGGCAGGCCAAGTTCATTCCACAAGCCTACAATATTGCATAGCCTGTTGTTCTGCCTATCTCTTTCAGGAAAAATGGCCTGCATATCCAGTGCATTGATATGTTTCAGCTTTTCTGCTAACAGTTGCCTTGCTGCTGGCTCCATTCCATGTTTGTCTTTCATACTTTGTTGTTGCTTTTGGTTGCACTCAGTCTACATCCGAATGATAAAAAGGAGTTTATCCCTCTGAACTACAATTGACATACAGATGCTGCATTCTCCTATTAAACTTCTATTGTCATTTAAAACCTGTCTTACATACCGAATCTGTTTATTTAACCTTGTATTATTATGTATGAACTTTTCTTCATGGCTGACCGTGAAATTTTCTTCATACCACTGTAACATTAGCTATCGTAATTATCCTGCGTTTGCCATGTTGTATCTCAATGTATTTATGCAATGGTTTTTCTTTGTCCTTACCGCCTGACAGTTCCACCAGCCAGTTTTGTACTTGTCTGGTGCTGACTTGATACTGTTCTGCGAAATATGCGTTTGTGGCCCAGCACTTACCTGTTTTGCTACTCAGTGCCGCAATCTCACCGTAAAATATTCTGGCCCCGAAGGTGAGGTTATTGTCATACCTCACCTGTGCCGGTATGTTTACGTAATAGCTTGGTTTCTTCTTCACGGATATAATAGAGAAGCCCACCAGGTGTTGGCCAATGCGTTTTATGCATGTGAAGAAAGGCCAACCCTGATAGGCAATATTTTATTTTATCCTATGGCTCTTCACTTCCACATGGTATATATTTCCAAAACATGGGAAGGTTTCAGGTGAATTTGTGCGCCATGAAAACCGTTGAAAAGCACTCAGAATAGCCCAAAAACCTACTGCTTTTTACTGTTGATACGATAATTTCCTGCCTGTTGTTCATGCCTTAAACAGCCGCCCCAGCTTGATGCCAAAATGCCTGCAAGGGTTGAGTTATTTGAGTGTTTGAAATAAGTAACTGCCTTGAAAACACAAAGTCCCGAACACAATTTTGTTTATGTTGATGGTTTAAATGAGGCTTTTGAGAGAAAAATATTTCTGTTGTGCTAAATAAATGAAGGTACCTGTAAGTTGAATGGCCTTACCTCTTTGCAAACTATTTCATATATTTGTACGGTAATGGTTGGTAAAGCCTCCTCCTCCTGAAAAGGAACGTAACCAATCAGTGGATATAAAAGCCCTTGAGCAGTTAGGGGCTTTTTTTATTGGTGCTAAAATCTTAAGATAAATATTTTATACCACCTGTATCGTGGTGGTGATATTCCTGTTTTTCAATGTTGCCAAATATGTGGGAGAGGCTTTTGGCCTATGAGCAATATGTTTTATTGTCTTGGGAAAAACAGTATGTTTTATTTAACCCAGGGGCAGTAAATCAAAATACATCAGCCTTGTGCCGCTATCCTTATCCGATTCCATCAGAAATGTGAACTCGTTTTTTCGATAGTAGTTTATCTGCCTTTGTTCATTGATGGCATCCAGTATCAGCAGGCGACATGCCGGATTCAGGTTCCTCATGGAGAATCCTTTTATAAAATCCATGAGGTCGTATGCAAAGCCTGAACCCTGATGGCTTGTGATTACTCCCAGCCTGCCAATCTTTATAGCCGGATAATGGTTTATCCTTTTATTGTTCGGCAGCCTCCTGTTGAACCTGTTCCTCTCGTTGTTGGCGATATTCTTGACATTGAGCGCATCATTAAGGATGCTGAAAAAAGCGGCTGGCTGATGTTTACCTTTTTTGTGAAACACAAATGTATTTGCCAGCTTATGCGCCTGGTAATTTAACGCATCATCCCGCAGGAACTCATTTATGTCCTCCCTGCCGCAATCAAAAACCGACAAATCAAATGTATTGTTTAATGGCGAAAGAGACATCTCACTGATTGATACCGCCTCTTTTGCCGACATTATTTTGAAAAGGATTTGCTGTTAGCCAATACCTCATCCACCAAAGAAAAAATCTTTTTCTTCTTTTGGGCAGAGATTTTCTTTTTGGATGTCCTGGCTAATTGCTTATGGAAATAAGCAGAATCCTTACCTTTTAATATGGGTGTTATTTTAATGGGTGTTGCCATATCCTTTATTCTTATTATGCAAAGTTACTACTTTTTTATCAAACTGCATTCATGGCGACTGGGTAAACGTAATTGGAAGGGTTACAGGTTCATATATACATCGGCTATTACTTTGTCCGTAATGCCAATGTACCTTTTGGTTACCGCCAAATTTGTATGCGAAAATATCTCTGATAAGTATACCAATGCCCGCTCGCTCTTATTGTCGGATTCCCACACCCGTTTGCCAAATGTCTTTCTCAAGGTATGCGTGGATGGGTTCTGCGCTTTCAAATTATAGTCTTTAAATACTTCATGCAACAACAGGTTTACAAACTGCCTGGTCAGTTTATTGCCATGCTTATTGCAGAACATATATCCCTGCGGGTTGAATATGCCATCTCTGGTTAGGCTATCAGCCACATACTTTATTGCTTCCTTCGGGAATTTATTGATGGTGATTTTGCGCTGCTTACCCGTTTTGCCTTCGGTCAGGTGGAACTCGTCCTTATCCAATACATCTTCCCACTTGAGGTTTAACAGGTCGCCTATCCTTAATCCGAAATAGCAACCTGCGGAAATTAAGAGGTACTCCCTCAGCTTACCGTCATTTTTTAGTCGCACCAGCAAACCGTGCGCTGCATTCCATTCAATCCCGTTGGTTGCCGTCTTTGTCCCTTTAATGCTCATGTTCATGTGTATTGGTTGTGTAGCTAATTTAACCAAAACCATGCTCACTTTCACTTTCTGCAAATAGTGTAAGTACTCATTAGCACATCACTGGTTGGTTGCCAATCACTTGAAGGCACAGCATCCCTGGGAAGTTGTAAATTACTTTCACTCTTGTGCTAAGGTATACACAAGTGAATGCAACTAATAAGGCATTTATTCTTTATAACTATCAAGCTCATGCCAGGAAGCCTGTTCCTTGAGGTTGGGCGTCCACTTTAATTACACATTATATCAATCCTCTCGTGGGCATAGCGCAGTGCTTTTGGATAGTCGTCGTTGAAAGTATAAAAGCAATGCCGAGCAAATAATGCTTTGAACCGATCGTCCTGATCAACTATCCTATGCCAATCCCAATCAGTGAGCGGTGGTTCATCCAAAATGGCAAATAGAATTCCTTTTTCCTCCTTCGGTAAATCGAATAGTTCAGCCATGTGCATCATCGCAATATACTTGATGAGGCTCTTGCGGTATTTCTTCCTGTAGTTAATTTTTTCCCGTTCGTTCTTCTCCATAATTATTTTGAGTTGATAAATGAAAACGGGCGCAACATTGTGATTGTGCGCCCGCTCATTGGTTGAGTGATTGTTACTTGGATATAGTAACCTTATATCCCAGGTCTTTAGCGATTTTAAGGATGGGTGCTAAGCTTTCCACGCCGAACTGCGAACAAACGGCCACTTTGATATTGCCATTATTCAGCTTGATTTGCTCTTCAGGTTTCAAAAAATGCCTGTCCCTTTTATTTTTGGTGAACTTCTTGCACTTGCTTACTTCATCTACCACGCCATACAGCTTTTGTATCTCTTTAGACTTGAAAACCTCTTGCAGTTTGGCCAGCGAAATTTTTGGATTCTCAGAAACATGATGCCTTATAATGGCCAAAACCAAGCGGCCTTTACTAAGGTTCTTTTCCTTGCCAAAGTCGTACCTTGTATTATCACGCCCTGTTTGACCAGCTACGTGCTTGGGGCCGAGGTCGCTTTCCTCCTCGTTCTTTTTTGCTGCTGCCGCTTTGGGTTCTGCCTTTGCAGTTTCCTTTTTGTCTGTTTTCTTTTCTGCTTTAGGCTCGGCCTTAGATGCCACAACTTTTTTAGGTGCGCTAATAGCATAGGTTCCATCATCAGGATTAAAAGAGATGTTTCCCCCGTCCTGTAACTGTTGGATAATCTGCTTTAGGAGTGTCTCTGTGATTTTTTTGTTGCCTTCACGGATACCTGCAAAATCTGAATTAGGCGTAGCCTTAATAAAGGCAAGCACGGTTTCATGGTGTTTTGACATTGTGTTTTTCATCTTTTTTTGTTTTAATTGTTATTATTATGTATCCCTTATAACCAGCTACCATAGCTCGTTATGGGATGTATGTTGAATTTACTGAACCCCCTCTTTCCATTGACGGAAATGAGGAGATTATTAGCCCTTGTATGTGAACGGCTTATAGGATTGCACTTATAAACCCATTGTGGACAGCCTCTTTCCCAGGAATAAATCTGCAAGAATATATACCTTATGAAGAGTTTTTCCACCTACAATGACCACCACACAGAAGGTACTTTTAATGACATAGGTTCCGCAAATGCTGATGACTACAATAGAGAAACAAGGTTTGGGATTGACGACCCATTAGCCATGAGTGTAGTAGATTCCCAATTGAGAATGGGAATGTTGCACGTAATAATGGTTGCCTATAAGATTCCGCCAGAAGATTTTATCGGCTTTTTGCAGATGCTGTACCCAACGAAACAAACAAACTGAAACCCGCTATGATTAGCCCAACTAAACAATTATTGCAGTGTAGCTCATCGCTGCATTTATTCCCCTGCGATTCGCCTAATGGTGAAATATTTATGCAGGAACATTCTGGCTGTTTTTTGAAAATACTTAATGCAGAACGGGAAATATTTCAACTTGAAACGCCTACCCATCTTGTATTAGGCATAGGTAATGTTATGAGTTCCACCGAATATACCGACACATTATTGCGGCTGTTGGGCTTCATTGAACAACAGGAAGGTCGCCTGTCAGTAATGAGATGGTTGGACGGTGTCTTTGCCAAATACAAGTTCCAACAAACCCCTTTGCTTGTAGAAATTAAAGGTGTTACAAGGCTCTCCATGAAACAAAATAGGTACTGGACTTTGACCTTCCCTGACAGCACTTACGAAAATGGTTTTGGCAATCCTTACCTTTTTGCACAAAAGCATGAATCTACATTGAAGGATTACTATGGCGGGATATTTAATGATTTTTTGGAAAATAAATTTAAAGCTTTCTATGACAAATCTAAATGAAGGCCAGATGGGCGAATATAAAGTTTACGTAAGGCCCGAAAAGCAGAGTTGGTGTTTAGTACTACCCGGAGGCAGGCGTTATATAGGTCAATATAATCCATTTACAGATAGTAACCTCACTAAAGTATTAGATGAATTAGGAGATCAGTGGAGGCAATGCGGCTTTATTGCTATGTGGTTAATGGCAATATTTAAAGAAGAGGGGATTATTGATGGAACTCCCAAAATGATTGATGCGGATAGGAATAGTTTTAAAATAATTGCAACAGAACCTATGATGCGCATTAATAAGGTGCTGCAAAAATTAGTTGATACTCATTGTAATAATATATGAACAAATTTCTTTTTGATGCCCGGCCAAAGAACTCTTGGGTATTGTATTTTCCTGATAGAAAGAAGAGACTGCTGGGCAGGGGAAACCCATACACTGATAAGCATTTTACCCAATTCCTCAACAGCCTTGAAGATGGTAAAGTATCCGAAATATTAAGGCGTTTTATCAACGAATATGACATTCATGGTAAGCCAGTATTGATGGATGCTAATGATACTGGATTTAAGCTCGTGAAAGGGGATGTGGCATACAAGACTGAATTTATTGGCCTGTCATTGCAGAAGCTGGTGGATTTCTATTGCCATAAATAAAAATGCACCGTATTGTGGCCGGTGCATTTCCCCGCAACAAATGTATTACTTACTTTATTTTCAGCCTTCAATTATACATTTGCTCCCCATCACCGCTTATATTGTTGCATTATTCTTTTACAAGCTTCTGAAACAGACCATCTATGCTCAGCAGGTAAAGGCCTTTAGCACCTTGTATATTCACCTGGGTATGACCTTGCTGTATTGTTGAATGAAATACCATTTGTCCTAACTCGTCATAAACCCTTACATCAGCCGCCTTTGGGAGGTTAAGATTAAAACTTTCTCTGAATGGATTTGGGTATGCTGTAAAATGAGAACTGTTCTGCACTTCATTTATTGAGGTTGGGGCTGTGTACTCTGCAATGTTGGAAAATCCGGTAGCAGAATTGATGGTAGTGAACCCACCTCCCGCATAAAGGTTATTATTATACACAGCCATTGCATCTATTTCCTCTAACCCCGTGCCGAAATCACCAAGCGTGGTTGAAGCAGTTCCATTCCACTGATAAATATATTCTCCTCCAACATACAGGTTCCCATTAGATACTGTCAATGCTGAAACTGCATTTGTTCCGATGCCGGAAGGTGCAGACCATGTTGAGCCATTCCATGCAGCTAAATTTGTTACGCTCAATCCTCCTGCTGTGTTGAAACTACCACCCACAAATAATTCTCCATTGTAGACGGCCATTGCATTGACCGTCCCGTTTGTGCCTGTAGTAAGCGCCGACCATGAAGTACCGTTCCATTCTGCAATATCGCTGACCGTGTTACCACCTGCTGTGGTGAAATTTCCTCCTGCATAAAGGTTGCCGTTCAACACGGCTAAACTCTTGACAATTCCAGTTCCTCCTGTTACCCCCGTGCCAAGTGCCACCCATGAACTGCCATTCCATTCGGCTATGTTATTGGTACTCGATGTTCCATACATAGAAGTAAACTCGCCGCCAACATATAGATTTCCATTGTACACCGCCAATGCGTACACGGTTCCAGTCGTTGCGTTCCCTCCACCGCCACCAATTTTAGACCATGAAGTACCATTCCACTTTGCTATCCCTCCATAATATCCGGCGTACAGGTTTCCATTAAATGTTATCAATGCGTAGATGTTTTCATTGATTGCGCCAAAGCCGCAAGTAACTGACCAAGTGGCTCCATTCCATGCAGCACAATTAATGGTCGAACCCGTTTTCCCAGCCATAGTGAAATAACCTCCCACATATAAATTGCCCTGCAACGTGTCCATAGCATATACAAAGTTCCCACTGATTCCTGCATCCATATTAGTCCATTGTGCATTGGAAATTGCCGTAACCAAGCATAGGGCAATTGCAATAAGTTTGATTTGTGTTTTCATGACTTTTTGTTTTAGCGTTCTTTTTGCGAAGGTAGTAAATTATGGCATACATGCTATAATACTTCCAATGTCTATTAACTCCCTTTGCGCCATGAAATCGCAGGTTAAAAAGAAGAAAAGAGCGCCGAAAAGGTATTTTGATGAGGCAGGATTAAAGGCTTTTGCCTCTCACCTGAAAGAAGTACGCAAGGAAAAGAAGTTTACACAAGAGGAGTTGGCTTATGAGTCTGATATAACGTTGAGCCAAATTGCCCGTATCGAAACTGCAAAGATAAATCCCACGTTAAGCACAATATTCAGAATTGCGAGGACACTGGAAGTTCCTGTATCCCGCTTGTTTGAGTTCAAATTACCTGCTGAACCGAAAGGTAAATAACTTACTTCTCCTTTTTCAGCATCCTGTCTATTTGTTTGCCTGTTGGCAGAATGGCCTTGTACAGTTCCAGCATGTTAAAAAGGCTGTCAGGTAAATCCAAGTCCCGTTCATCCATGCCTCTTTCAATTATTGCCTGTAAGCAGGTAGGTATATCTTTCAGCAGACACTTGTAGAACTTCTCAGGTTCCGGCGTTTCTAACTCAATGAGTATCTTATTTCCATTAATATGCACCATGATTGTTGGGTTATTAGTTGCTGTTCTATTTTATCAAGCCTGTTCCTTATGATTGCCGCCACTTCAAACCTGCCCTCGGCAAGCATCCGTTCCAGCATATATTTTAGGCTTATGATTTCAATGCCGAGGTCATACCCTTTGAATGGGTTGCCTATAAAGAATCTTCTGTTGATGTATATGCGGCTATTCTTCTGCATTGGCTCTTATAGGTTTTTAGGTATGACATTCAACTCTATAATCCTGCACCCTTCTCCTTCACATGGTACATCACTATTGTAGCATCTGAATATGTCCTGTATTTTATACCATTTGTATTGTTTGAAGCCATGTGATGAATAGCCCTTAACATCAGGCATCAGGTTCCTTAACTGTAATTCCAAGTCTTGGATGTCAGCCATCCAATGGTCTGAAATTTTCGATGTTTTGTACAGCACATACAGTGTTATCATTCCTCAAAGTTTAACTTGGCCTGTGTTGCTGTTATTACTTTAATTTCCTGTGATGGTGGCGATTGCTCTTGTTGTTTTTGCCCTCTGTTGAATGGTGCGCTATTGTATAGTATGCCTTCATTGGCAGGTAGCTTCCTTATTACAGGAACCTGTAGGTGTGCATGTTGTATGTATTTGATGGAATACCCGCCCCAATGTTCCCCACTTAAGGAATTTTGATGGGACACTTCTCCTTGCAGCCCGTTTAAGCAAAGGTTTATTGCCGTCATTTTAACACAACGTACATCTATATCTGCACCGTAGAAATAATTGCGCCTTGTAACTTTTGCTGCGCTCAGCAACATTCTCCCACTGCCACAGCAGGGGTCTAAAAATGTCTTTTCCGTATCATCTTTATTGATGGTCATGGCGGCCATCAGATCAGTGCATGATTCGGGAGTGAAGAACTGTCCATTTTTGCCCCTGCTGATGTGGCTTTGGAAAAATTCGCCTAAACAATCTCTTAGTCCCACTCCATTGTTATCCATTATGATGAGCAATTCCGCCAGTAGTTCACAGAATAAGTCCACTTCTTCTCTTTTGTATTTCTTCACAATTGAGAGATATTCTTCTTCATATTGCCCCAATGAGAGTGCGCAAATAACCATGTTGAGAAAATCAGTGAATACGCTGTCTTCCGATTTGCTGTGAGCTATCTTGTTGAATGTCGCCGTGAAGTTCTTTATGTCTGTTATCATATACATCCCGCCATTGGCAGGCTTTTACAAATCAATCAAATGCGGATGAGTGGAAAAAATATCGAGCTGTACTAAAGTGTCCTGATGGATGCAAATCGGCTGTACAAAAGTTTTAGAAAAGTTTTCACTTCCATTTTTGCTTCCTTACAGTCCTTAACTTAGTTTCGTAAAACACTTTAATGACGGGCTTTTCCAATGATAGTGAAAGTTGAAAATGAGAAGAAGATTTCAGTAACGGGCTCCCAACAGGTCTATAGATTTATATGGGGTTTGATAGATTGTATGCCCGCCTTTGATAAGGAGAAGGAACACCTGTATGTAGTAGGCGTTAACAGGGCATTCCGTATCAAATACGTGGATTGGGTTGCTATGGGTACGATGCACGGCCTTGTGGCAGGGCCCAGGGAAATATTCCGAAACGCCATCCATCTTGGGGCATCGTCAATAGTATTGGCGCATAATCACCCCAGCGGTTCTGTAAAACCCAGCAGAGAAGATATTAACATGACAAAAAATATGGTTCAGGCCGGTAAAATCCTGAATATTAATGTGGTTGACCATCTGATTGTATCAGGTGAGGGGTACTACTCTTTTGCAGATGAAGGTGTGTTGGGAGAGGAGTAGGCAATCCTCCTAATTTGACATGTTCAATTTACTTACTCTTTCAATCTCTATCTTTTTCTGCTCCTCAACAAGCCCTCTAAGTTTCTCTTCTGTTATCCCCAGCCTTTGATGATATTTTTCATAGTACGTACCCAGGCTATTATCAACCTCCCTTGCATCATCGCTGAATTTAGCAAGGTACACGAGCATTTCCTTGCGGCCTATCTCCGTATGGAATTTTTGGATTTCCACTTTAAAATATTGGTGCGCCAAATAGTTCCTTGTTTCCAATATTGATTTTAGGCTATCCTTTATCTTATCATCCATAGTATAGGCCACTTTCACTTCATTGAGTAGGCCGCCCATTGTCATTCTCGAGTTCTCAACTTCTTCAACAATCTTATTCATTTCAACTTGGCTATTAGCATTTTCCTTGAATATCCGATGTAGCCAAATCATGTTAGTGAATGCCTGCTCAATACATTGTGCCGTGTAAATAGCAAGCCCAAAATAGGCATATACCAGTTGGTGTTGCCCTTCTTCGTCTGCCATTTCAAACTCGTCAATTGCCCTTTGGTGCATTGTCATTTTGAGCCGTTATTCTTTTTTGTCAAATATGTATATCCTTTGATACACCAAATGTATCAAAAGTGTATAAATAAAGGAGAATGTTGGCAGTGCCTATTAACAGGCTTCCAACTGCTTTTTAAATTCTTGCCTATAGGCCCGGGATAAAACAACGTACTTCTCTTTAGCATTTCTCGAAGGGTAGTTCATGATTATGGTATCACGTTCTAATTGCCTTACTTCCTGTACCGCTACCATTTCGGAATTATTTACCTTAACAAGATTAGGGGCGATAGTACGAAGTTTGTTGAATGGGCATACTACAATAAAGTAGGAGCTTCCGTCCCTCATAACGATATGTTTATTCCTTGTGTCCTTTTTATCAGTATGTACATAAACTATATCTGAAATTTTCACCCTGACCTTTCCACGTTCGCCATTATTAAACAAGGCGTATCCCAGGCTATCTTCTTTCGCTTTCCGTAATATGGTTCTATCGGTAAGTATCTGGCTATATGCTCTTGACATGGCTGAATTAACCTTGTCTTTGTTTAATGGTTTTAACACTATGCTAACTGGCTCCATGTCTATTGCGGAGAGCAGCATCCTATCGCCACGTGCCGTGAATATGAATGGCTTCCCGTCAAGCTGCCTCGCTACTTCAAGACCATTCGCCTGCTTCATAGTAAGGTTCACCAAACACAAGTCAAAATCAAGTGTTGGCATTACCTTGATGAAGTTTAACGAATCATGAAACTTTCCTGCTAAATCAACATAGGGTAGTGCACAGCAGAAGTCAGAGAGCATCGCTGCGCTCGTCGTATCATCGTCTACTATTACGCACCTTAGTTTTTCCATATAGTTTAACCTTTTAATTGTTTTTTTATAATTGGAGAACTATACGCATCTAACTCAGTTAATTCCTTCTTTATTTTATCCAGCCACTCTTTTTGCTTAGCTTCATTAATTGAATGGTTTGTTTCAGTATCATAAACATCCTGTTCCTTAGTCAGTAATCCATTATAATACCCAACAGTCTCATTAACGTACTTCGTGAGGTTTTTTTTCTTGAACTTATGCTCAGATAATTCTTTTCTAAGTTTTCTTGCAAAAACCTCACCTAAATCGAAATGTCCTTGTTCATGGGGAATAACGCGCGAGGTATCGTTATTCTTTTTAATCCAAGATTTGTTTCTATGGAAGACGGCATCAATTTCAATAATAACACTGTCGTTCATAGGGGTACAGCTACTTGAGATACCAATAAATGATTCAGCACTGTGTTGGCTATTACTAATTGGCTTGCCTAAGAAATCTTGCACTGTAAGTTGGGTATTAAGAGTCCATTTTATTCCATCATCCTTTGGCACTGGAGCAAATGAATCACATAAAAATATAACTCCCAATAAGAAAGGGGCTACTGATAGAATATATTTTCTTACTCTTTTCATAGAATTATCTTATCTGAATGCGAACTCCAGGTGCTGGAGCACCGTAATTAATTTGTAACCAATTATTCCCAAAAGCCGAAGCTGGAACACCTTGCCTTCTTAAAGCATTCATTATCGCTGCCCCTCTATTCCACATAAATTGATTTAAAGGAATATTCTGCCCGTTTACGGGTACTGTAGGGCTATTCTGTGGCAAATTAGTTGAAACTATGATAGTAACTTGTCGGGCAGTAGGATTTGCCACAACCACTTGCCCAGCTCTACGCAATTGCCCATTAGCTTGCGCTGGATTAGTGAAGGCGGTGCTGTTGGCAACAAACGGTTGTTGCATATTAACGTTCACAGGTGGCGGTTGAGCTTGATTCGGCGGTGGAGTTGTACTTGGCGGTGTAGATGTATTAGGTTGTACAATCGGAGTAGAATTCTGGGATGGATTAGTAGCAGGAGGAGTTGTACTTGGCGGTGTTGTGCTCGCAGGCGCAGGCGCAGGCTGTGTTGGGGCCGGTTGCGTTGGTGGAGGATTACCGGCTATACCTGTATTTTGACCTGATGTAGAAGGTGTTGAAGGTGTCGAACCTCCATCAGTTTCAGGTTTACCACCACCAAAATTATTGGCATGGGTATATTTTGCAGACATGAAGCCAAATGTATGTGCTAACCAACTACCTTCAAAATATTTATTGTGCTTAGGATGATGCCTACGATTAGCAGTTCCAGGTGGGTCGTCTCCTGTTTCATCATTTTCAAAAATAGGATTATCATTCATAGTCAAATAGGGGCTTAAATCAGGATGTGTAACCATATCTGGTGACCACCATCTATTAAGCCTATCGTCGAGTTCTCTGTTTTTAGTTGTATATGCGTCACCTGCACCATAGACGAAATTATCTTTCATAGAACCTTGGTACCCAAAATCATAAACGCTATCCCCCAATATGGCATACTGACGTCCCAACTCTATCATGCCACCAGTATAATAATCTTGTGCACTAATTACAAGCGGAAGATAATACTTAGCCAATGTATCTGTACTAACTGTATCAACCGGTATCTTTTTATCGCTAACTGTGACCAAAACATTATCTAAATGGTTATCCAACTCATACTGTTTTTGACCTTCCAAATACGCGTCAGTAGATGAATCTATTGTTCCGCCACTATGACTTGCAGGTTTAGGATATATCCTCATTACTGTATCAAGGCTACCAAGCCTTCTGTTACCGTAAATATCCCATTCTGTTAAACGCACGGTATCTTTCTTTCTATCATACATGGCCAGTATATTTGCATCAGACCCTCTTGCATATATAGTTGTATCAGCAGAAGCACTATGTGGGTAGTACCGTTTCTCTAAACGATTTCCCAATGGGTCATAAAACAGAACTATACTATCTCCATCATTCTTTATAATTTTTTTGAGTTTCCCATATATTGTCCATGTTATAGTGTCAAGTCCACCCGCACTATCTTTTGCTAACTCTCCTATACCGTTATATTGATAATTCCGATTACTGGTCTCATTATGTATGTCGACAGTATAGTTTGTCGACGGGACAGCATCATTCACCTGTGTTAACTGGTCTCTTCCCTTTGTATAATGATATGTCATGCTATCCATTGCCAACGGACCTACTGCCGTATTTCCGTGTCTAAGATACACTAAAATATTCCCATTCTCGTCGTAGCTAATTTTCTCCTTAAAGTCATTTATACCTGTTCGTGTGCTCCATGTGTTGGTGCCTGGATTCTTAAATACACTATCTCCGACGTAACGATTTAATTGGTCATACATATATGTGTACCCAACAGTTGAAGGTGCAAGGGGTTGGATTGAATAAGTCGAGCCTGCTATATTGCCATTATATAGTGAAGTTATAGGTAACCCTGTTGCTTCAAAGTTTGCAATTCCAATTGGCCGGTAATCTCCACTATAATAATTAAGCGTATATCCGAAAGCATCTCTTGCAACAGTATTATTAGCGTTATGCACATCACCGTCATGACCCATATCATAACTCGGGTTCGTTATACTGCTATTTACTCCTTTTACCCATCCATTAATTGTGTAGGCATAATCAATGCCCTGTACATCCCTTCTACCTATGACCTCTCTTGCCAAAGGCCCGTGGTCATAATATTCATACCCTGCATCGTGTTCAAAATAAATGCTGTCTCTGCTTGTTAAGACATCTGTAACACGATTATCGGCATCGTATTCAAATACATGCATCATTTGGTCAATGCTATCCTGCTGGTATATCATTTCATTTATATTCCCGCTGACCAAATCATAATAGTAATCCACTCGCTTGTACCGCTGCTTCACCACGCTGTCGTGGGGTACATCAATAATTATAGTAGCAACGTTTCCTTCTATGTCGTAGCTATAGTGTATAGCATTATCATATGTTTTAATATTATAGTCATTATGTTCCTCGTAGGTGATGCTCGCAATTCTCTTTCTCAGGTTTTGCTGTACAAGTGGGATATGAGAATACGTTACACTATCATAATAAGTATGAGTTACCTGAGACCGGGTACTATTGTTTATGAAAGCCTGTAATTCAATATCATTCCGTGTAAAAGTATCCGGCAATACAGGTAAAACGCCATAACTGATTGTGCACCCCACGCAATGGAAACAGCTTGGAAGAATAGCCGGTACACCACTTAATTGCCCAAGTTCTACAATTCTACCAAGTGGGTCATATGAAGTATAACTATACGATAGAGGTCTTTGCAGAGCATTCTGGCTCAATACAATTCTACCAAGGCGGTCGTACCAAAAATGAACACTGTCGCCATCTGGAGTTTGTTGTTTTATTGGAGAGTTTAATGTATTGTAAAAATAATTCGTTTGCATACTATCAACCGGGTATGTCGGGTAACCTGTTCCATGGTTACGATAGTTATTTATATTGTTCTGTACCATTGAAGTAAGTGTTATAGGATGCACTCCCTGTGGTGGAATAGTTTTAACCAGGTTACCTGCCTGGTCGAAATCTAACGACCCTGCGCGTTTTTTTGTAAAACAACTCCATATTTTATTGCGTACCAACTGCATGTAACAAATATACTTATTCGCTTAGCCTGACATTCTGGTGCTAAATCCTGCAATCGTAGCGTAAAAAACAGCAGTTGAAATGTAACAAGAGACATATAAGGGAAAGTGTATCAGGCGAATTCTATCTTTGCCTTATGAAAAAGCTTATGCCAATTTGGTTTGTAGTTGGTGCTATATTAATTATCTGTACTAACGGCTGTCATTCAACGAGCCATAATATTCTTGGCGTTTGGGGGTTAAAGGGCGAACCAGTAAACGATTTTAAAATCGAAAAGGATTCTATTTATTATATCGACTATGAAAAGTATTATAAATACACCCTTACTAAAGAAGATACGCTTGTAATATATTTCGATGGCTTTATTGAACAATATAAGATTCTTATGAGCGGCAGAGATACAATGTTTACAATTAACAGAGATTCTACAAAAAGCTGCTTTGTAAAAGCCAGATAAGATCAGCCCAACGGATGAAACTTCCTTAGCATTTCCCTCTGTTCTTCAATGGATGTTTCTTCATATCTCTGTGTGCAGCTAATCCATCTATGGCCTGCCATTAGTTGCACCTGGTCGAGCGGTATTTTGTTCTCGTTAAGCCAGTTTGAGATTACACTATCTCTGATTGTTTTGGTCGTCAGGTTCCTACCAGGAAAGAGCGCCTTGCATAAGCCGGTGAAATAATTAAAGTCATATACCTGCATGGGCTTACCATGAAAATTGATAATAAGGTGTTCCATATCGTGCATCCTTATCTGTTCACGCGCTTCGCTCAGGTACTTGTCCATGATGCGGTATTGGTTAGGGCGCAATTCCAGCTTTCTTGATGTGAGCACCCTTCCACCAGTTATAAATACGGTACCTGCATCCAAATCAATATCGCTCACTTTCATCCTGGCTATTTCACCGGGCATTGCTCCCTGATATATGAGAAGGGATGCCATAGCCTGGTTCTTAAGTTTAAACCTGGGCGCCATTGCTTCTATATCTAACAGTAAATCCAACTCTGCCGAAGTGAAAAGGTCGGTATGTATGACGCCTTTATTCTTACGACCAGCTATATTAAGCATGGGGCAAGGATGGTCTTCCCTGCGGCCTGTTTCTAAAAGGTAATCGAAATACTTCTTTATCTGCATGAGCATGTTTTGCCTCATTGCGATACTCACCTGCCTTAACGCTAACTCCTCAAAATAATCGAGCACCTGCTTATAGGTGCATTGTTCCGCTTTCCTATTGTTGCGCATAAACATTTCAACGCCGCTCAAGTACAATCTAATACTATTTAAAGTAAATCCTTTGCCTCCAAGGTAACGGCTGAATCCTTGCATTTCTTTCTCTATTTTATTCATATTGTTTACTTAATCATATTTAATAACTTATTCTGTTTTCTTCTTTTGCTATATAAATGGGTTGTATCCAAAAGCGAATGCCCTAAAAGCTTACCAACGAACTGCATCGAAGCCCCGTTATCCATTAGGTGTGTCGCAATTGAATGACGCAAATTATGCAGGCTTACTTTTTTGCGAATTATTTCTTTATCGCCTGTCCTGAGCACGAGCTTCTTAAATATTTCATAGCTGGTGAACCCCATCATACGCCCACCCCAATTATTCAGCAGGAATGCGGAAGGTAATGTTCCTGCTTGTATTTTTTTGTCTCTTTCATACACTACATACTCCTTCAAATGTTTTATCACCCTGTCGGATAATGGCACGCTTCGGCTCTTATTTCCTTTGCCAGCCCTGACATTGAGCACTCCCTTATGCAAAAGCACATCCTCTATATTCAGCTTTTCCATTTCACTTCTGCGCAATCCACACCCATACGCAAGGCTTAATATCGCCCGTTCCGTATGGTTAGCTGAGTACTGATACAACAAGCCTATTTCTTCGGTCGTAAGAACATTTCTTCCGTTAGGGGTAACGTAAGTAAATGAGGGAAGTGTGGCCGGTGCTTTTTCCAACCGGCCTGTCTTAAGCAAGTGCGAAAAGAAAACTTTCACCCCAGTCATACGAGCCCGGATATGGGTATCACATATCCCTCCTTCACGTCTTTGGTTTGGCCTTTCCCTGAGATATTCGTAATAGGCTATCACATCAGCTGTCCTTACCTCGCTTATTTCGTTCTTCTTTCTTGTTTCCAGAAAGAACAAAAATTCTTTAAGGCTGCTCAGGTAGATTGAATACTTTCCCTTATGAATACCCCTGGCTATAATGGCTCGCTCAAAGTCCTTATGTAGTTCTATGTAGGCCGGATTATATAATGGCAGGCTAAGCATGGGCTTTATTTGTCTTTCTGGTCGCTCCGGATACTTCCAGGGTGGCTTCTTGCCATAGGTTGAGTATTTGTATAGCTTTCATATTACGTTCTTCCAAGTGATACCGAAACACGGGTTCACTTTTTGGTTCCGGCTTTGGTTTTCCTTTTCTTGTTTTTGGGCTTCTTTCCATACGCTGGTGTGGGCGCATTAAGCATGAAGTTTTCAAGTTCTGGCGTACCAGCCGTGAATCTCTTTGCAGGCTTAGTTCGTGGCTTGCCAACCGTATATTTGTCGTTTGGAATGCCAGAAAGTTCGAGCTGCGAAATAAGGTTGTCCTGTACCTGTTTGCGGAGCTTGTCCATGTCCTCCCAATAAACTATCCTGAACCTGTAACCCCTGTTCGCATGTCCTTCACGTTCGAGATAATCGAGCTTGAATAATTTGGTGATGTGCCTAAAACTACCGCTACCTGAAAAACCAAGTTCACGGCGTAATTCCTGCATGGTAAACCAATACTCCTCTTTTTTATCTACGGCCTTTTCTTTTACGTATTTCTTTAACTGCTCATAGAACTTACGGGTAAGCACATCGAGCTCGCATGCGTTTAAAATCAGTGCCCCGAACAATATTTCAGTAGCCATGCGCATGTCTTCCGCTTCTGCCACAAGTCTGCCTTGCACATCTTTTCTGCGCCGGTACTGGTGCATCAGACATACCTGCATCACTACTTCTTGGTAAACACGATTCACATACGCCCTGCTATCTTCATGTACAGGAATTATTATTCCGCCTGCTTTCGGGTTTACAACTTCCATCGGCTTTATACAACGAACCAGATTCTGTAACATTTGCCTTGCGTTTGATTCTTCTTTCTCGTCAATGAGCCCTGCAACCTTCTTATTATAGTACTGCATCGCCATATCGGCTTGCAGTTCTGTATTTGTAATTATAAGGTGGTCTCCATCGGCTTCAACTGACTGCATATACATTATAGTTGAGAAATGGCTGTGCACTTGTTTAAAGGCCGATACTATATTACCGAGCTTATCCCTTGTTGAGGTTGCAGTGGTAAGTGTTTCTCCCTGTTGGAGAAGGTTCAGCGCTTGTATTACTTTCTTGTCTAAGCCATACGGCAGCAAAATAACTTTGTGCATCAACTCGCCCTGTGTAGCATGGTAAAGAGATTTGGCACTTATATTATTAAGGAGCAATGTATCTTCTGCCGGTAAACATTGCCCGATAAGGTTTACCAGGTTCTTGATGGAACTATTATTGCCTGTTATTCCTACATGCAAAGGGGTGTGATTTTTATAGCTTGCACCTACCATATATAATAACAACCTCTGCTTATCCTGAATGCCTGCCTGCGCAAGTAACTTATCTATACGTTCAGCAATCTTGGGTTCTGATAGAAATTCAATGGCTGCCTTTTCGCTTAAAGGGAGCATGTGGGATTGCGGCTTATTGACTTTGTATTGCGCCTGCTGCGCTTCCAACTGCGAATCCCTGTGCTGCTCCAATAAATTAGTTAACTGCACCATCTCGCTCAATATCACTTCATGGTCGGCATAAAACCGGTTGGCAATTTCTGTTGCACATTGCCTGCACTCTTCCCTCTCATAAAGATTAAGTCTGCAACGGCAACGTCTTTCAGATGTATCTTCTGTTACTGATAGTGTAACAAGCATAGAAGAAAAGTCTTGCGGCAAATTACCAAGTACGTAGTAATTACAAATGCGCCCGTTATACCATAGCTTCTGTTCGTGTACAACTGTCAGAGATGGTATTGTAGGTTCTTCTTCTTCTTGCTGCTTAGGTTGGCTTTCACCTTTAGTTGCGGATACAACTTTAGCACCGGGTGTTATGGCTTTACCGTGCCCGTGTATTATATCCTGCAATTCCTTTATACTGTTCTTCATTGCTAAATTACTTATCCTGTTGTGTATTATGGCTTGTTTGGGCAGTAATAATAGCTTGTTGATTTGACTGGAAAAACTATATGCCTGCCTGACGAATCCCTGTCAGCGTCCGCGATGTTGGTCGAAATCCTCTTCCTCAAAATCCGAATCGCCTTCGGTTCTTTGGTCGTCATTCAGGTCTCTCAACCTTTCCTTTTCGGTTGCCTGTTTCATTAATTCCGCTCTCTCAGAACTGTAACGCACTGTAGGCTCTGCATCTATTGCCTTATTTATATCGGCTATTGCATCATCCAATCTTCCTAATAGTCTGTTGGCAAATGCCCTTAATGAATATAGGTTCCCTTTCCATTCATTTGATAAATCAGGAAATGTTTTATCAAGCCAGTCAATGGCTTTTATAGCATTGTCATATTCCCCGTCACCATACCGGTTGAGTATTATCGTGTACAGTTCAAGAAACTGGTAGATTTCTTCTATATCTTTTTGTTTCAATAGCTCCAACCTTTCTGCCATTTCAGCGACAACATCCAGGCCCTGTTGCTTACGTACCTTAAAACTGGATTCCGTTCTGTAATAATC
>Ga0210396_10000988_pt1 | contig 32515 bp, 29 predicted proteins | sample IncBWH17OmetaG_FD_155466 | JGI IMG/M metagenome (GOLD analysis project Ga0210396, IMG submission 155466) | Forest soil microbial communities from Barre Woods Harvard Forest LTER site, Petersham, Massachusetts, United States - Inc-BW-H-17-O ...
GACCATCCCACCTTCAGCGCGAAGAAGCAAACTCGGACGGGTAAGCACTCTCCGAGCATAGCACAACTAACGCCTCTGCCACGAAGCACAATTTCAGCTTTATCGCTAATTCCCCGTCGGCAAAACTTCCGGCACGGAGGGCACCAAACCGGAAAGTTAAATTTTGGAGACCGTCCGCGTCCGGGAGGATTTTTCGTTTTAACGGCGTCGGGAAAACCAGTAACCGCCTCCACCGCCAAATAGAACTACGAGGAGGATGATGATAACTATCGTTTCGGTGCTCATTTTTGCTAAGCTTCGCCCCTTTAAATCAGATTCTCCCATACATTTCAGCACGAGTTATCATTTGCTCTAGGTATGGGACGACAGGTCGAACGCTCCGCTAAAGACGGAGGCGTTCGAGGCACGGAGCGCCATTCGACGTTCGAAAGTGTTTCGCCCCGGTCGATCACGTTGCCAAACACGTCGAACATGCGAGAGAGAATCCCTTTCCCACCGGAGCTTGCAAGGGACCGCCGGGTCCGTAACTATCATCCCGCGGGCGACCTTGCGTGGGGGTTAACGCTATTCCACGCGCGATATGCGCGCTCAATGGAGCCCATCCCTCGATGACAGTTTTTCCGTCTCTGCCGGTAAGGAGCAACGAATCTTACGCGTCACGCCTGGTAGCATGGACAAGAGGTTCTTCCACCAGATGCTCCGAAAGAAACCACACCTGTAACTCATTCGTGCGGATCACCGCGCTCACCAGAAGATCGTTCGTTCCGTCGTCACCGTCTTCGGCTGCTTGTTTGGCCATGCTGCGCGTCTCAAGAAGAATGACTTCGTGCGCGTGAAGGAGTCGGGAGAGTTGCACCGGCACCTCCTGCCGGCCGCGTGGAAGCCGGGGAATGATTGTCGTCTCTGCCACATCGTGAGCCATCGCGATACTGATCCCGCCTAGCGTTTGGATTCGCTCCGCCACGGAGTCCACGAGTTCGCTCTGCTCTTGGTGATGCTTGTCGTAGAGCAAGTGAAGTTGATAAAAAGTCGGGCCTGCGACCTGCCAATGGTGCTTCTTGTACATGTCCCGAAGCGTAATGGTGTCGGCCAGGAGTTGGTTGAGATTCTCGACGCTCGCCTTGCAGACGTTCTCCGGCAAAGCAATGGGCAGTTTAGCGATCGTTCCGTAGGGCTGTATCTCGACCGAGTGCTGATCCACCAGCGGCCGCGCGCGATTAAGGATGCTGTGTTCTCTTTCAGAATGTTTCTTCATAAATTTCCTATCGTCGTTCGTAGTTTTCGACCATTCCGGCGGCGCACCGTCGCCTGGTTCGGATTCCGCCCAGCATCGCGCAGGGCCTGGCGCCGTAGCAATAAATCTCAGCGCTGAACCAATTCAACATTGATTTCCGCGAACCGCGCCCGATCGGGCTCCGCGAACGCCGCACGCGAACAGAAAATGCCGCATCATTCCCCATCGGGAATCGGGACGAACCTGAGCTGGGGGTCTGCCGTTCGATGTAACTGCCGATGCAGCCGCGGTCCAGTCAGTGCAAAACAGGTGAGCTCCCTGGCGGGCACCAACCCGTTTTGCCGGGGGGGCGAAGCTTGTGATCTCCAGGCAATCGGCGAATATATGAGAATGCCCCTCCAAAACCATTATTACACCAAGGTTATCCTGAGCGACAAGGCGCCCGTCGACGACTCCCTCTCGAGTCATGAAATCCAGCTCATCCTGGGTAGCCCAACAAAACTTGCAGAGTCCGCTTTGGTGGAGTTTGCGACCGAATTCACGAGGCATATGCGAATGAATCAGGGATGGAGTACTGAACACGTGCATGTCGAACCGATCGAATCTGGAGAGTTGCCGCCACTTGGAGAACCGACTCGTACCGAGGGCGAACTAAAGGTCTGGATTGTAGAATAGAAGCCAGAATGACGCCAAGATAAGGAGGATTAAAAGCATCAACAACGCTTCGGAAAGAGTACTTTTGCATTGTGGCTATCGAGGCGATCTGGAGGTATGCGAAAGGAACGCGCACGACATGAAATTGCCGACTAAGGAGCGGCTGGCTTGAGTGACCGTCCGCCCTACAGTTTCCTGGCAACCGAAATGGATGGGTTTAGTTCACTCGCGGAGTTAGCCCTGGATTTGCGCTGGTCGTGGAATCATGGCGCTGACGGCGTTTGGAAACAGCTCGACTCTGCGCTCTGGGAGTTGACCTCAAATCCGTGGGTCGTCCTCCAGACGGTCTCGCGGGAGAAGCTGCAGCTCCTGTTAGGCAATCCGGCCTTTCGCCAGGAGATCGATGCTCTCGTGCAAGCTCAGAAGCGCGTGGCGTCAGCACCCGCGTGGTTTCAACAAAATCATCCGCAGGCTCCCCTGACCTGCGCGGCCTATTTCAGCATGGAGTTTATGTTGAGTGAGGCCCTGCCGATTTATTCTGGAGGGTTGGGCAATGTGGCCGGCGACCAACTGAAAGCCGCCAGCGACCTGGGCGTACCCGTTGTCGGCGTGGGATTGCTTTACCAACAAGGCTATTTTCGCCAAGTGATTGACGAGGAGGGGGCGCAACAGGCGCTCTATCCGTACAATGATCCCGGGCAATTGCCAATCACCCCTCTGCGCCAACCAAATGGCGAGTGGTTGCGATTGGAGATCCCGTTGCCCGGTTACTCGGTCTGGCTGCGCGCGTGGCAGGTGCAGATCGGGAGGGTAAAACTTTACCTGCTGGACAGCAATGACGCGGCAAACTTCCCCGCCCATCGCGGAATCACGAGTGAGCTGTATGGCGGCGGCCCCGAGTTGCGCCTCAAGCAGGAATTGCTTCTCGGGATTGGCGGCTGGCGACTGCTCGCCGCGCTGGGCATCCAGCCGGAAATCTGTCACCTGAATGAAGGACACGCGGCCTTTGCGGTCCTGGAACGTGCCCGCAGCTTGATGGCTGAGACCGGGCAACCCTTCGAGGTCGCTCTGACTGTCACGCGGGCAGGCAATCTTTTTACTAATCAGGAACATGGCGACGATCCCAAGTGGGACGCAGCTGAAGCAGAGGCTCTCTACGACCTGCTCGAAGGCAAAGTAATCCCGGAGTTTTACGCTCGCGACGGGCAAGGTGTCCCTGCCGCGTGGGTCGCGCGGATGCGGGAGAGCATGGCGCAACTAACCCCGCGTTTCTCTGCCAGCCGCGCAGTACGCGAATACACCGAGCAGCATTATCTTCCGGGCGCCGCAAGCTATCGTCAACGCGCCGAAAACAAAGGTGCAGTGGGAAGGCAGATGGTCGATTGGCGGCACACTTTGGAAGAGAAACGGACAACCCCAAGATTTGGCGAAGTGAAGATTGAGTCCGACGGAGGGCAGAACATGTTTGAGGTTCAGGTCTATCTTGATGACCTTGACCCGAATGCGGTGCGTGTAGAGCTCTATGCCGACGCTATCAACGGGGGTAAACCCTTGCTGAAGGAAATGACGTGCGTCCGCCAATTACCCGGCACGTCGAGCGGGTATGCTTACCGTGCACAAGTGGCTGCCTCACGTCCGGCCGCCGATTTTACGGCGCGGGTGATCCCACGCCGCGAGGGCGTCGCCGTTCCACTGGAAGCGGCTGGAATCCTATGGGAGCGATAAAGCCAAGAATGTTGAACTATGAAGACAGAAACTCTTTCCCCGGACCTTCTCCGCACCATGGATGCGTACTGGCGCGCCGCCAACTATCTGTCGGTCGGCCAGATTTATCTATATGACAACCCGCTGCTGAAGCGGCCCCTGACGCTCCCTGACGTGAAGCACATGCTGCTGGGACACTGGGGCACGACCCCCGGGCAGAACTTCATCTACGTGCACTTGAACCGGGTCATCAAGAAATACGACCTGGACATGATTTACGTCTCCGGTCCGGGGCACGGCGGTCCGGCGGTGGTGAGCAACACCTACCTCGAGGGTACCTACAGCGAGATCTATCCCAACATCAGCCAGGATGAGGCCGGGCTCCGGAAGCTCTTTGTTCAGTTTTCGTTTCCCGGAGGGATTCCCAGCCACGCATCGCCAGAGTGCCCAGGGTCGATCCACGAGGGCGGCGAGCTGGGTTATTCGCTCAGCCATTCATTCGGGGCGGTCTTCGACAATCCAAATCTTATCGTCGCCTGCGTCGTCGGAGACGGCGAAGCGGAAACCGGCCCGTTGGCCACCGCGTGGCACTCCAATAAGTTTCTCGATCCGGCCACTGACGGCGCTGTGCTGCCAATCCTTCATCTCAACGGCTATAAGATTTCCAACCCGACCGTGCTCGCCCGCATCAGCCGCGAGGAATTGGAACAGTTATTCCGTGGCTACGGGTGGACGCCTTACTTCGTCGAGGGTCACGAGCCCGGGCTGATGCATGAGGCGATGGCTGCGACGCTCGACACGGCGATTGAACAGATCAAAAAAATCCAGCAGGACGCCCGGGTCCAGGGCATTTTGGCGCGTCCGCGATGGCCGATGATCGTCCTCAATTCGCCCAAGGGCTGGTCGGGGCCGAAGATGGTCGACGGTCTGCAGGTTGAAGGCACCTTCCGTGCGCACCAGGTGCCTCTTTCCGACCCGGCCACCCACCCTGAACACCTCAAGCTGCTGGAAGACTGGCTGAAGAGCTACCGGCCGGAGGAGCTCTTCGATGAGCAGGGTCGCCTGAAACTCGAACTATCCGAGCTTGTGCCCAAGGGTGACCGACGGATGGGCGCGAATCCCCACGCCAACGGCGGCATACTACTCCGCGACCTGCGGATGCCGGATTTCCGGGACTTCGCGGTCGAGGTGCCCTCGCCAGGAGTGGGCGGCATCGGTGACACGCATGTGCTTGGCCGTTTCCTGCGCGAGGTGGCGAAGCTCAATGGTGAGCAGCGGAATTTCCGGGTGTTTGGCCCCGATGAGACGCTCTCCAACGGCCTGGAAGCTCTTTTCGAGGTGACTAAACGCCAATGGGAAGCCGCAACCGTGCCGACCGACGAATTTCTCGCGACCACCGGGCGCGTGATCGAAATGCTCAGCGAGCATCAATGCGAGGGATGGCTGGAGGGCTACCTCCTGACCGGTCGGCATGGGCTCTTCAACTGTTACGAGGCGTTTATCCACATTGTCGATTCGATGTTCAACCAGCACGCCAAGTGGCTCAAGGTCACGTCGCAACTGCCGTGGCGGCGAAAGATCTCCTCGCTAAACTACCTGCTTGCCTCGCACGTCTGGCGTCAGGATCACAACGGCTTCACGCACCAAGACCCCGGTTTCATCGACCACGTGGTGAACAAGAAGGCCGAGGTTGTGCGTGTCTACCTTCCGCCGGATGCCAACTGTCTGCTATCGGTGATGGACCACTGCCTGCGCAGCCGCCATTACGTCAACGTGGTGATCGCCGGCAAACACCCGGCACCGCATTGGCTGACGATGGACGCCGCCGTCAGGCATTGCACCGAGGGCATCGGTATCTGGCAGTGGGCCAGCAACGACCAGGGTGTGGCGCCCGACGTGGTCATGGCCTGTTGTGGCGACGTGCCCACGCTGGAAACGCTCGCTGCCGTTTCTATTCTGCGCGAACATCTGCCCGACCTCAAAATTCGAGTAGTCAACGTCGTCGACCTCATGAAGCTGCAGCCGCAAACCGAGCACCCGCACGGGTTAAGTGACAGCGATTTCGACGCGCTTTTCACCAAGGACAAGCCGGTTATCTTCGCCTTCCACGCCTACCCTTGGCTGATTCATCGGCTGACCTACCGGCGGACCAATCACGAGAACATCCACGTCCGTGGTTACAAGGAAGAGGGCACGATCACCACCCCCTTCGACATGACGGTGCTCAACGATCTGGACCGATTCCACCTCGTGATCGATGCGATTGACCGCGTGCCGCAGATCGGCGAGAAAGGCAATTACCTTAGGCAGCAGCTCAAGGACAAGCTGATCGAGCACAAGCTATATATCGATAAGAACGGCCAGGACCTGCCGGAGATTCGGAATTGGATGTGGGACCCCGCCACGTAATCGGCAGGCAGAGTATGTCCCTGTGCCTTTACCTCGTTCGACACGGCGAAACCGAGTGGTCGCTCTCTGGCCGGCACACCAGCCGCACAGACCTTCCTTTGACCGAGCAAGGTAATCAGGAGGCGCGCAAGCTTGCCGAGCGCCTCCGCGCCGCCAGGATCGTCCGTGTGTTCACGAGCCCGAGACTGCGCGCGCAGCAAACGTGTGCCCTGGCCGAGTTGACTCCCGTTGCCGAAATCGAACCGGAACTGGCGGAGTGGGACTATGGCGACTACGAAGGACTGCGCTCTGTGGAAATTCGCAAAAGACAACCGGGCTGGAATCTCTTTCGGGACGGTTGTCCAAACGGTGAAACGCCCGCGCAAGTTTCCGACCGCGCTGACCGGTTCATCGCTCGCCTTCGCGCGTTGGACGGAGATGTCGCGCTCTTCACGCACGGCCACTTCGGGTGCGTTTTTGCCGCGCGCTGGATCGAGTTGCCGGTGTTCGAAGGCCGGCGTTTTCTGCTCGGCACTGCCGCGCTCTGCATTCTCGGCTTTGGACCCAACGACCCGGAGATGACGATCATCGAGTTGGGAAACCACTAGCCAAACGCGATCACAAATCCCTAGTAAGTAAGGCGTCCCGCCTTACCCCGGAGTTCGGACATTTCAGCATTTAACGCGGTCGCGGTGCCGATGTGTCCCGGAGGGACGACTAGAAAGTAGCCCGATAATTGTGAGGCGCCTCGATGGGCGAATGGCTTTTGTCCCGGAGGGACAGCACGATAGTAGCCTGGCACGAAGTGCCTGGAATCAGGAGGAAAATAGTCCCGTCCCAGCGGGACGATTGAACCGATCTCAGCTTAGATCAGACGCAAGTAATACACACTTAGTAAAGCAATGTTTTAGTAGTCGGAAATGCCAGAATATAATCGGCCATGGCCAACACCTCTTGGTCTCTCAATATTCATTGTATTTTCAGCGCCAAAGAGCATGCCCCGATGTTGAACCCTGAGCTGAAGGAACGGCTCTGGGCATTCTTGGGCGGAATTGCCAAACAAAACGGTGTCGCGCCCAGATGCGGCCACGATCCTGAGTCTCTCTCAGCTTTCGCAGAAAGAAGCGATTTATTGACTCTGAAGATGAACTATCCGCTTGCATGGGACGAAGAATTCGATTCGAGATTTGGTTCCCGGGCGTCTACCCCTTCGGGAAATGACAGCCCTTCGGAAGTCGCATGACTTCTCAAAGGGCTGCGTTCCCCCCTTAGGAACATTTTTTATTTTGGCAAGTCCGGCCATTTGTTTCTCTGGCCCCTTCAGGCTAAACGCATTTCGTTCGCAGGTCTCGCTCGGTGCGAGGCCGGAAGCTGATGCGCGGCGTTCACCTTATTGGACAAAAACGCGTAACCCCAAGACCCTAACTCCATTTGAGCGGAGTCTCCTAATTCAATCGTCTCTTTGCTAAAGTAATCCGTATAACGTCCTTGAAAAAGGCGCTCTTGAAATGTGACCAGCTGTGGTTTGGGCGAGAAATTTAGCACGGCAAACACCTTATGCCGTTCATTTTGGCGGACGAAGCTAAATAATGCAGTGGGAGCACTATTGGGAACATGAATCATCCTGGCCCCCATTTAGCATTCCACAGCGAGGTGTTGGTCTTTTTTAGGGCGAACATTTCTCATTCCATTTATAGCTTGCGTCATGTAGTGGCGAAGAGCGCTATGTTGGTAATCAAATTCGATTATATCCGGCCAGTTCCACCAAGGCGTTGTTCTTACACCACTCAGGGTGTTCAATCTTGATGGAGGAGTTGGTTGGTAACGGTCAGAATCAGACTTGATGAGCTTAATCATTCTTTCACGCCGCCAGAAGTTAGACCGCCGACGATATACTTCTGGCAGACCAGGAACATGACCGTAATCGGCACCCCGCTCAGGACCGCCAGGGCGGCAAAACGGCCCCATAATTGTTCGTTTTCAGGCAAAAACGAATTGGCCCCAACCGCTAACGTCCAGTTGTTTCGAGCCTGGAGAACAATCGACGCCACGGGATACTCCGACATGAAGGAGATAAAAGACAGAATGAAGACCACCGCAAAAATCGGGAGGCTGATCGGCAGGAGAATCTGGACGAAAGTCTGAAACTGAGAGGCCCCGTCGATCCGGGCCGATTCCTCCATGCTCGCGGGAATGGTATCAAAATAGCCTTTAATCATCCAGATGTAGCCCGAAATTCCGCCCAGGTAGATCATGACGAGACCTGTTTGGGTGTTCAGTCCAAGCCAATGGACGTATTGGCCGATGAAATCAAGAATCACGTAGATGGCGACCAGGGCGAGCACCATCGGGAACATTTGAAGGATGAGCAGGCCGCCCAAGGTCGCCGATTTGAACTTGAAGTGGAGCCGGGAGAACGCATAAGCAGCCGTTCCGGAAAGGAGGATGATGCCGACGGACGCGGCTGCGGAAATTTTGATCGAGTTCCAGAACCAGAGTAAGGGGGGCGTTTCGGCCTTGATAATGCGGGTTTCGCCCGTGCCCGCGTTAACCATCTCTTGATAGGGAATGCCCAGAACATACTTCCAATGCTCCAAACTGACTTTGTCTGGCAGCAACCCGCTCGGCGCGAAATTGCCCCTGCGCAAAGAAGCCGAGACGACGATGAGATACGGCACCAGGACCAACGCTAGCAGAGCGATCAGCACCAGGTGGGAGATCCCGAGTCGCATCGCTGTTTTTTGTTGGGAGTTCATCGGTTTAGATTTTCACGTTTTTTGCGGTGATCCGGAGATTTATCCAGGCCAGGAACCCGACCAGGATAAAAAGGAGAGTGGCGATGGCGCCGGCCAACCCGTAGTTCGTGCCGGAATCCAGAAACGCAATACTGTAGGTATAGGTCACCAGCAGGTCCGTTTCGCCCGCGTTGCCGCCGACCATCTGCGGACCTCCGGCTGTGAGAAGATAGATGAGATTAAAGTTGTTAAAGTTAAAGGCGAATGCCGAGATGATAATCGGAGTCATCGGCGGGAGAACCAGTGGCAATGTCAGGTCAAAAAAATCGCGCACCTTGTTGCTGCCGTCGATCGCGCTCGCCTCATAGATTGCCGAGGGTATCGATTGAAGCATTCCGGTGCAAATGAGCATCATGTAAGGATAACCCAACCAGAGGTTCACCAATAAAATCATTGAGCGGGCTCCCCATGGATTGGTATTCCATTCCGGAGCCATCCCAAAAATGCCTTTCAGCAAGGCGTTCACCGCGCCAAACTCCTGATTGAATAAACCTTTCAAGATCAGGATTGATAGCAAGCCCGGAACTGCGTAGGGGAGGATAAAGAGCGTGCGGTAGGTTTGCCGAAAACGCAGATCCTTCTGTTCCAGAACGACGGAGAGCAACATGCCGACCGCGAAGGTCAAGAAGACTGAGATGGCGGAAAAAGCGACCGTCCACAGGAAGATCCTGAAGAACGGGCCCTGGATACGAGGATCGGTGAGGATGCGTAGATAATTGTCAAAGCCAGCGAAGGTGGTAAAGCCAACACCTACTTTTTCTCCTTTGTCGTTGACGAAGAAGCCGAGCCTGAAGTCGGGTCGGATCACTGTACCGTCTTTTTTGTTGGTGTACGAGCCGTCCGAATTCGGCGTCCAGAGCCGCTCCCGAGACGAGAAACTGGTCAGCCCCGCCATGGCCACCAAGGTCTCGTCCGGAAGGGCAAATTGCCGGGCTCTCATGGGGACCAACAACTTGGCCCGGTTGATCTGAACCATTTCCATGGGCTTGCCCGGAGGCTCCTCGCCGGCGGGCAAGGCGCTTAGCTTGACCGGTTCCTGGTCGGTTTTGGGTTTCGTCCCTGGCGTGAGCTCAAAGGGTTCCGACACGAAACGCCGTGTGGCGTCCTTTTCGTCCTCCAGATATAGGACATAGCTGCCGTCCTCTTGCGCGTAGAGCTTGTATTTGTAGGAAGCCGCGTTCGGGCTCAAAAACGTTTCGTTGTGAATTAAAGCCGCACTACGGTCAAAACGAAGAAGGTTCTGCGAATTGTATTTGGTAAAACCGATATAAACTGTGTAGACGAGCGGAAAGATGACGAAGAGCCCAAATCCGATAAATCCAGGAAAGAGATATCGGAACGTCATGGCCGAGGGGTTCAGGTAAATGAATACCCCCAAACTGGTCACCACTAACAGACCGAGTCCGATCCAGAGGTTGCCGCTATGATAGAGAAGAAAAGCAAGATAGAGCGCAGGAATCGCCAGCAGCACGACCAGCACATGCCGGATTTGCAACTTCCCAATCAAGGCGCTCATTTTTCCATGTTCTTCTTGGCATCTTGCAAGGCGACCTGGGGGGTAGCACCACCGTTGGTGGCAATTTCAAACGCAGCTTTCGTCGAACTCCAGAACTTGCCCATCTGCGGAATGTTAGGCATGACGAATCCGTTCTGACAGTTCTCGTACGTTACTTTGATCAAAGGGTTCTTGGCGGCCATCTCATCGGCGAGGGACTTCAGCGCGGGAACACCGAGCGGCGCGTCTGCGTCCATGGCCTTCATGCCCTCAACGGTGCAGACGTACTTTTCTAGAAACTGCACGGCCAGGTCGGCGTTGGGTGTCGAACGGTTGAGCATCGCCGTTTGCACCCCGACGAACGGTCGGCCCGGGTTGCCTCCGACCCCAGGTATCGGCGCGAGCGCGAAATCGACGCCACCCTTGCGCAGATTAGCCCAATCCCACGGTCCGTTGATCATCATCGCCAGTTCGCCGGTACTCATCTTTTGATCCATCACCGCTTGGGTTGAGCCCTTCGGCATGATGCCATCCTTTATCAGGCCGACGATCGCCTGCAGCCCTTCGAGTGCTCCCGGATTATCGACCCCAATGTCTTTGAGGTCATAGCCCTCCGCAGTTTTCTTAAAAGGGTAAGCTCCGGCGCTGGCCAGGAAAGGCCAACTAAAGTAGGGGGTGTTATAGTCCCACATAATCGCAATCACGTTCGGACTCTTCGCCTTGAGCTCCTTATTGAAGGCGGAGAGTTCCGAAAGTTGGGCCGGCGGTGCGCCGGTGACATACTTTTTGTTGTAGATTAACGAGACTGCCTCAAGGGAAATAGGATATCCCCAGGTTTGTTTTTTATGCGTGACGGCATCCCAGGACATCGGAATGAATGCGGCCTTGAAGTCATCTTTGATTTCCAGCGGCTTGATCAATCCGGCATCGGCCCATTCTCCGATCCGGTCATGCGCCCAGAAGAAGATATCAGGACCTTTCCCGCTCTGGGCGGCCGACTGAAATTTCTCGGTGATTTGCTCCTGGGTTTCAACTTTAACGGGCGCCCCGACATCCTTTTCGAAGGCCTTACCAAAGTCACCTAAGGCGTGGTAAGCCCTGTTATCACTAATCCAGATCAGAAGTTCGCCGTCGGTCCAGGCAAATGCCCGGGCGGCGGAAAAGCATAGGAATATTCCATAGAGAAGCTTTTTGATCATAGCGTGGTAGGAGGGTGGGGCGGGTTATATCCAGTGCAGGCACCAAGGCCGACAATTACAAGAGACGGGTTCTTCTTTTCCGGGAGGTTGTCTTGCCATTCGACCCCAATTATTAAATCAGGTTCTTTGAAATTCGCACAGAACTTTATTCCTCCCGCCACTGGAAGGACCAACCGACCATTCTCAAAAGGTAAGGTTGGAACGAGCATAGGTTTCCGGCCGGTATTTCGGGCGAATCCGGCAACGCCTTCGAGGCCATCCGTGGATATTTCATACCCCGCTCATCGCAGCAGCAACGGTGGGAAGGCGCTTATTCAGCATGAAGGCGACGTTTGGTTTGGGCAGGACCTGCCTCACCACCTTGAGAAAGTCATTAACCAACGGACTGGCGCCCTGCGGATCCCACACCAGGCTGAGCGGATAATGTGTTGCGGACTCGGTGAGCTTTCGAAAGCAGACTCCCGCGGATTGACTTCCAATGTGCAGCGGTGACAGCGAATCAAGAATGAGGAAGGGTTCGGTGGCGAAATCTTGCAGCTTGGCCGCGCCTCGATACGTTTGCTCTACCGTTGCCGCCGCCGCAACGCCGGCTGGTGCGGTGGCGATGATCCAGTTTTTGAGCGCCCCATTGGGATGACCCGCTGACTCAGCGGCTGCCAGGTAACCGATTCCCAGATCAGCTCGCTTCTGAGCCGCTTGGATCCATTTAAAGCTATTTTGCTGCTGAATGGAAACTTCGATCTTTGGGAACTGTTGGCGGAACGCGCCAATCAAATGAGCCAAGAGAGAAGGGCACATCAGACCGACATTGGCGATCCGCAACTCGCCGCGGTAATCCCTGGAAGCTTGCTGCGCGGAGGCAACGGCCTGCAGCGCGCATTTGAGCGTCCTGCGCGCACCCGCCACAAAGGTATGCCCCGCTGCCGTCAGAGAGACGTGGTGGTTGGTGCGTTCGAAAAGCCGCGTGCCGATCTCGCTCTCTAAATCGATGATTTGTTCGCAAAGTGGCGGATGACTGACTCGCAACGCTTGAGCGGCCTTGCGAAAGCCTTGGTGTTCAGCGACGGCCAAAAAGTATCGGAGATGTCTGAGTTCCATGGCGTATTCGCCGGTCAGGTGGAGGGAAGCGATGGAGAGAGGGCACATCGCTGGGCCGAGGCGGGGAAGGGAAAGAAATGGAGATGCATCAGCGGTGGCGTCCGTTATCTTGACGCATAAAGTATTGGCTTTTACTTGAGGCGTAAAGTAAATTTTACAATATTCCCCCCCAAACGATGCTACCCTCTCTTCCCATGAAACCTTCCCTCAAGGCCCGCGGCACCCTGAGGGACGTCGCCCGCCTCGTCGGTGTCTCGCACACCACCGTTTCTAACGCCTTCAGCCGACCCGATCAGCTTTCGCCCGAACTGCGCGAAAAAATCCTGGCGGCCGCCCGCTCGGTGAATTACCCCGGTCCGAACCCGGCAGCGCGCATGCTGATGAGCGGCTTCGCCAATGCCATCGCCCTCGTGTATGCCGATCCGTTGTATCACGCTTTTGAAGATCCGGCGACCTCGGCATTCGTGGGAGGGGTGGCCGAAGCGTGCGATCAGCGGGGTCTCGGATTACTTCTCCTGCAAGGAGGGGGCGCCTCGCTGCGCACCGTACAGTCCGCTGCGGTCGACGGTCTCATTATTTATTCGATATCCAAAGACGGTGCGGCCATCCGAGCGATCGCGGAACGGGGTTTACCGATGGTCGTCGTAGATCAGCCCTTGATTCCCAAGGTCCCGTTTGTCGGGATCGATGATCGTGCGGCCGCCGGCGCTTGCGCACAGCACCTCAAGGACCTTGGACATCAAAACTTTGCCATCGTGACGTTCCCACTCAGCAGCGACGGACACTGCGGTTTGGTCGACAGAAAACGTTTGAAGAATAACTGCTTCGAAATACCCAAGCGGCGGATTGAAGGCTACCTTGAGGTTCTCGATGGCGGCGGATCCGGGTATTCTGTGGTGATTTGGGAATGCGCTGGCTCTAACGAAGAGAGCGGAAGAACTGCCGCGGGAGGTATTCTTTCCAGCGAATCCCGTCCCACCGCCATCCTCGCGACCAGTGATCGGCTGGCAATTGGCTTTATGGACGCTGCGCGGAGCCGTCAACTCCGCGTTCCACAAGATATCGCGGTGATGGGCTTCGACGATATTCCAGCGGCCAAGTTGGTCACGCCGCGGCTAAGCACGATCCATCAACCGATGGCAGAAAAGGGACGGCTGGCCGTATCGTCGTTGCTGAAGGAAAAGAGCTCGCTGCGAATGAAGGTACCCACGAAGCTGATCGTCCGTCAGTCGACGGACCCCACGATTCAAGGGGCAGACCAGGAAACGGAGATTGACCTGCGTTGAGCGGTGTTTTACGCGCGGTCAGTCGAATTATTCCTCGAATTCCAAACGCACGGCCAGGGGCACCGGCGGATTTGAGATTGCTCGCAGCGTCAAGAGCTGCGCGGCATCGCGTCCACGAACCGACAGAACCGGCATGATTCCATGACTGAGAATCGCGGCTGCAGCTCTTTCGTTTAACCAGGCTTCGGCACATGGTTTCACGTGAGTTTCTCCGTCGCGGGTAAACTTATGGATCGGCAGCCCACTCACTTCACCGCCTCCACCATCCACGTCCATCTCGGAACCATGAGCCGCGAACGCATCTGCGAGTAAATGGCCGAAAAGGAGGGCCGGATTGCCCCACAGGTAGGATTCGTGCTCTGGTATCGCGGGCATCTCTTCAAACGGAAACGCTTCAATGGCGTCGCTGCCTTTTCCGTACGGCTGACGAAGCAGGAAACGCGGCATGGCCAGGCCAAGGTGAGCGGCTTCCGGCCTCCGTCTCAGCCCGGCAAAACTTTCCAGCTCGGCGGCGGATCCCTTCGTCCAATCGTCGGGGTCCGGTTGCGCCCCGAACGAACTGCACCCAACCAGGTGCGGACTTGCACTAGCCACCAACGCGGCACGACACGCCTTAGCGAGGCGTGCAATTCCCACCAGCACAGCGCTGTCTTGAGGGCCGAACGTATAAAGGCCAAGCACCGCTGCAGGGCGGATTTCCTCCAACTGCCGGCAGATGACGCTCTTTGCCAGGTCCTCCGCTGATAGCATTGCTGCGAGCTCGTCTTGGCGGGTGTTGATGATAGACAGCTTCACCTCCTCAGTGATGTTGCGAACCAGGAAATCAAGTCCGCGCCAAACTGCCTCGAGCGCTTGAAAAGAGGGGTGGTGCAGAATCGCCCTGAGACACGCCGTAAGCTCGGCGTCCACCAGGGCGGCAAGCTGAGATTGTTGCGGATGGAGGCCGGGAACGTTCGATCCGACGATCTGCTGAATCAGTCGATTGGCGAGTTGAGCAGGAGACGATGCCTGATGCTGTTCGGAGACAGGTTTTTCGAGAAGCCTGGCGAGCATTGCTTCGACGGACTCAGTGGCGGTCGCAGGCTGCGTTTCGGCCGGCGCCGCGCCGATTTTTAATATCTCTTGTATCTCCTTGGCCGCCGCGTGCGAACTTGCCGGGTGAAGGAGCTTGGCCCGTAGGTCGGTCAAGTGCCCAAGAGGGTCTAATCGAGGCAAAAGTTTATCGGGGTGAAAATCCTCTAAGTTTCGAAATTGGAGTTTTAGATCCGGGGTGCCCTCCTTGCACGGCGGCATGTCCAAGGTTACTCCCATCTGCGCGAATACCTTGTCGAAATTGTCGCAGTCTACTGGAAGCGGACCGGTCGATCTGTTCTCTGCAGAGGCAGTCTGCGCACCAAAATCTCCCAGGATTGCGATGCGCAAAGGCGCCAGATTTCGCTGTTCGCCCGACGCTGATTCGAAAGAAAAATGAAAGCTCATTTCGCGGCCCACGATTGTCAGGTGGATTTTGTACTATTTAGTTAAACCGAGTCCGTCGCAAGATTGCTTGGAGTAGAAACCCGAATAAGGGTTAGCAGTGCTCAATATCTCCTGGAGTAGACATGCCTCGCGGATTCAAGATCGGATTGATGCGCTCGCTGCGATCACCGAGGAGAAAGGGATGATCACGCGCACCTTTTTATCCGAGGCGACGCTGCACGCCAACCGGGTGGTGGCCGAGTGGATGCGGGAGGCCGGGCTGGTGACGAGCGAAGATCGAGTGGGCAATCTGCTCGGTCAATCTCGATCGAGTGCCGGCGATTCGATCTTCCTCCTTGGATCCCATTTGGACAGCGTGCGCAATGCCGGCCGATTCGACGGACCGCTGGGCGTGCTGTTGGCGATTGAAGCGGTGGATCTCTTGCGATCGGCCAACGTTGTGCTGCCATTCTCTCTCGGCGTCGCCGGATTCAGCGACGAGGAAGGTGTCCGGTTTCAAAATGCTTACATCGGGAGCAAGGCTTTCTGCGGGATGCTGACATCGAAGGAACTGGCGATGCCGGATCGAGATGGCCTGACTCTTCAGGAAGCCGTCGAGAGATGGAGCGGGACTAAATTCGTTCCGACGGGTCCGACATCTGCCCTCGACCGTTTTGCCGGCTATCTGGAAGTTCATATCGAACAAGGTCCAGTGCTCGAGAATGAAGGGTTTGCGGTCGGTGTCGTGACAGCCGTCGCCGGTCAATTGCGTTGCCGGTTAACCTGGACGGGAAGAGCTTCTCACGCGGGGACTACCCCCGCGCCGTTGCGCCGCGACGCGTTGGCCGGCGCCGCGGAATTTATTGGCGAAGTTGAAAAGGGAGCAGAAAAGTTTGGTGGCCTGATGGCGACAGTCGGACGGCTGGCGATCGAGCCGAATGTCAGCAATGTTGTTCCGGCCTGGGTGACGCACACGTTGGACGTCCGGCACCCATCGGACTCGATCTTGCACGAGGCTTGCGCCTGGCTAGAGCGACGTGCGAGTGAGATCGCGCGCGCGCGCCGACTGGATTTCACGTGGGAAATCCTCCAAGCGGTCGAAGCAAGAGAGTGTGACGCGGCGTTATCCCGAAGATTGCTCGACGTCGTCGAAAGAGTGACCGGTTCAAAGCGCCTGCTTCCCAGCGGAGCTGGCCACGACGCAGCAATTCTTGCCCGGTTGTTCCCGGTGGCGATGCTATTTGTGCGCTGCCGCGAAGGGCTTAGTCATCATCCGGACGAATTTGTGTCTTTGGAGGATATCGGCGTAGCGCTTCAGGTGACGGTAGAGTTTCTTTGTTCGTGGGAGTTGAAATGAGTTCTTACGATCTTTTGTTTCGCGGAGGGACGTTGGTCACGGCCGAAAGACTGGCTGCGGCGGACGTCGCCGTCGTTGACGGGCGAGTGGTCGCGATCGGACCGGAACTGGAGAGTCAAGCCGCCGAGGTCGTGGACGCCTCGGGCCTGCATCTTTTTCCTGGATTTATCGATGCGCACGTTCATTTCAATGAACCTGGACGCGAGCATTGGGAAGGGCTCGCGTCGGGGTCGCGTTCCCTGGCGGCGGGTGGCGGGACAGTCTTCTTTGAAATGCCGCTGAATGCCGCTCCTCCCACTTTGGATCGAGAGGGATTCGAGAGAAAGCGTGCCTGCGCAGAAGCAAAGTCGATCTTGGATTTCGCGCTTTGGGGCGGTTTGACGCCCATCAACCTCGGTACCATGGAAGAACTGGCTGATGCCGGCGCGATCGGATTTAAGGCTTTTATGAGCCGAAGCGGTACCAGCGATTTTCCTCACTCGGACGCGAACGTGCTTAAGCAGGGAATGAAGATTGCCGCCTCTCGTGGTCTCACGGTCGCGGTGCACGCCGAAGATGATCACATGACCAACACGTTGAGCGAAGAACGCCGAGCCCAGGGGAAGATCGGCTGGCGGGATTATCTGGAGTCGCGTCCAATCGAAGCCGAACTGCGCGCCATCGGCGTCGCCTTGGAGCTCGCAGGCGAGATCGGTTGCGATTTGCATATCGTTCATGTGAGTTGCCCGGAAGGAGTTGATTTGATACGGGCGGCCAAAGATCGTGGCGTCCGGGTGACCGCCGAAACCTGCCCACATTATCTGTTGCTGACCGACGAGTCTGTCGGTGAGATCGGTGCTTCCGCTAAATGCGCGCCTCCATTACGCGACGCCGCTCGACGTGAAGAAATGTGGAAGCGGATCCGGGCGGGTATGATCGAAACACTGGGATCGGATCATTCCCCAGCCCCGCCGGAGATGAAGATGGCCAAGGATTTTTTTGCCGTCTGGGGTGGAATCTCTGGTTGCCAGCATGCGTTCCCTTTGGCTCTGGCGGAAATGTATGTACGCTCGGGATTGGATGGACTTCCACGTTTCTCGGCAATCACCGCGACCAACGTCGCGGAACGTTTTGGGATCGGCCGCCTGAAGGGGCGAATTGCCGAGGGATTCGATGCCGACATCACGCTGGTCGATCTCCAGGGGTCTCTAACCATCGCGGCGGAACAGTTATGGTACCGTCATGCGATCAGCCCGTACATCGGTTCGGAACTGCGCGCCGTGGTGAAAGAGACCTGGGTGCGCGGCCGCGCGGTTTATCGAAACGACGGGTTCCTGGGTCTGGCTCAAGGCCGACTGCTCACACCGCAACAGAGCAATTTACCGAAAACCTAGTCAGCAATTTGGTTTTTTCTTGCGCCGCGCCGCGCCAATTCCGCAACCTGTCACGATATTTGCTGAATTGCCGGCATGCTCGAACGCTTCTTTTCTCTTAGGGAACACCAAACGTCCGTATCACAGGAAGTTGTCGCAGGTTTGACGACATTTGCGGCGATGGCCTACATCCTCGAGGTGAACCCCGCCATCCTTTCTACCACCGGCATGGATAAGGGCGCTTTGATTACGGCGACAGCTGTGGCTTCCGGGGTGATGACCACGGTGATGGCGCTGGCGACCAATTACCCCATTGCGCTCGCGCCTGGGATGGGATTGAACGCTTTCTTCGCTTTCACACTTTGCGAAGCGAAAGGGATTCCATGGCAGGCTGCGCTTGGCCTGGTGTTTTATAGCGGATTGATTTTTCTCACTCTCTCCGTCACGGGTCTGCGTAAGAAGCTCGTCGCAGCCATCCCGCTTGAGCTGAAACTAGCTATCACTGCCGGGATCGGTTTTTTTATCGCCTTTATCGGACTTAAGAGCGGTGGCGTGGTGGTCGCGAACCCAGCGACTTTTGTCGGGCTGGCCGATCTCTCGAAGCCGGGACCGCTGCTCGTGATTGCCGGGATTATCGCCACGGCGATTCTGGTCACGCGGAAGATACCGGGGGCAATCGTTTTAGTAATTCTAGCGCTCTCAATTATTGGGCTGATCGTTCCTGCGCCCGACGGGAAAGGAATGATCACCGCGCTACCAAGTGGGATAGTCAATCTGCCGGCGTCTTTAGCACCTACATTCCTGAAGCTGGATCTGACCTATTTCTGGAGGAATTTCTTGAGTGCGCTGCCGGTCGTGCTCGCCATTTTATTTGTCGATCTCTTCGATAATATGGGAACTCTCATTGGCGTTTCAAAGCGGGCAGGGTTGCTCGATAAAGAGGGAAACTTACCAAAGATCGGGCAAGCGTTTATGGCCGATGCCGGAGCGGCAATGTTCGGTTCATCTCTTGGGACTTCGACGGTGACGAGCTATATCGAGAGTGCGGCCGGGGTCGAGGCCGGAGGACGCACCGGGTTGACGGTGATCGTGACCGCAGTCTGTTTTATTCTGGCGTTGTTTTTTACGCCCTTGATTCTGATCATTCCGGCCGTAGCCACGGCGCCTGCCTTGGTCATCGTGGGTGCATTTATGATGCAAGGCCTCGCGGAACTTGATCTGAAAGATTTCGAAAAGGCGGCGCCGGCCTTTGTCACGATCCTGGCCATGCCGCTGGCCTTCAGTATCAGCGAAGGGATCGCCTTCGGGTTGCTCACCTATGTCGGACTGAAAGTCGGGACCGGTAAGGCAAAGGAAGTTGGTGTCGTGACTTACATTTTGGCAGTGCTCTTTATTCTGCACTTTTTGTTCGGGAAGTAATGGAAAAAGGCAGCGTAGGATCCAAAGGGAACGGAAGGAATTTATTGTCATGAACATCACTTCCTCGGTCTACGGAGATTCCCGCACGCACGTCGGTCTGCGACATGCGCTGATCGCGCCGGACGGTCAGGTTCCCAGTTCGTTACCAGGGATCGATAAGGCGACGGCGGTGGTGCTCATCTCCAGGGAAATGGGGGCCCGTTTCACTCAGTTGTTAATCACCTTCCAGGCCGATGGCTCCGCAGCTTTTCCGTCCAATGACACGGAGGCGTTCGCCTATGTCCTGCGAGGTTCCGTGGGCGCAGAAATTTCAGGGGAAAGCTATTTGTTAGACATGGGCGGGTACATATTTGTGCCTGCAGGCCAGGCTTGGCAACTGCGTGGACTCTCCGAGGGAGCTCAGGTGAATCTATTTTTCAAAAAATACCTAGCGCTCTCCGGCACGGTTCCTCCGAAAACAGTGATGGGGCGGGAGAACCAGGTGACTGGCCAACCCTTTCTGGGCGATGAAGACGCCCGCCTCCAGATACTCCTGCCAGATCACCCGTCGTTCGACATGGCCGTGAACATCTTCAGATACAGCCCCGGCGCTTTTTTGCCGTTTGTGGAAACGCATATCATGGAGCACGGCCTTCTCATGCTGGAGGGAAAAGGAATCTATCGATTGGAAGATAAGTGGTATCCCGTGGCGGCCGGGGATTGCATCTGGATGGCGCCTTACTGTCCTCAATGGTTTACCGCGATGGGCAAATCGCCGGCCAGATATCTTTATTACAAAGATGTGAACCGTCCGGTCTTGCCTTCCTACTGGGGATGTCTTCCCGACCAGATGAGATAGGCGAAGAATAAGATGATCACCACGGCGCATCCGGTCTTGAATTGCTTAAAGAAGCGAGACAAGACGTAGCCAAAAACAAAACTTTCTATCCCAGTGACAAAGGTAGATCCGATGAACTGCAACGCGCCAAAATTCGCGGACGAAGCCGTTGGGGCGGGTCGTAAAAGGGAGGTCACGATTGCAGCTATCCAGGCAAAAATGAAAAGGACCAAAGCTTCGTTCACCAGGCGTCGGCGGGCCAGTTTCCGGGTGGGCTTACTTTCGTGGTTTTCAGTCACAACCTGAGAATAAACGGCGATTTCAAGGGGCGGTCCTCAGATGTACGCCTGGATTGTCACCAGGACGCCCACTAGCACCGCGAGCGCGATGCTGTGAAAAAAAACGAAACGGAGAATATCGCCTTCGTGCCCGTACCAGCGTGTCGCTGTCGAAGCGACGACGATGCTCTGCGCGTCGATCATTTTACCCATTACACCGCCACTGCTGTTGGCTGCCGCCATTAGTACTGGATTGAGTCCCAATTGCAGCGCGGTAACTTTTTGCAGACCGCCGAACAAGACATTGGAAGCAGTATCAGACCCGGTGAGTGCCACTCCCAGCCAGCCAAGGAGTGTGCCAAACATCGGATAAAACACTCCTGTCTGAGCGAAGGCGAGGCCCAGGGCGGCGTCTGTTCCGGAGTAACGAGTAACGTATCCCAGAGCGAGCATACACGCGATCGTAAGCAGAGAAAATCGCACGAGTTTTAGCGTCTGCCAGTAGACTCGCGCCAATCCAAGGGGTGAGTAACCCATTAAAAAGCCGCCGAGAATTGCGGCTGCGAGGATACCCGTGCCGGTTGCTGACAATAAGCTCAGCGCGTAAACCGCGGCTTCAGGCCGAGGTTGCGGTACCAGGGGCGGAACTCGCTGAACGAGCTTGTCCAGCCCGATTACCGGCAGCTTCGGGTTAAAAAGCCCGTCGAGAAACGACTTGAACTGGGGTATACCCCAGAGAAAAACGGCAACGGACAGGATGACCAACGGAAGCCACGCTTTTACGAGATCGCCCCGGGAAATCTGCGTGCCATTCTCCGCCCGGTAGCGGAAGATCGTCGCCATCGGTTCGCCTTTGGCATTCTGCGAGTCCGCGTTCAGAGTTGGGTCAACGCGTGACATCGACAACCACATCGTGCGCGGTTGCCAGACTCGCAAGAACAGCGTTAACGCTGCCATCGATGTAATCGACGCAATAATGTCAACCAGCCAGGGACCGTGAAGCGTCGAAACGAGAAATTGCGGAACCGCAAAGAAGACCCCGGCGACCAGGATTGCCGGCCAGATCTGAATCATCCCGCGGAAACCGGCAAATGCCCAGATCAGCCAGAACGGAATGATCAGGGAAAAGAAAGGAAGCTGGTGACCGATTTGTTTCGAGAGCTGAAGTAAATCCAGGCCGGTCACGGCCGAAAGCGCAATGACCGGTGTGCCGATCGCTCCGAAAGCCACGGGAGCGGTGTTTGCGATCAGGCAAAGGCCCGAGGCGGCAAGAGGCGAAAAACCGATTCCGATCAGGATGGCGCCGGTGACCGCCACCGGTGTGCCGAACCCTGCGGCCCCTTCAAAGAAGGCGCCGAAAGCGAAGGCAATCAGGAGAAGCTGCAGCCGGCGATCTTCCGTGACGTTGGCGATGCTGGTTTGAAGAACCTTGAAGTGGCCCTTTTGCAGGGTCAGTTGGTAGAGAAAAATAACATTTAGGATAATCCAACCGATCGGCAGCAAGCCGTAGGCGGCGCCATTGACCGCGGACATCAACGCCATCTGGACAGGCATCCCGAACTCCAAGACGGCAATGAGCAAGGAAGCTGCGAGACCGAGGAGCGCGGCAAGATGCGCCTTGAGATGGAGGAAACCGAGAGCCCCGAGCAGGACAACCACGGGTACGGCGGCGAGAAGAGCCGAAAATACGATGTTATGGAGGGGGTCATAAACCTGGGACCACATAGAGCGCCGACAGTGCCTGAACGATTTTATCCTGTCGATTCTGAAACGCCGATTGGCTTTCTTTCGAGAGTCTGGGGTCCCGGCCAACGAGGTTGAGGCTCAGTTCAGTCAGCGAGCACCCTATCGGCGCGACATCGCCTCGGAAGTCACGCTTTGGACGTCAGTTTGGCCCAGGAATCTCTTAAGGAAATCGTGCGATTGAAGATCAAATGTCCGCATTTGCTTTCTTTATCCAGCGCGAAATAGCCCAGACGCTCGAATTGATAACGCTTCTCGCCCTGCGCATCGCCGAGACTCACCTCACAACGGGCTTGCACGACTTCTAGCGAATGAGGATTCAAACAAGATTTGAAGTCGGTGTTGGACTCGGGTTCTGGTTCCGTGAAAAGCCGGTCGTAAAGACGCACCTCCGCAACGATCGAGTGTTCCGTGTTTACCCAATGAATCGTTCCTTTAATTTTTCGATTCGCGTTGGTGCCGCCGCTTTTGCTTTCCAGGTCTGCCGTGCAGCGCAGTTCCAAAATTTCGCCGGCTGAATTTTTGATGACTTCGTCGCACTTGATAATGTACCCGTATTTAAGCCGCACTTCGCCGCCGGGTCTCAGGCGGAAATATTTCGGGGGCGGATTCTCCTTGAAGTCGTCACTTTCAATGTAGATTTCGCGACTGAATTCTATTTGGCGTGTTCCCTCGGCCGGGTCCTCAGGATTGTTGACAGCGGTAAGGTTCTCGGTTTGACCTTCCGGATAATTGGTCAGAACAACTTTAATCGGCCGCAATACCGCGAGACGCCGGAGCGCGGTTTTGTTCAACTCTTCTCTGATCGCGTGCTCAAGCACCGCGACGTCAGTGACTCCGTCGTATTTTGTTATGCCGATGTTGTAAGCGAAGCTGCGCAGAGCTTTCGCGGGTACTCCGCAGCGTCTCAACCCCGAGATGGTCGGCATGCGGGGGTCATCCCACCCGGACACGAGCCCTTCCTCGACGAGCTGCATGAGTTTCCGTTTACTCAGGACGGTATAGGTGAGGTTCAGACGGGCGAATTCATACTGATGGGGGAGCCTGCGAGGAAGGTCGAGGTTTTGCAGGATCCACTCGTACAGAGGCCGATGTACTTCGAATTCCAGGGTGCAGATCGAGTGGGTAATGCCTTCGATGTAGTCGCTGAGGCAATGAGCGAAATCGTACATCGGATAGATGCACCACCGATTTTCTGTCCGATGATGAAAAGCATGCCGAATCCGGTAAAGAACCGGGTCTCGCAGCCAGACGTTCGGCGCTTGCATATCAATTTTTGCCCGCAGAGTGCGACTTCCATCCGGGAACATGCCTGAGTGCATCTGATCGAAAAGTGCCCGATTCTCGTTCGATGAACGTCCTCGAAACGGGCTCTCCTTGCCGGCAATCCGATAGCTATCGGTATCCTCCGGCGAAAGGTCGTCGACATAGGCTTTCCCCTTCGCTATCAACTCGAGTGCATATTCGAACATCTGGTCGAAGTAATCGGATGCGAAGAATGGGTCCGCCTCGACTGGGGCCTCGGAAAAACGATGTGTTGCCTCCGGATCATCGGCGACTGCGTTTAACGCTTTTAGACAAAAGTCCCGCTTCCCCTCTATTTGCCGGACAGCGCACGTTTGCCCGGCCGCCTTCAGACCCAGGACGTGATCCGCCCAATCCCGGACCAGCCAGTTCACATCTTCCCGGATTGATTCGACATACTCGTTTTCCTCTTTCGTAGGATTTGTATCATCCATCCTCAGGTTACAAATGCCGCTGAATTCTCTGGCGATACCAAAGTTAAGACACATTGATTTTGCGTGTCCGATATGCAGATAGCCATTCGGTTCCGGGGGGAACCGGGTATGGATTTGCGGGAAATTTTCGGTGCGCAGATCGGCCGCCACGACATCACGAATAAAGTCTGAAGGGGCAACCTCCGTCGCGCTCGGTGGATTCATAGAAAGACCGGAACCTATACTTTGGAATGGTCCAAAGGAAGCACCTTTTCTTCGCATGGAGCATTGCTCCAGCCGGATCGGAACGGTTCCGTCCGGCCGCTTTTAGGATCGAATTTCTGTCGTACCACGCAGCCGATGTCATTCGCCAATAGATGCAAGCTGACAGATGGCTCGGATGAAATCGTCCGCACGCGATGGACATCGTTCCAAGGCGGGACGAGTTCGTAGAAGTCACCCTTCTTGAGAAGGCGCCGATTCCTTAGATGAAGGGGCGTGAAGTTCGTTTCTGCGGCGTGATCTTGTAGATCGTACTCTTCTTCCTCCTGCTCGCCCTGGTAGAGTCCGACCAAACCCCAGGCCAGATGATTATGCACCGGTGTGGCGAGCCCGGGCGCGACGACTAGAGTCGATAAGGAGAGATCCTTAAGTTCCGACCGATACAACAGCAGGGAGGCAATTCCTTGTCCCATGGTCGTCTTCCCGGATGGTTGTTTGAATTCCTCCGATAACCAATCAGGATCCTTCAGCAACGCTTCGAACGGCGCACGCAGTTGCCCCAATTTGGTCACCACTTCGGCGCTTCCCCTGACAATTTCGACCGCCACGGCGATAAAACGGCGCAAGGTATGATTGTCAACAAAAAACTCTCCACCGGTCATCCTTCGAATGAAAGGCTGGTTTTGACGTTTCGCAACGAGTAATCGCGCATCCGAGAGACCAGGCAAATCAGGAAAAAGGAAGTCAGGCGCCGGGCTGTTTTGCGTTTTCGGCTTTTTCCCATTGTTCGGCATTTTGATGAATTTTCACAAATTCATTCGATTGCTGATCGTACACCCACATTTCCAATGGGGTTCCCGGATCGGGTAAAATAAATGGCGAGAGGAACATGTGCCATTCATAGCTGTGCCCTGCATCTCCGCGATCTGCCGTTTCCCGCATCTCTGTCGCTGCGATAAAGGCGCTGCCACCTGGTGGCTTAAAAAATATCAGCTTGGCGATATATTGGTTGCCAAGGGAAACCGTGCCGGACAACTTCCAACCTTTCTCAACGATTCCAAGATATCTCTCTTCCACGATCTTTCCGATGACCACATAGGTACCTGTTGCCTGCACGGCAGTGTTCACAAAACTAACATCATCCAAGCGATCAAAATAACCTGCTTTGGTGAGCCGATTGATGCCGACATCAAGAATCGTCATGCATCGCAGGGGACAAAGAGGAAAAAATGGCCCCGTCGTCATTCCATCGACTTCCGGATCAAAATAGGGAGAAAAGGGAATTAACTTTGTTGCGAGTGACCTGTCTCGCCTCTCGACGACTCCTGATTTAAACGATTGGAAATCGCCGATGACTAACAACGCAGCGATAGCAAGCGTTACGCCGAAAGCTGCCAGCACGTGGAAGCGCCTGAGTCCGGTCTGGTGCCGGGTCGAATCCGCGTCCGTGGAATCAAGAACAATGAGAATGAGTGCGAGGATGGCGACCAGCAGAAGAGTGACGTGGGTGGTATAGCGGCTGGCCAGAAAACCCCCCGTGTAACCAAGGCCGAGTCTTCCGTAGGTGGTGACCAGGCAGAAGAAATAGGCATAGACGCCTAGGCCAAGCCATGGAGCCGCCTCCGGAAGTCGACGACGCCTGATCACGATTGTTGCCAGAAGGCAGAAGACGATGGTTACGGACAAACCAACTAACCAGGAGCGACGAGGCAAATTTTCATAAGGAATCCAATGGGTCAGCGGATTTCCTACCAGTCCCAAAAATCCAACAATCGGTAGCTTCACCTTTTCGATGATTTGTTCCAGGCGAAGGTGCAAATCGGTGGTGCGTTGTAGACCAAGGAAATAGAGGGAGAAAATGATCGCCGCAGAGATCAGCAGGCAAAGCAACCCAACGATTTTTTTCCTGAGAGAATCATTGGTCAGGGAAAGGGAGAGCATCACCGCGGGCCAGATGAGAAGCCCTTGGGCCGAGGAAAAACTGGCTGTGGCGCTCAGCGCCGCCGTTCCGAGCAGTCGAAGCCAGAGCGGAAGGTTCGATCGACAAACGATGATCAGGCTAGCCACCAGGGCGAATTGAATGAAGAAGAAAGCGAATTGGAAGGCCCATAGCCAGTTTTCAAGTTGCACTAACGAAAAGAGGGCCGCTGCGCTCACACCCACCGCGACGGTCCAGAGGGTCGAATGGGTACGCGAATAGATCTTTTTGAATTGCGAAAAGAGGAACAGCATCGCGAACACCGCGAAGAGCCAACTTACGATCATCATTACCTTCGAATTCCAATGGGTAAGCACGGCGAGCGTGGAGAATTCCAGTCGCGGGATCAGCATCCGGTGCTCATTGTTTGGGGACCAGAAACTCTGGAAGGTGGCTTGTCCTGATTCCACCGATTTTACGAGGCCGGCATACCACCATTCGTCGGCGAACGGAACGTTGACCCCGTTGATCAGAATGAAGGACAAAGCTAAGAGCGCCGCGATGGCGCAAAGCAGCGCCGCGAAGAACGTGGGTTTTCGCGGAAGAAGATACGTCGACCGGGTCAAATCGCTCGTCCCAGCCTAGTGTTGATCATTTTCTGCACCAAATACGGACCCTGTCGAAGCTTGTCGCATGTAATCTTGCTTCTCACCCAGCTTTTTCACCATGTTTCGCAACCGTTGAGGCAGCGACGCCGGTTTGATGTCGCTGCGGATGACGAGCACCGGTCGATCAGTTCGGTTCACGATTTCACGCGTCACATTTCCAATCGCGTAATTGCGCCACGCATCCCGTACCGGCCAGGAACCGGACACGACGAGATCGTAATCGCATCGCTCAACCTCCGCGAGGATCTGATGGATGACGATTCCGTGACGGATCTGCACGACTGCAGGGACGCCGGCGCCCTCGATAATCTCTTTCTCGGTCCGTAGATTCCGAGCCAACGCCGAGTTCGAATTCAATAGGGCAGTTACATCTTCTTGCCGGCGGAATATTGTCCCATGCATTGCTGGGGGTTGGGGTATGACGTTCAGTAGCGTGATCTCTGCGGAGAGGTCCTTGGCGAGCTTGCTCGCAAATCTTACCGCATTCTCAATATAGGCGCCGCCTCCGGTGCAAATCAGGATTTTCTTGATGACTGGCCGCGCCACCGGAACCACCAACACGGGCGGGGCGATCGCCTCCGTAATCGCATACGCCTTGGTCGAAGGAAGGAAAAACTCCTGCGCGCCTCTGCGTTCTGCCCCGATGACGACAAGATCATAAACCGTCGTCTGCGTCTGCCGAATGATTTCTGTGACCGGGTCACCGATTTTGGTAACGATCTCCGGCTGAACATTCTGTTCCCGAAATACGCTTGAATCCTCGCTTAACGCTTCCAGGAGCCTGGGCTCGTCTTGCTCGCTCTCAGTGATTCCAAAAATCGTGGTTTCGGCTTTCGTGGCATGGGCGATACTTGCCGCGGAAGCGAGCGCCCTGCATGCTCGCTCCGAACCGTCGCTGCAAACGAGAATCTTCATAATATTTGGTCACGGATGATGGCTGGTGAGAAGTTTCTGAGCAATAACGATAGCACCGAGGAGCGGAAGTGGGGCAAACGCGAGACGGATGCGCGGGCCCGTAAAATATTGCGTCAGGTTGGCACCGATGCGCGCCCCAAGGGCCGCCCCGGTTTGCATGACGAGAGCGATCACAATGTCGACGTTCCCGTTCATCGCGTGCCGAATCGTGCCGTAACTGGCTGAAATGATAATCTCGAATAGATCCGTGCCTACCGCGATATGAGTTGGGATTCCCAGCAGATAGACCATCGAGGGCATCCGAATGTAGCCGGCGCCACCGCCGAGAAATCCGCTAAAAATTCCACCGATGAACGAGACGAAAAGGATCGCCCAGAACGAAATCGATTCGATCCCGGAATGTGGCAGACTGACTTGCGGCGCAAGCTTGATTCTCTGAAGAGCCTTGGCAAAACCATCGATCGCTGTGACGTCTTGTTTCCGGTTTTGGGTCGGGTCGCGGTGCTGGTCTTTGCTCTGATTTAGCCGCAACGCTGTCCAACTCTCCCAAGCGCAGAACAATGCGATCCCAGTGAACACAACGATCGACACGGTTCCAACGACTAACTCGACATGGGAGCCCTTTTTCAAAACCTCGATCGCCTGCACACCAGCCTCAGAACCGCCGATCGTCCCAATCACCATGATGGCGGCCAGTTTCATGTCAATATTCCCGAGAACACGATGGGTCCGCGCGGCGACAATCGACTTCCCTACGATGTGGGCGAGGTCAGTGCCTACGACATAATTCATCGGGAGCCCGGCCGCGAAGAGGGCCGGAGCGGTTAAAAAACTGCCTCCCACGCCGAAAAATCCCCCCAGAACCCCTATGACAAATCCGATCAGAACCAGGTAAATCGGATCGAGATGAACACCGGAGATTGGGAAATACATACAGGTTGTCACCCTTTCCGTTGCCGGGTGACGTGAACGAGAGTGGAGGCTACCCGTTCCAGTCCAACGGCCTGGGCGATCATCAATAGAATGGCCGCCGCCGCATATACCGCGGGCTCCTTGGTAGAAAGTTCCTTAAGCCATCCCACGAGAAAATGAAGCACCAACGCCAGATAGACCGATACCAGCGCGGCATAGATCAGTACTTCAGTGATCAGGTGAAAAACTGTCCGCTTTGTCACAGTCATGATTGGGCCTTGTCGTATGTCTTAACTCCACGAATCCGACTACGAATTCAAAGAATTCCGTCGGCTGCTTGATTATTCCGGTTAATCGGTCAACGGGTGAGATTACCATGCAGGAGAAAATTATTCTCTCAACCGTGAGTGCCTGGGAGTTGGGAGACAAGTTTGAAACGACCAGGGCACAGAAGAATGACGCTCTTCGTGAAGCCAAGATTGCCAAGCAGGACGGCGATTTGAGCGAAAATGCTCCCTACCAGGCGGCCAAGGAGAAGTTTCGCACCATGGGTCGCATTCAACGGCGGCTCACCGGGGAAATGAACAAGCTCATTGCGCAAGGCCACACGGTCGTCGATCCCCGTTCCTGGGTCAGCGAGGAGCCGGTCACTGCGGTCGAGATGGGAACGGTCGCCAAAATCGCGCTGTCGGGCGAAAAGCAAACCGTGCTGATCGCGGGAGCAAGAGATCATCACTTTCCAAAAGAAGGGGAGATCATTCCAATCCCGTACAATTCTCCGCTTGGCACTGTCTTATTGAATCATCGGGCCGGCGATCAATTTACGGCGCAAATCAATGGCAACCAGCAAATCATCACGATCGAGCGTGTGAGCCGTCCGACACTTTTCGATATCCTCAACATCTTCCCAACGCTTCGATAGGGTCATCTCCGACACTAGCGTGTCTGGCCGACATTTTTGTACTCCTCGGAAATGTCTTTGTTCGAGTACTCCGTCATGAACAGAGTCGAAACAAATCCGATCAACGCGCAAATGCCGATGTAAATGGCAATCGATGTGCCGGTCTTGTACACAGAAAAGAGCCAGGCGGCGACTATCGGTGCCGGACCGCCGGCAATGATCGAAGCAAGTTGGTATCCAATGGAGGCCCCACTGTACCGCATCCGCGGGGTGAATTGTTCGGCAATCAACGAAGCCTGGGTACCGTAGACAATTGAATGCGGAATTGCCCCGAACACGATGCCGACGACAATCAGGGCAGGGTTGAGCGTATCGAGCAGGCCGAAGAAAATAAAGCCGCTGACGACCATGAGACCCGCCCCGAGCATATAGGTTCGCTTCCGTCCGATGCGATCCGACATGTATCCGGCCAACGGTATGGCGAAAAGCTCGAACACGGCAAACAGCAGGACCGCATCGAGCAAGAGGCCTCTATCCACTTTGAGGTGAGTCGTTCCGTAGGAAAAGACGAACGCCGTGAAAATGTAAAATGGAGTCTGCTCCGCGAGACGAATCAGTGCCGACAGAATGATTGATTTTGGCTGATGTTTTATCACTTCGAGCACCGGCGCTTTTTCGATTTTGTTTTCAGCGAGGAGTTTGGCAAAAACCGGCGTCTCAAGAATCCCGAGCCGGATCCAGAGCCCGATGACGATAAGAATTGCACTGAGAATGAATGGCACGCGCCAGCCCCAATCAAGAAATTTGTCTCCCGAGATGACGTTGAACGCGATGACAACCAGATTCGCCAGGAACAGACCGGCCGGCACGCCAAATTGCGGCCAGGAAGCGATAAATCCGCGATTGCCATGGCTTTTCGACCATTCCATCGCCAGCAGGACGGATCCGCCCCATTCGCCTCCTACGCCAATACCCTGGATAAATCGTAACACCGTTAAAAGAACGGCACCCCAGATGCCAATCTGGGAGTAGCCGGGTACGAAGCCGACCAGCACAGTTGCGATGCCCATGAGCAGCAAGGTCGCGACAAGCGCTGCCTTGCGGCCGATTCTGTCGCCATAGTGGCCAAAGATTGCTGCACCTACTGGGCGCGCGATGAACCCCACCGCGTAGATCAGGAAGGCTTGTAAGGTTCCGACCAGCGGGTCCGAGTTCGGAAAGAACAATTTGGCGAACACCAGTCCCGTGACAATGCTGTACAGGAAGAAATCATACCATTCGATGGTTGTGCCGATCGTACTGGCAATCACCGCACGAAGGAGCATGCGCTTGTCTATCTGGTCCGATTCTGAAAAACTGCTTGTCACCGCCATAGATCGATTCTGAGGGTAGTGGGGTAAGGAAACAGGCCGAGAGTATGCGGAAAGTCTCCGTCTCGTCAATGTCCTCGTCTGGCGAATTCATGGCCGACGCTCTGGACCAGCCGAGCATAAAAGCGTAGTGAAAGGTCATGTCAAGCCTGCCGACGAATCCCCCGGGCGACGCCCCGGAAAGAGCTGTGCGCGCAATAGTTTTCGATACTTTCGGCACCGTTGTGGACTGGCGCGGAAGCCTGATCAATTCCTTCCAACGCTTCGGAACGGAGCGTGGTCTCGAGGCGCCCTGGGAGAAGTTCGCTGACCGGTGGCGCGCCGCCTACCAGCCCAGCCTGAATCGCGTCCGGCGCGGCGAATTGGAGTGGACCATCCTCGACGATCTTCACCATGCCGCTCTCGTTGAACTCTTGCCCGAATTCGGCATTGCGTCCCTGGCAGCGTCAGATCTCCGTTTCTTGACGAGCTGCTGGCACCGACTTTCGCCCTGGCCCGATGCGGTTCAGGGGCTGCACAGCTTAAGGCGAAAGTACATCATTGGCCCTCTTTCGAACGGAAATCTGTCCCTGTTGGTCAACCTTGCGAAATTTGCTGAACTCCCGTGGGACGTCATTTTCGGCGCTGACCTCTTCCGCCACTACAAACCGGACCCTGAAACCTACCTTGGCGTATGTGCTTTCCTGGGATTGCGGCCGGGACAAGTGATCATGGCCGCCGCTCACAATTACGATCTGGCAGCGGCGAAAGAGCTAGGCCTGCGCACAGCGTTTATTCCGCGCCCGATGGAACATGGACCGGGTCAAACCACCGATCTGTGCGCCGACCAACCCTGGGATATTATCGCCACCGATCTGGTTGATCTGGCGGAACAACTGACCGGTTAATTGACGAGTTCAGGAGTTGCAGAATCAATTCCAATACCACCGATGATTTCTCCAGTACCGGTGCCGCCAATAGGGACGCCGGTAGTACGCATATCCAGAAGGCCCCCAATAGTACCCAGGGGCATAATATCCCGGCCCGTAATAGGAACCAGAATAGTATCCGGGGCCGGGGCCATAATAGTACGGAGCCGGGACCGGGACTGGGACCGGGACAGGGAAAGGAAAGGGAAAACCCGCCTCCGATTTGCTGACCGCCAGAAATCCCCCGACGAGTACCACAACGAGAACAAGGAAGAACTTTCTCATAAATGTTTTCGGTAGCATAGATAGACGATCAAAACGTCCGCCTATTCATTCGCATTATGCATCCGTGCCTGCCCACACCGACGACGCACGTCTACAACGCAGCATCAGCAACAGGCGTTTTGATGAATCCGCAGTAAAAATTGAAGCGTTGCCAGCCGAACACGAACAATTTGAGGACGCGCATTCTCCAAAGGCTGCACCCCAAGATCGCGAAGCCGTCAGCAAAGCTTTACGAAAGCGCGCGCGGCGAAGGCAGTTACGAGAGGGAATATTGCGTGGTGTTGCCGGACGGCCCGATACGCTGGATCGCCTCCCGTGGCCGTGTCGAGTTCGACGGCACTGGCAATCCGGTTCTCATGCCCGGCGTCTCCCTCGACGACACCGCGCGCAGACTCGCAGGTCAGGACCGTTATGGCTTCGC